>OMLO01001018.1_pt1 | contig 20597 bp, 6 predicted proteins | sample 1674811 | NCBI WGS metagenome assembly OMLO01 (sample SAMN06265003, study PRJEB25207) | coral metagenome | isolation source: Coral host | place: Mexico:La Bocana,Puerto Morelos, Mexico | collected 2008-11-13 | reverse complement strand
TGGTGAATTTTGAAATATCACTCGCGGTATTTATCCCAAATACCCCTAGAAACCGTGCTATTTCCTATACTAATTGTTTATTAGGCACAAATCGCACAGTTCTAGTACTTGCTAATGTGAAGATCATAGAATGGCTAAAATGTATAGCATCATGATGGTTTTGATAGCACCGAACTCGCTTATTTCTTTTTGTGTTTATCTTGTTTTCTTGTGCGGGTAGTGTGCAAAATACCAATAACAACTTGAATAAAGACTTATTAACATATTCTTGTCTGATCTGTGAAACAATCACCCGTTCAAATTGCACTTTTACACCCCACGGAAACCGATAAGGGACAATACCAAAATTTTTTCGAAAGATATTTTAAATCACAATGTTTTTGGAATCACTTGTTAACAATTTATCAGATCTAAAAAGCTATTAAAAATATTGGATACACAATTTTTTTTTACAAATCCGAGACTAAATTGCAAATGCAAGAATTGTCGTCAATTCAACTCGTACGGTTTCGCAAATTAGTTTCGGATTTGTAAGAAAATATTAGTGGATACCGTAAATTAAATAGCGGAGCTCCGGCGGAGCCCCATACCCATATAGGAAAGCAAAGGAAACCCATGAATTGATTTTCTCGTGGTTATCGTGCCTAGCGGTACTGCTCGTGAGCGCGTACACACGAATACGACGACGATGATGGCGGCCACACACCAGCTTAAAGGTTATAGCCTTGGTTTAAATAGCGTCCTTCTGTGAGACTGGTTATCCCCGTTATGGTCAGTTAAAACCTGTTAAGAAAAAGTATCCGCTGACCAGTATCACGTGATCATGTCGCGGGCTCAAGTAATAGCGAGGTTATATGTTTTTCTTAAAGTCGTTTTCGATAACAGATAACAGTTTTTCTTGAAGTCGTTTTCAAAACAGAGGGCCAAACAATATACAGAAAACGTCATTGCAAAGTTACAAAACTCAAATTAAAATTTTCACTTGTTCTGGGTTAGCTTAATAGGGCTTTGAACAACCCGGCCTGGGAGCTCCGATTTTATATATTTAAGTTTTGCATCAGTGTGATAGATTGTTAAAAAAATGAATTAAACATTAAAATGTTTTTTTAGAATTGCAAAGATATTTTTTTTGGATGAGGAAAGTATTTTTGGGATTGTCCTTTATCGGCTTCTGTACCGCAGCCATATCGAAACCGTATTTACGGATAATTCGAAATTCAGCAAACTGAGTTATTGGCTAAAACAAACTCAGCTGATTTCCTTCTTTTTAGGGACTGGATGGGATTACGGCTGAAAATTATTTGGGAACAGGTCTCGCACTTTGTATGCTGTTTTAACCTATTACATATAATGCGCTTACAAATATTATTAATGCTTTTTCAGATCTTTTCATACGGAATAATCACGCTAATGCTTCGAATAATTTGCTATTACAACCTAACATCTCCAGCCGAGTATCATATAGTGTTTTGCCAGGTTGTTTCTTTCTTATTTTTTAATCTCATTTCATTTAATTTAATCACTTTCTGTGGCGACATTACGAGTTTGGACTGAGTCGGTGCTTAGTGAATCGGCCTCCCTTTCATAGTTCAAGGCGGGGGCTCGTATGCAGACTGAATAATTGTACTCGGCTCTGCGGATCAAACGATCATTTTTAAAAAATAGCTATACTTAACCTGCTTTGCTCGAAACAAGAAATTAATAAAAACAAACTTAGCTTTCTTAAGCATCCTTCATGGATATTTTTCATGGACAGTTTTCGAATTTCATTAGGCGTTTCAGATTTAGCCCCTCCTGGTAGACCCGTGCCGTGAAGCAAGGGCAGTTAGTTTGGGAGGGAACAACGCCACAAAAAATACTCGCGACTTTCGGCGGGTTGCTCTTTTTCCCGGCACTCACCGGGTCCCAAAGGTTAAAGTTACCCTGTCATAATTTGTGTTTACATTTAGGGTTAATGTTTTCTCACTCCGCTGCAACACAACAGCGTTTGTCTTTTATTGAGGAACTCAGCGTGCACTATCTTTTATAAGGAAGCACTTACAAGCCGAGCACTTGCCTGTCAATTAGCGTAAAGTTCATTCGCGACAAAAGAATATGCAAATTTCTTCGACCCTTGAATTTTTTGGTTAGTTTTCTCCTCTTCTCATTAGCAATTCGCCTGGGAACTCCTCGAGATTCTTTCCCTTTTCTTCAATCTTTCCGCACGTTGGTTCTCCAGGGACAACCGGCAAATAAGGCTTCACATTTGGTTGAACTAGAAGAGAATCGAAGCGAGGGTTGAACCTCAAGGAAGACGGCTGCAATTCGTTGCTCTGCATAGCAGCTTCTTGCGGAAAGGAAGGCGCGGATGCGCGGCAGGGCTGTGCAGACACTTGCGGCGCGAGGCCTGGGGAAAAACCTTTCACCACTCCTGCTGGTAGCTGCGCATAAGAGACTGGAATAGCCCTCATGCGAATAAAATCAGGTCCGTTTTGATCGTAGTTTCCATGATGACCCGTTGAATGAGAGCTTCTGTTATAATTGGTAATTATGTTATGGTTTTCTTGGAACTTATGTATTGGCTTGACACTGGGATAGAAGCTTCCTTGCAAGTGCTGCGATTGGTCTGTTTGTGACGGGTTCCAAAACGATACTGGAAGGTTCCTTTGAGACATGGGACGGCTTGGTCCTCCTGAATTGAATAAAAAAAAAATGAGGTTTAATTTGCGATCATGACATAAAAAAGTCCACTTTTCAGGCGCGCATGTTATATTTTTCACGCATGGTCCCGAACTTTTATATTTCGAGGCAGATTTGAAGCCCGAAAATCTTGATGTTCATAATTCATATAAATTTCAGTCTTATAAGAGTGCTACTGAACGACAGAACCAAACAGAAGAAAAGAATGTACGGTGAATGTACACGAAATCCACGCAGATGTGAGTTGCTGTCACTATGGTGTGAAATCAAATTTACATTTGATTTGCCATTGTAAGGTGCAATTTCTGGTTTACTTGCTCAAAGAATTTGAAAAACCTCAGTGCCTGAAATGGAACAACAAGAATTCAACTCAACGAACTGGTTTAAAGCAGTGTATCGCGTAGGTAACTGCCTGTACGAGTTATAAAAAATATCATTAATTATTTGACAGTAGTTAAATAAATTGCAGACGTGTGGTTAAATGTAGCAATTTACGTGCGACAAAAGCGCAATGGCGTTCCCAATTTGTTACAACTATACGCACCTTCCCAATGCGAGCTTTCCACAGCGTTGTCCGATGCGCTTGACCCAGGTAAACAGCACAACTCAGAAAAAGTCCTGTTAAAATGCTTGTCCACTTCTGCCGAAGCGTCTCCCCGAAAATACAGCAGCAGAACACCTGTCGGGCTGTAATGTGTCTGCACAAAGTCCATGTCTGCCCCTTCGCCGATTTCAGCTGTATGATTGTCCTCCACGAAAACTTGGTCCGTGCTGTGTTAAAGACTTCTTAAGGATTCCACGAAATTTTCATCCTCGAGTTGAGGCTTTACATTTTTGTGCATGAATTTCTGTTAACAGAATTTTACTTTGCACAAATAAAACGTATTCAAGTGATACCAACGTGACCGGGGCTGACCACATTTACAACAAAGATGAGCACGAATGTGGGGCGGTGACGGCTCATGTTAAATCTTTCTCGTGGGAAATAATAATAAAATAATCGTTGAAATGACATACTCAGATGAAAAAGTTGATCGTGAAAATTTTAAACACGAAAGAAAAAAACAGTGTAACACCTGAACTTACTACAATCGCTTATTTTTATGCCCTTATACATTTAAACGCCTCAGACTGGTTTGTCATAAAATTACAACTCAAGGAACTCAAAGACCAGCTCTTAAATTTTGTTTCTACCTCCACCGGCAGCGGAAATGGCTGGGTGAAAAGACCCGCGTTCGGCCTAGGCCACGTGGCTTATAAATGAACACCCTCGTGGCTAGGGCTAGGATCACATAGAAACCAGGAGAACTAAGGGAGTTCACGAGAAGATAAATGATGACGATGGGGTAGACGGGGGGGGGGGGGGGGGGGGGGGGGGGGGGGACCGGACCGGACCAGACTCGTAAATATGATATCAAAGCGATTATCCGGCTTGGCAATAAATCCCAATAAAATTGTTTTCCGGTGCGAGCTTTTTGACCACGTTTTCTTTTCAAAGCACACAATCGCAAAGGTGTAATGCATTCCTTTCGTGCAAAGCAATCTTTATCATTGCTGGAATGAACTTTAATGTCGCTATATAAAGAGGTGTAAAATGGCTCACCTATCTTAGCGGTCGACATTGCATTACACGGAAGGCAAAGGCGAGGACTTGTCCGATGAGCTTTCTTCAGGGAAGTTTGTGTTTCCTCTTCCTCTCTTGTGTGATTGAATTCTTGCTGAGCCAATTGCCAACGTCTCCTTTAGTTTCTGTAGAGTTTGAATTTTATTCTTTTAATAGTTCTATATAGCCTTCGATTCATGTTTTAGAAGTTCTGAGGTCATGATGTACAGTTCGTTTAGCATGGCTGACAGCGGTACCGAATCATGGAAGACTGATTCATGATAACTACACTTGATCATAACTGAAATATTTAGTTACTAAATTATTTTCCCGTTTCATCACCGTTCCTTCCAAGCGGGACCATCTATACTTTATTCTTACGATGAAAAAAGAAAAATCTCTCCGTGCCTAGCGTCTGACATAAAGCCGAGAACATGAATTTATATTTCAAGAAAAATCCAGTTAGTTCCTTCAACCTTTTTGGTTGTCGTTTGAAAGTATATTTTACATGTGAAACGCGAAACTTATTATTAAGAGCGAAAAGTCTGACGATACTTCACATCTGTACTAAATTAGTTAAAAGTCTAATCGCTTTTATTTATCGCTTGGGCCTGAACCATGGTCTTGTTGTCGAGGCAGCGACGGTTTATGTGTGAGCAGCTGGTATATAGTAAGGGAAGACATCCTAGTGGCACAGAATGAGGACAAACAGTTAAAGACGCCGCTGTAGACTTAATAAGAGGTAGAGCATTCAACAATCGAGAAGGAGATTACGAAGGCGTTTTTACAGCCATGATACGATACCGTAAGCCTACTCTTGCAGCAACGGGTCATTTTTGAAGTGAAGGCTAGGAAGACGAAACGAAACCCACCAGGGAACCAGTTGAAACATGCTTCAAACAGATGATCGTGATGTAATTTTTTTGGAATTTTAACTAGTCAAGTATAATAAAAATGATTTTTCGAAGAGTTAATTTGTATCGAACCTCGTTTGTGTAGTGGTCTAGAACAGGGACTGGTAAGCGAGATGTATGCAAAATGTAAGGGTTCGAGACCTGTAGAGGGTAAATGTAGTAAGTAAAAGTAGTAATTATTATTAATTATCAATGCCTTATGGAGTTATCGTCTTCCAAAGCAAGAGCGCGTAAAGTAACTCTGCACACCAGCTTTCATGCCCATCAGAACGACGCTCCGGTATTAGTTCCATGAAGCTACTAGGGGTCTTGCTGCTCCTAGATGGCATCCCAGTCAATTGCCACGAATGCGAATGGAATGGATACTGAAAGGGCTTAAAATAGGTATCAAGGCTTTAAGCCTCTCGGGAGAAACGACCAGTTTACCACGAACAATATGAAGCAAATTTCACTCTTAAGTGAAGCTATATTTTGTCTTTGGTTATAGCCGCTCTTCCCGGTTGTACAGGCTAGTACGAAGGTCCCGAGAGTCTTCTTGGGGACACAATCGCCCGGGTGGAATCTGGGTTCGACGATTCCATATTCATCAACTTGCGCTTTCATTTTCTTTTTCGTATTCTGCAATGCCGATTTCTTCTTCTCTAAAAAAGCTGCTTCTAGCATACACACAGGTGAGTAATGAGATACAATGCTCAACAAACCTATGAAATGTCTGTTTCACTCGCAGATCTAAAGAATTCAGTTCACAGATTATTCAAGTATTATCAAAACCGCGAGTACATTACAGTCTGCCACTAAACCAAACTATAAAGCCTTACATTTTACCTTTGAAACAATTTTGGCCTCCGAAAAATAATTAAAGCTAGCGGAATATTTGTTTTATAGTCTTTTCATAATCAATTTTATCAGGTTTAATAGATGGCGGAGCAACCGTGACATAACTGTGTAAAGAACTTCATTTGTATTACTCGCACAGCTTCCGGGTTTTATACAAATGGGGCGAATTAAGTCTGCGATTCATGACATCAAGTAACTGAATTTCCTAGGCTTTTTTTCACATTATAAGTACAGATTTCGACAGAAGACCGTCAGGATATCGGTTTCTTCTATTTTTCTATTAATCTAGTTTACTTTTATTTTTTATAAATCGGTCGATCAATTTCGACTTCGCATTCGACTTCGCGTAACGACATTGTTTACATTTGACCAAGTCAGTTGGGTTTGATCAACATAACATGAAAAATTTATTGGTTATGATTATGGGAATTATGTCGTACACTAGCTCTACTGAGTAGGGATTATAGATCTCGGCCTTTAAATATTATGCATTTTAAAGAATCGAATTGTAGCCTCGAGAGCGATCTTAAATGTGTTTCTTTGTTTAATTCATCACTGCAGTTACCATCTAGTTCTTGAATTGTGCTGTTGTCTTTGGGGAGACAGTTGGTACCATTGCAAACCTAAATTCAGTACATAGTCTGTCAGGTAAGTAAGTGGGATTGCCTGTATGTTTAATATTTCTTTTACTTCAAAAACTCTTGTTGCATAAATTCTCTAACGTTCAATTCTACTGCTGTTTTATGAATGTTCGATGAATTCACAACATCTTCGAGAACGCGGCATTTGAAATTTACAACGAAATTTAGCATTTAGACACTGTTTACAATGATGTGATGTCAGATGTTGTATTAAATCTCTTACGATTCGAATACGACATTAACCAATGGTCCTCTGCGGGCCAAAGTTCAGCACCGACCTTCCATCTCTATATGGACGAGGAACGCTCCTAGTCGCAGTTCAACTCCAGTTTACTCCTGAATTTTTTCCAGGCTTTATTTTTACACCTGTTTGAGATTCTTACCCAACTGCCGTGATCTTCGCAGGAGTAAGTATATTTTTTTCCAAATGCAGTAGTAGGTCAGTTATATGAAAAATTAAGATCACCAATTTCTCAGACAGAGTATGAACTGTAATGCTAAATGCTCGAGATTCATTGGGCTGGTTGTAATTTCCATGCATGTGTGGACAGTGCTTTTTTTAGTAATACTTTTTCGGTTTTTTCCTCCAAAAGCAAGCCGTAAAGTGTAAATTCTTCCTTCATCTCTTCTGTCCTACAACTTAGACATAGCTAGGGTGTAGGCTAACGGTTCGTTTAGCCTTCAGTCTCATTATAAAAAATATGATAACTCAAGTTACCCTATTTCAACCATCTATCCTGTATTTAAATATATCGTAACTGTAACAATATTCGTATTTAGAAAACTAGAGATGTTGTTGTCGAATCCCTTGAATTTACATTGAGTCAAGCTCTGTCCTTTGCAATTGATCGAATAAAGCCATTTATAATTTAATAGCCTGCTATCGATTTAGGTAATATCACGTATATCAAAAGCCTTAGTTGAGTCAGTAAATGAACATAAAACAAAAATGTTTTATTGGGAGCCTTTGATGAAGTACCTTTGGGCAATCTTAGAATAGGTTTACACTTAGCAATTATTAGGGTCTTTGTGATATCAGGAATAATCAAGGTCTCGGTAAGGGTTATCAACCTCAGCCTTCGGCTTCAGCTGATAATCCTACCTCGAACTTGATTGTTCTGGATATCACAAAAACGACACTAATAATTGTTTTATTATACATTGAACGAAAAAAATGGAAGTCATGTTTTTACTTCTTCAAGAAAAAAATAAATTGCGTGAACTGATTACCCTTAGAAATCATGCATCGCGGCCATAGATGACATGATTACCCGTGGCCTTAAGTCCCTTGACATGATTACTCCCCGGTTTGGTCGTATCTCTGGAGATTTTGACTACGGAATTTAAAGTGGCCGGGAATTATGAATCCGAAAAATCTTGAGAGTATGAAGACATCATTGGTCATCGCAGTTATACACAGAACTTAAGCAGATGTGAAATGACGAATGTGGCCAGCTCCCAGATGGCTTCACAGCTCAGTTGGTAAAGCACCACACCGGTATCACAGAGGTCGTGGGTTCGAATTCCGTTCAGGTCCGAATTTTTTCCTTTTTATCAGGCCTTTATTTCATAACTGCTTAAGTTCTCTATCTGATCCCTCTTTTAAGTATTCAAGAGTGTCGTTTCCATTGTGTTTCATTTTCTTTTTTGGCAAATCAGACCCAGCACTTTTCTTGGTTTCTGATGAACGCTCCATTACCTTGTTTCTCATATCTTCCATTGTAGTCTTTTCCTTTGCCGCCTTATCTCGAGATTCTTATGAAGCCTTCTCTGACTTCCTCTCCGGATTTTCCTTCTATTACAAGTAGTCTTCCATTATTTGATCGAGGTATGTCTTTTCTGGCGAAATCCCAGAAGCATTTTTCTCAGACCTTTTCTTCTTTTAAATCTCGAATGTTCTGTTGTCAGCAGAATTGGTTTATGGCACAACACTCCGTCTGCCAGGAGACTTCTTCACTGCCCCTACTATCGAGGACCCATCTTCATTTGTGTCAAGACTGCATTCTTCGATGCAGCACCCCCAGTTTGTTCCTACAAGATGGCATGGTCGTCGTGATGTTTATCTCCCTCATGACCTCCATACCGCTACCCACATGTATGTTCGGCGTGACAGCCACAAACCTCCACTAACGTGCCCTTATGATGGTCCCTTCGGGGGTCTCCGCCGTTTTGACAAGCACTTTACCCTGGACATAATGGCAAGAGCAAAGAAATCACAGCTGACCGTTTAAAGCCTGCTAAGCTGATAGAGGATGCTGGTCCCAATGAGCATCCAGCTGAATTTTCCGTCCCACATTCTCCAACACTACCAGATCTTCAAGAGCACACCAGCACTCCAACTCAAGTTCATCCTCCCCCACCCACCACGACCCGAGCAGGCCGCCCAAGTCGTCCACCAGCACATCTCTCGGATTATCTCTCAGACTGGTAGGGGGTACTGTGGTGCTCCCAACATTCCTTGCGTGACAGCTCTAGAACATTCTTGCGTTACCATGTGCCAATTAGGTCTTAGAGGGGGATTTAGCAATACCCCCTATTGTAAACACGTGTCCTTGTTGAATAAGCTGTTGTTGTTCGAGTGTTCTGTTGTTAGCAGAATAAACAGAGATTAGCTGTTATTAGTGTTCGTCTGTTTTGAATGCCAAAATTTTAAGGCTGTCTCTCAGACTTCTGAGGCCTCATTTATATGGTCTCGGGTACCCAAGACAACCCTCCCTCCGAGTTACCCCGGGCGAGATAACTTTTCCTTGTATCGTTGCATAATTTAAACAATCTTTAATATGAATGACCCCGACTGGTCTCGGGGGAGCGAGACAACCCGGGTAGAAGAGTTGTCTCACTTCAAGAGGCTGAGGGTAACCCTTGCAGGCGAGACAACTTTTCTTCATATAAGCACTTTGGCTCGCCTAACCGGGACAACTCTCGGCGTAGCGAGTGTCACAAAATGCCTAGATTAAAGGATTATAACAGAAATTTGTGTCAAAGAAGTGAAAATTAACTTTGCAAAATCCACTGCGATCGAATGACCGAGGAAAGGAGGAGGAAACTCAACGAAAGTGGGACATCTGCACATTTGATTATTCAATAATGGTTATGAATAATCACGCAGAGTCTACTTTGACTCGGCCTGTGGGGAAACCGTTTTCGAATATAAACGCTCGCTAAAGTAGTCTCAGGGGGGAGGGTTGTTTGGGATACCCGAGACCATATAACGAGGGCCGGATGGCTTTTAAAAATTATTTTTTTCCAAGGACTCTCGGCAATTCTGTGTAGGCACAGGCCCCTTTCTCGGCTTCATGCCCTATATTTCCATAATTCGAACAACATAATTTCCCTTCCTAACATTATATAATGCTCTCCATTCCATTTCATCTGAGAAAATAACATAAATTAGTCCTACATCATTTAAAAAGGCAAATCATCTCTGAAATTGATAAAATTTCCTGTAATTTATTATAATTAATTTATACTCTGACGACGACTTGAACTGTTTACCGTCGTCGCAGGCCAGCAGACCGGCGATGCTCAATCTTCCGCGACACCTTTTACTCATGCGTAGCGGATCTTTCTGTCTCAACCTACCACTAGCCTTCTTTTGGTGGCATTTTGTTTCCCTTTGTCGAGGCAACAAACAGCTTGTTTACCATTCCATCATGAATGTTACGATCATGTTCTCGCCGTGTGTAAACGGTTAGGAATCCGAATTCCTTTCTGCTTGGGAATCCGAACATTTACGAATCCGGGGACATTTACGAATCCGGAAAATATCTCCTCTAGTGTAAACCTATTCTTAAACACGGAAATTCGGAACATATCCTATGATTTTGAGATGCTATTTGGCAACCTTCGATTACAATAAATTTTCGAATTCTTTTGGCCATTCCTAGCTTCGACAATCTATGTAAGACGCGACTTCGATTGGCCTTGGGAAGGTTTTGGGAATCCTCGGAAACCTTCTGGTGGCTGTCATTTGTCTTTGGAAGACCTAGATAATGTTAGGCCTAGTTCATACGTCATATTTCTGCCCAATCGAATTCAAGCAAACGAATTAAATTCGACGTCTGGATCAGCTGCCGCATTTCTGCCTTACGTTCGCCTGGTGAAAATGCGACACCGACTCAAATGTTGTCTGCCATGTTGAATCTTAGACAAACATTATGTTAATGTACTAAGGATGCGTTAATTTGTTCCCGTCAAAGAAGGAAAGAAACTTGGCCATTCTCGTGCCAAATACTGCCTGGCAGGAAAGCGAAACGGCTCGATAATGACGTTACTGATATGCTAGATGCGATCTGATCAGACGACATCTTTACAACTACGAGGACGAGTTGGAGTTTTAAGCTAACGATATTGCAACACATACTGCTTCTTTGTCAGCCTTCTCCTTATCGTTCCATTGGTCTTCATCGCTCAGTATCTTTGTCCGCCATATTGAATACTCTAAATTGAAAACACTTTCCGCTGAACTGTACTAATTTTCACGGAGAGGTTTTTCTCATTTGCATTACAATGTAATCCAACGTGTGTGCGAGGATATTTCGGGTAAACCTACAAAATAGCCCGAAATTGCCTCACATACACGCTAGATTATATTGTGATGCAAATGAGAAAACGTTAACCGTGAAAAGGTCTATTAAGTGCGACGCAAGTGCGACATATGAATCGACAGTCGCATTTCTTCCGGACTTAGTTAAATCGAATTCACCATGGCAGAAGTGTGACGTATGAACCAGGCTTTGGGAGTTTGAAAGGCTCCGAATGATCTTCGTTGATCCAACAACGAAAGTGAAAAGGTATTATTTTCCTGAAAATTTTTTTTTTTATTACCACCTTTTCGCAATTCTATCCGCCTTATATATGCAATAAGATGATATACCATGCGGTGGCAACCCATAACTTGGCCTTGTTTTCAACGACTTCTAGGTGTAGGAATAACATGTGCGTAGGCTCCTATGGTCAAAACGTTAATTTCTGCACAGGAGAGATCAGATCAGTGATCTTGCTTGACTCAAGTACGTGTTTTAAATCAAACATAAGACAATTTCAATTTTATACGGAAAGAAGTCAAAAACGCCTTGTCAAGTTCCCGGCAATACTAATGAAAATAGTTCTTTGATTTTCAATCTCATTAAACAGGAACGTCTTGTCATGGAAAAAGTGGAGAAAATACTTGAAGCATTAAAAATCTACAAGGAAGCCGGAAACAAAGAAGCAGAGGTGAACTCTTACATCGACCTTGGGAGTCTCTACCACGATCTCGGCCAATACGAGAAATCCGTCGAGTATTTTGAAAAATCTCGCTCGTATTTCAGCGAAATCGGAAACAAAGGTGAAGAATTGAGTGTATGTACCAAGCTTGGAGATGCCTATTATTCTCTTGGGAGACATAAGAAATCCATCGAGTATTTCGAAAAAGCGCTATCATTGAGCAAGGAAGTTAAGGACAAGGGAAAAGAAGGGGAAGCGCACAGTAATCTTGGTGCCGCTTTCTATGCTCTCCGTCTGTACGATAAATCGATTGAGCATACTGAAAATGCACTTGTAATTAGTGTGAAAATTGGCAACAAACGTCTAGAAGGAGATTCATACAATGAGCTCGGTCAAGTGTATTACACAACTGGTGACTATGACAAGGCGATATTTAACTTCGAGAAAGAGCTGACAGTGAGACAAATACTAGAAGACAAGCGCGGCCAGGGGCGATCGTACAATCTTCTTGGTAATGTCCATCATGCTCTCAGTCAGTCTAAGAAATCCATCGATTGCCAAAAGGAAGCCCTCAAGATAAGCGAAGAAACCGGAGACAGGAAAGAGGAAGGTAATGCCTACATCAGCCTCGGCGAAGTGCACCGTGCTCTTGGCGAGTATGATAAATCGATCAGATATTTGCAGCAAGGTCTTGAAATAAGCAAGGAAACCCACAATAAATCCGGAGAAGGCATGTCCTACAACAGTCTTGCCACAGTGTTTCTTGCCCTTAGTGAATATGAGAAAGCTATCGATAACTCGACCAAAGGTCTTGAAATTTTTACAGAAATAGAAAGCACACCCGGGAAAGGCAAATCTTACAGTAACATGGCTGCAGCATATCAAGCCCTTGGCCAATTCGAAAGATGTCAGGAGTATTATGAAAAAAGTCTCGAGATCACACAGTCGCTCGGAGACAGACAGGGAGAAGGAACAATGTACAATAATCTTGGTGCAATGTTTTATTCTCTTAGCCAATACGAGAAATCGTTAAACTATTACCAGAAAGGAATGGAGGTCTTTAAAGCAATAGGAGACAGGCATGGAGAAGGAAGAGCCTACCTTAACCTCGGTAACGTTCATGACGCTCTTGCTAATTATCAAGAGTCGCTGGACTTACTTCAGAAATCGCTAGAAATTAGTCAAGAAATCGGGGATAAACAGGCTGAAGGGGTGTCTTACAACAGCATGGGTGATGTATATAGTTCTCTTGGCCAGTTCGAGAAGTCCATTGAATATCAAGTGAAAGCCCTTGAGATCTACGAAAAGATTGGGGAAAAGCAAGGGATAGCAGAATCGTATAACAAGCTAGGCAGCGTGTACAGTGATCTCGAACGCTACCAAGAGGCATTGACCTGTTACGAGAAAGGTCTGGAGATAAGAAAAGCGATCGGTAATAAGCAAGGAGAAGCGGCATCATATAACAACTTTGGCAGCGTCTACTACGAGCTTGGCAAGTACGAGAAGTCAATAGAGAATCACGAGCAGGCGCTGGCTATCAGGAAAGAAATTGGCGACGAAAGAGGGGAAGGGACATCTTACAACAATCTCGGTAGTGTCTACAGCAAATTACAACAGTATGACAAAGCAATTGAATATTTCAAGAAAAGCCTCGAAATCAGTGAAAAAATTGGCAATAAACTAGGTGAGATAGCAACCCAAAGTCATCTCTGTCTCTTGTGGTACGCCCGTGGGCAATATGGAAAGGCGATTGAGTGTGAAGAAAGAGCGCTTACAATAAGAGAAGCCATTGACGACAGACGTGGGGTAGTTACCTCGTGCGTAAATCTTGCAAGTATTTACCATGCACTAAGCCAGTATGAAAAATGTATCGGGCAGTTCAAAAAAGCTATTCAAGTCAGCGAATCCGTGGGTGACAAGCAACAACTACTACAGTTGTACAGCAATCTTGGTGGTCTCTACAGAGAGTTGGGACACAAAGAGCAGTCACTAGAATTTCACGAGAAAGCCATCGAGATCTGTAGAGAAGTTGGAGACAAAAAAGCAGAGAGTTCGTCCTATAACATCTTAGGAAGTACTTGCTACGCTCTACACCAATTTGACAAATCTATCAGCTGTTATAAATCCAGCCTTGAAAACCTGAAGGGCCTTGGTGAACAACATAGCGAGTTCAAAACATTAATTGCCCTCGCTAATGTGTATGAAGCTCTGGGTCAGCATAAGGAAGCGATTGAGTGCCACAAGGAAGCTCTTGGCATCTGCGAAACACTGTGTGACAAAAAGGAAGAAGAAAAATCATGCAGCAAGCTTAGTAATCTGTTTAAAGCTCTTGGCCAATACGATGAATCTATCAAGTACAGAGAAAAAGCTCTGGAAATCTGCAAAGCTCTACCGGGTTATAAACCAGCAGAAGGAAGATCCTACGAGCTTCTTGGTACCTTGTACCATGCTGTCGGTCACTTTGAGAAGTCAGTTGAGTGCGCAGAGGAAGCAATAGCGATCTTTAGAGCAACTGGTTTCAGAAGGGCTGAGGGAAGATCATACAGCCAACTTGGAAATCTGTACTATGATATCGGCCAGTATGAAAAGGCTGTTGAAAATCATAAGAAGAGTCTCGAAATCCGGAAAGCCATTGGTGACAAGAAAGGTGAAGGAACCTCCCACAACAATCTGGGCTCGGCGTATTGTGCACTCAATGAGGTCAAGAAGTCTATCGTATCCTGTAACAGAAGTCTTGAAATCAGGAAAGAAATTGGGGACAAAGAAGGGGAAATAACCTCCTACAATAACCTCGGTCTTGTCTACCTACTGCTAGGGCAGCATGAAAAGTCAATTGAATGTCAAGAAAGAGCGCTTGAAATCAGCAAGGAAATTAAGGACAAACATGGAGAAGGAACGTCATACAGCAACCTTAGCGTTGTGTATCACGCTAGATGGGAATATGAGAAGTCGCTCGGTTACGAACTGGAGGCACTCGAGATCTATAAAGAAGTTGGCGATAAAGTGCGACAAGGAACTTCTTACAATAACCTTGGCATATTATATTACATTTTTGGTCAACATCAGAACTCTGTTGACTGTTTTGAGAGAGCTCTTAACATTAAGGAAGAATTCGGAGACAAAGCAGGGCAGGAATCGTGTCACAACAGCCTCAGCCTTTTGTTTAGTACTACCGGCGACTATGACAAGTCTATTGCGAACCAAGAGAAAGCCCTTGAAATTTGCTCAGCTGTCGGCAATAGAGAAGGTGAGATACGATGCCACGATGCTCTCGGTACAGCAAATTATTTTTGTCGCCATTTAGAAAAGTCAATCCAACACCAAGAGAAAGTGCTTGAATTCAGTAAGGCAGGTGGAGAAAGGAAAAGAGAGGGAACTTCTTACAGCAATTTAGGCACAATATATCATGTTCAACAGCAATTTGAGAAATCCGTTGAGTATCAAGAGAAAGCTCTTAGCATCTTTAAGGAGACTGGAGACAAACACGGAGAAGCAGCAGCATGCAGCAACCTTGGAAGTACTTTGTGCGCACTTGGTCAGTACGAAGAGTCCCTGTCGCATCACGAAAAAGCGTTGGGGGTCTGTAAAGATATTTGCTCCACAAGAGGAGAGTTGAGATCTTACAAAGGCCTTGGCAGTGCTTATCATCTTCAGGGCCAACTGGAAAAGTCTATCTTGTGTTACACAAAAAGTTTGGAGATCTGTAAAGAAATTGAAGACCAGCAAGAAGAAGTTGCATCCTACCAGAATCTGTACACCTTATGCAATGCACTTGGCAAACGCGAGGAAGCTGCCATTTATCTAGAGAAAGCACAGGTGATTAAGCATGACTCTGAAGAGAAACAACAGGAAGATCAATCTGACGAGCGACCTCTTCAGTGTGTGTACTACGTTTGTGATCATTACGAAAAATCCATTGAGCGTGAAAAATGCTCTAGTGGAATCATCGATGCAGTCAGAGAAGGCGATCCCATTCCGAGAAAATCTAGCGTGAACATTGAGATGTCGATCAAGTATCACGAAAGAGAAATTGAAATCAGGAGAGCAATCGCTGACAGACATGGAGAGGGAAGATCCTACCGCGCTCTTGGATACGATTACATCACTCTTGGCCACTATAAGACGTCTATTGAATATTTCGAGAAAGCACTTGAGATAAGCCAAGTGATTGGCAGCAGAAAAGCCAAATCACACTCTTACAGTGGCCTTGGCAGTGTGTTTCTTGCACTTGGCCAGTATGATAAAGCTTTAAAGTATCAAGAGGAATCTTTGAAAATTGATGAAGAGATTGAAGACAAAGATGGACAGGGAGCATCCTACACGAACCTGTCAGGCATACACCGTGCCTTAGGCCAATATGAAAAAGCGATTGAGTATCAAAAGAAGGCACTCGAGATCTGCATTGAAATAAAAGACAGGAAAGGGGAGGCTGTATCATACAACAACCTCGGTAGTATATACAATGCTCTTGGCCAATATGATGCCTCAATACATTTTCAGGAGAAAGCTCTTGAAATAAGGAAAGATGTAGGCGACAGAGAAGGAGAAGGGATTTCTTATGTCAACCTTGGCAATGTTCAATATGCTCTTGGCCAGCATGAGAAGGCCATTGACTACCTAGAAAGAGGACTTGAAATCTTCAAAGAAACTGGATTGAAAGGAAGAGAGCACTTGGTTTTATGCGGCTTAGCCATGAGCCATTTTCAAGAGAAAAGTTTCTCAAAAGCGTCGGACTATTTCTTTGGGAGCATTGAAGGCCACGAAAATGTCAGAAAGTCTCTTAAAGATGAAGAAAAGCTCTCATTAGATGATCAAAGCATTTTGTTTTACAAGGGACTAACAGAGATGCTGATTTACCTTGGTAACGTGGATGAAGCCCTCTCTACAGCAGAACGGGGACGAGCTCGTGCACTTGTAGACTTGCTATTCTCGAATTTTGGAATCCAGGAGGTTAACAAGTCAAGTGAATTCACTTTGAGCTCGTTGACAAGCCTCTTGGAAAAGCAGCAGAGTGATTTTCTTTTCATAACCATATTGACGAAGAAAGTCCATCTCTGGTTCATTGAAAAGGGTGGCAAAATAAACTTAAGGATTGGAACCGAGCTGTCAGCAAATGAGAAAGAAACGTCTTTGCGAGATCTGGTAACAACCACTTTGAAATCCCTGCCAAAAGACGACAGAGAAGAATATGATGACAGATCTTTGTCAGCAATCTATGAAGACGAATCGTCATCAGCAGAGGAAGAATGTGAAGCAAGCAGTCAGCACCATTTCCGGGGTAACGAAGAAGAAGAAAGAGAGGCCAATCTAAGAACATTGTACCAGATAATAATTGCGCCTGTTGCTGGTCTTATCCAAAGTCCAGAGATTGTCATTATCCCAGAAGGAGCATTGTTCTTGGTCCCATTTGCAGCCTTGCAAGATTCCAATGGAAAGCACCTGTCAGAAAAATATCGAATCCGTCTCATTCCCTCTTTAACATCACTCCAGGTCATTCAAAGTTTCCCAGAAAGTCACCATTCTCAAACTGGGGCACTGATTGTCGGAGATCCGACGGTTGGCCTTGTAGAATTTGATGGAAAAGTGGGAGTTTTGAAACCTCTACCAAATGCCAGAACTGAAGCAGATATGGTATCCCGGTATGTTAGACCACCATACTTCAAGCTTATTGGAGAGCACGCCACTAAAGCTGAGGTATTGAAACGAATCCAGGAAGTAGGGCTAGTGCATATTGCAGCCCATGGTGATGCAGAGAGAGGTGAAATTGCCCTTGCGCCTAATGAACCTACCACTGAGATCGTCAAAAAGGAAGATTTTATGCTGACAATGGAGGACATAGCAAACGTCGGCATAAAGGCCAAGCTAGTGGTACTCAGCTGCTGCAATAGTGGTCATGGTAGGATCATGACAGCCGAGGGAGTTGTCGGAATAGCTCGGGCGTTTCTTGGATCTGGTGCTCGCTCCGTTCTGATGTCACTATGGCCTGTTAACGATGCAGCTACCAAAGTCTTCATGAACGTGTTCTACAGGAGTTTAATGCGGGACCAAAAGAGTGCCAGCGAGGCTCTTCACCTGTCTGTCAAGAAGTTGAGAGAGTCAGCAGTGTACAAGCATTTCAGGCACTGGGCTGCTTTTGTCCTCCTTGGAGATGATGTCACATTTGATTGAGCTGTGATTGGTGTGAGTATCAGTAATAACAGAAATAATTTGAACACAATAATCTATGGCAATTTTCCTTCTGGAGTAACACCGTCCTCTAGTAACACCTTCCTCTTGGAAATGCCTTGAAATGTGGCAAGTCAGTTGGACAAACAGTAGCGTATGTGTTACTTTTTCAACAATTTCCTACGTGGAATTCATAATGGAGATCCGTAGAGAAAGCTGTATTGAGATAGGTCGCATATGTGTTAACTCGGGTCGCATTTATTTTAAGAGGGAAACTCAAGAGCTTTTCATTGACAGTAACAGTACCATTTTCTCACTTTTCCTCGTGCTCAGCAGTTCGGTCCACTGAATATTTCATTCTCATTCGCTGGATGACTATAAATAAATATATAAATATAAAATAAAATATAAGTAAAGCTAAATAAAGCAGCATTCTCAAATCTAAAAGGGCTTTTTGTCTATAAGATAGGTAGCTATTTTCTACAGTATTTTTACAGCTTCCCAACACCATAGTTTGTCTTATTTCATCTCATCTTGGATTCATCCGCAGATGAAAACGCAGCTAAACCGTCCCCTTAATTCAGCTTGCAAAGATGACTTCGTTTGCCATGGTGATTGCTGTGTGACGCGAAAAGATGACAGGGTTTGGCTTCTTGCGAGATAGAAGATCAACTAACACACTACAATGAATGTGGAATAACCAAGTGTCGCTGAGTGAAGATTGGACAGAAGTTAGCAGACATAGAAGTATATCTATGTATTGAATAAGAAGTGTTGTAGATTTTAACAAACATTTGCTCGCAATTTCTTAGTATTTTTACTATTAGAATCCTCGTGAACCATTTAATTGACGGCCTTTAATTTCACGAGAGAGAGTTTTCCTTTAGTTATAGCAAGTATGTAAATATTACCAAAATTATCCATAAATCAATTCATGCTAGCATGCAAAAAATCATTCACACTACCTGAAGAACTGGTACGACTGGATACCGGCTATAGCGGTAGTAGTACTGTTACCAAAACTGAGTGGTATGATAGGGTTAGATCAATTTTGCAAGGGCTTCTACAGCTGATCGAAGCTGATTTTAGGCGCGCTTGATTTTGACGCAGTGCTTATTTTACTTGTTCGTTTCAAAAAACTTAAGTTTTTCTTTTGGTTGAGACAAAGAATCAATAACTTAATAGTGTTCAGAGCTCAGAGCCAGTATCGTTTAGAACTACTAATTCGTCGTCCTTTTCGAGTTCCATAAGAAGGAACTTTGTAGGACAGGCATTTGTTTAAAAGTAACTCCGTTATTGAATCAGTCAGCTATTTTTATTGGCTTTTAGGTAACAATTACTAATCAAAGTTATAATGTAAACTTGCTCATGAGTTCGATCATAAAGATTTTACAACGCATATAGTATAATTTTTTGAGAGCATCAGTTGAATATGTCGGATAATTGTAGAGGACGAATATTCCGTCTGCTTTATCCTGTTTTCTTTAAGTGTAAGCTCAAGAAAAATAAATTGAAACGATTATTCCTAAACATAGTCCTGTATGTGCTTTGCAAACACGGTCCGTTTTGTTTTTATCCAAAATCCTCGACTGATCATAAGAGAGGAAATCCTCTGAAAGTTGGAAACAATTTATGGAAAGAGGTGCAACCAGGAAAACCGTCTTTTTCCGTCTTTCTTCGAAATGAATTAAACTCATCATTGGCACTCCGCCATAGCTCAAAACTGCACCGCTCCGGAGAACGATCCGGAGACGAGCGCACTAACGACTATCAGACTACCTTGCCTCCACACAAATGTAGGTTGCGATGACATAACTCGTGCATGCGCCCAGAATGAAACGTTCGGCTTCAATAATAAATTCGATGCTCAAGGGAGTGTTTTCACGTGACGTCGCGGCACCCATTTCTAATTTCTCTTCTTCCAATGAATTTGCACGGGTTTTGACCTCGTGACTGATTTAAAAATGGTTTGCAGCCATTCCCGTGAGAGGTTCAAATGGCTAAGACCTCGGCGGTCATGTTGGAGACAGACACAATGAAGCGCATTAGAATTCTGTTTAATGGCCATCCATAATGGCGGCGATGAAGTAAGATACTAGATTCGACACTAACGAATATAAATCCATTCATATCTTGCCCGAAATTTGGGCATCAGTCATTCTGCTTACCCAGGTTATAGTCTGTGATTGCTTATCTGCATGAGATTCAGTAAGAAAACGAAAACGTTACTGTAATCAGCCATGCACCGAAACTATTCCTGTAACGGAAGAAAAGCATACCAACAGGATGTAGTCCGTCTAAGGAAGACATGCAAAACATGCAAATAATCAGTCTTGTTCCCAGAGCCCGCGTTACTCTAACGCGGTCTCTGAGAACGAGGTTGGCAAAAGCATTCGTACTGTCGCAACAAGACCTTAGGGAAGGTACGTTTTTTATTGGGAGGGGGGGGGGTGGGCCGGGGCTTCGGAGGGGGGGGTCATCAGTAAAATTTTAACGAATTGGGGAGGGCCAAACCTGTTTATTTCACAGAAGGGGGAGGGTTACACTTTT
>OMLO01001017.1_pt1 | contig 20602 bp, 19 predicted proteins | sample 1674811 | NCBI WGS metagenome assembly OMLO01 (sample SAMN06265003, study PRJEB25207) | coral metagenome | isolation source: Coral host | place: Mexico:La Bocana,Puerto Morelos, Mexico | collected 2008-11-13 | reverse complement strand
CATCTTATGGTCCAATCCAAACACAAAAAATGAGCTGATACTCTAACCTCCCCCATGTATACAGCGGAACCAATTCTCAAACAACATTCTTATCTTCATCTTGTTTGTATGTGTACACATTAAGAGATGTATATATGTATATGTATATATATATATATTTCTACTTATATCTTTACGATAGCCACATTTATGAACTAAATGTTCCTCATATTTATACACATTTTGTATGTCCACATGTCCGCTTTTACACTGTCCACATGCCCGCTTTTCATTTCATGTTTTCCAAACCATTTGTCACACATGGTGGGGTCCAGTCTTGCCCTAGCAAAATGAAAACAAAACACATTTAGCCAAACTACTTGTTGAAAAATAACCTCCAGTGGAAACACGGGCAAACCAACCATGCACCAAAGAAAACACCAACCATACAACATCATACAAACATTTTTGCCACCACCAGCAAACTGAAATCCACCAATTCCCAATAATACCGAACTGAATTTACCATATGCAAATAGAACATTCCCCTTTGGAAAAAAATCCATTTTGTGGATTGTTTTTCTATGGTTTTTTTTGTCAAGTAAAAGGTGTCTTCTTGGTCATTTCCACCCAATCAAATCAATCAAGATTGCTGCTGAAATCCTTCTTTTTCCCCGGTGGTGATGGCCATTGGTTCATAGGTCATCAAAGTCTTTGCCTGCAATCTACTTGCTACTTCTGGCACAATTGCTGCAATCCAAATCTATTCCCATCAACTGCATCTGTTGAAGAGTCTTGCCATCACACCCGCAATCGTTGCAAACCAATCGAAGTTGTAGTTTGCTTTCCCTTCAGGGCCCCCATATTTCATGTCAATATCATCTATATTTTTCGCCTTATTCAAACTCAAACAAACATAATTTTTCAATTTGCACACTGCGCCTGTCAAGAAAAGGTGCAACATAGCTCATGTAGCAAGAGATGCACGCAAATTCGCAACTCAAAATTTCAAGTTGACGTTGGATTGTTTGGTCTCGCCCCGGCATCACAAAGAAAAGAATGGTAAAAGCGGTACAAGGTAAACTATTTTGGACCAAAATGCTGAACATATTTCAGCATGATCAAAACCCCAATGCTGGAAAGAGCAGGCTCAATCAACAAAACGTCTGACTGTTTGAAAACAATCTGGAACATAAATCGACTTTGATTTGAACATCCACTTGATTCACTTGATGTCATTCTCCAAATGTACCCAGTTTATTCCGCTTTGTTTTTCACAAACACCAACGCATGTCCCCTGCATTGCGGGTTCCCACTGACTTCCAGTTGGCATCACAACCAGAAGCAAAGCTCTACGGCAACATGATCAAAATGGAATCACAGCTGGATCCCCTGGCGACCACCTTGAAAGCTGGCCCTTTCCGCAGACTCCATCCACAACTTGTGTACATCTGTCAACTTCGAACCTGGATTGGCAGCCATGTACTTTCTCACCTTGGTTCTTTACCCCTAAGTGTGTAAAACAAAAAAATGGAATTAAAAGCAATCGGATCAAGTTGAAAGTTCCAAACTTGTTACCAAATTCTGCCAAGTTTCAAAAGCCCAGCGAGCATCATTCAAGGTCTTCGGTGAACTGCCCTCAGCATCTGCTCCAACATTTGCGACATCTGCTTCGCCATCTTCAGGATTTGTTTCGTTGTCCCCGTCTTTGGAACCAGAGGACTTCAAAACCTCAAAACCAAGAGTTTCAAGTTTCAATGGGAAAGGTGATTTTTTAGTTACAATTCCTTTGAAACAAAATGATGGTTGACAAGTAGCACCCTTGGACTCAAACTTTGCATGCCATGCCCTGGAGTTTGCCCGTTTGCGATCCAATCGATCTTGCTTTACCTTGGCAATGTCTTCTTCCGACATGTCTTTGGTGATCCGTCGAGTCTTGGATGGAGGCTCCGCAAACTCATCATCATCCGCAACCCAACTAGTCTGGAAAGCAGGTTCAGCAACCTCATCAAACTCCACAAACCCAACATGTACTGTTTGGAAAAAAACATGATGCACCCCCCAAAAAAAAACTTGGAAAATCCAGCCTCCAGTTCCTCAGCATTCTCCACATTAGAATCACCAACATCCTCAACAACCTCCACTTGGGAAGCTGGAATTTCTGGCAATGCAGAATTGAAGCGACGAACACGTTTGGGAGCCGCTTTGGCAGCCTTGTTTTTTTCATGTCTTTTTTCAGAAGTGAAAAAACAAAAAAGAAAATCACAAAACATAAAAGATGCAACACCAATGCCAAATAACCATCGGACGAAGCTGTGAAGGAGCCAACGTTGGTTCTTCTGCTTTCTCCTCAACTATTACTATGACTTTTGGAAAACCAAAGATAAAACAAAATTCAACTAGTAACTAGACCTACTGAAAAATGATGAAAACTGAAGGGACTGAATTTATCAACACCAAGCATCAGATTCGTCACCTGAAGCATGATCAACAAGTGGACTCTTGGACTCCTTCCCCTCAAGTGCAAGAAAGTCTGAATGCATGAAGAAGGGCTGCGGTGGCTCATAAGCATCTTGCATGATGGGGTAGTCCTGTTTGGCAGGCACAACTTCATCCACCTCATTGAAATCTTTCAGCAAAGGTCGTGCAACTGTTTCCACTGGCTGTGCCATAAACTCCTGCAAGGCCAATGTTCAACTCCATGTTAATAAGTATGTTTCAAAACATTGGGCAACTTGTTTTTTTCATGTTCAACTTAGGCTGGGAAAAATGATGGCAACCAAAAGTACCTGTCCTGGGAAGAACGTGTACTGAACTTTTCCAGATCAGCACTCAACTTGAAGGAAACCATGGCAGACGTAATTTGAACCTGCTCACGTCCAGTTGAAGGACCAGTTGAAGGCTTCACAACCACTTTTCCAGCATCATCACCAGAAGTTGGTTTCTGAGAGGTGCACCCAATGTGCTTGAGAAGCAACTGGGAGTTCATAGTTGTTTGATCATCATCATCCACGGAGACGATCTCTGCCGGCAAGGAATCCATATCAGGAAACAAAACTAGATATTGGTCGCCTAAAAACCCAAAAGGAACAAAAAGATCTACTTGAACCAGACATAGCCACAATCTCAGGATCACGGCCAATAAACAATGACTCCGATGCCAACTGTTTGTATTTACGAAACATGCTTTGAGCCAACCATTTTTTTAACCATTGCATCCCATAAAAGGCTGTAAACTTGCCTTTGCACACACTCAAAAATCTGGTGATCTACCTCAGCGCACCAGCCTTCAAGAACGCTTCACCATCGCACTTCATAGCAACTATGTTTTATTCAGCAACCCTATGTAGTTGAACTAGCTACTATCTTTGGTTTTCCAAAAGGTGGGATGAACCAAGAAGAAAACAAAATGAACCAAGAAGAAAACAAAGAATCCAAAAACTAAGCGATTTGATATACCACATTGCTTTCCATGGTGAAGCCTGCCCCCCGCACATACCATAGTGGTTTGGCAGGGCCGAGGACTTTCTCACGGGTAAAATGCCTCATACCTGGTGTGAATCTAATCCCAAAAACATAATTGTGGGAAAACGCATCCAAACATGTCAATATATTTTTCAAGATATGTTTTGAATAGATACATACGTAACTGTATGTGTATACACATATTCAATTTTGAAACATCATGTTAATATGTTATCTAAAAGTGTCCCAAATGTAGGTTTACAATTCAACCGGAGGAAAAGAAGTAAACAACCATAGTTGCTAGGTTGCACCAAGATTCGCCACACCAACTCCAAGTAGTTGCTTGCCTTGAGCATCTTGTAGCCTGCTAAGCCCGCCACATTGGTAGACTTGGCTGTTTTGGCAGTCACAGCATTGGGCTTGAACAGGGAGTAACTCTGATGAGCAACTTCTAAACGATCACGTTCCTCTCCTCTCTTGACTGAAGCTGGCCTGTCAACTGTGTGACCCGTCAAGGTCAGGTCAAGGATACCCTTTCTCTCCAACATATGCACCAACTGGAAAAGGGTCATGGGGGTCGAGTCACATGGCCCGTTGCTTGTTTGTTCTTCAAGCACCACCTAAGATGTCCGTGGGCCCAATGAAAGGAACTAAACTTAATATCAAGCCCATGAACTTAAAACATCAAAACAAAAAAGCTTCACAAGGAACTACAGTAATATCAAACCTGTTGAACTTAAAGCATCAAAACAAGAAAGCTTCACAAACTTCCAATAAATTCAAAGCAGGACCTCTTCTTTTAAAGATTGAAGTAAGAGACCCATGCATCCGCAGACTCAAGACGAAACTCAATTGCTTTTGCCTCATTCGCAGCTTTGCTGAGAAAATCTTGGGCCTTGACTGTTGACAAATAAATCAGAGGAAGAGACCCTGGATATACTGAATTCCAAAAAAACATTTGATGTGGAAAACGGAAAACTTCTGTTTAAACCAAAGTGACCTTTGCTGATTCTGAAATCCAACTTCCACCAGCGTACATGAAAATCGGTTTGGCCGTCTCTGACTGCACACCGGGAAGGAGAACCTTCGAGGGACTTGAGATGAAGATCTTCCCAGCCACCACATAGCATGTGATGTTGACACCCATGTTCAAAGTAAGTGTGGCATCAACACTGGGATGCTTGGACTTGAACTCCTCTTCTGAAAGCTTTGGCGGGGTCTCACATGCCACCCCAGGACCCACAACAGGTTCCGGGACTTCCTGGGCCAAGTCCCTTTCTGCATCTGCTTGCCGTGGCTCAGGTCTGCTTGCTTCATTTGAAGGTGCAAAGATCGAGTCAAAGTTCTTCAGACGGACTCGCCAATCAGGATCTTAGATGAAAAAACCAAACATCAGATAACCCACCATATCATTAACATCAATGAAGAACCCAAGCAAGAAAAAGAAACAACATAAACATGTTGACATTCAACAAATCAAGGATCTCCTGACAGGATCATTCAACCATTTCTCCCGGACATCCTTTGGGATCGATAAATGACCGTTTTCATTCATTTGGCATAGCTTCATTTGTGGTGCCCGTGGTTGGGTCTGATCACTCATATCTGCTTTTTCCTGAAACTTTGGCTGCATGAGACCTATTTGCCCTCTTCCCTGCTTCCATTCCTGCAACACAAATTTCATGCGGGCAACCAATAAGACAAGAAGAAAGGGTAATATTTTTAAAAAGTACTTTAACACTGTAACAGTTCTTGGGGGTCCTCCAACAATTTGTCTTTGACACTTGTTGCTGCAAACTGGAACACAATGGGATTCATGGTCTCAGAGAACCCTGCGATGTGGCAATCTCCCTGCAGCTCATTCATCAGGCCCAGAAGAACCTTGAAGGGTGATCAAGGATGAAAAAGGGGGTTTCTTGAGCATCAATACTTTAGGGGGTTCAAAACAAACCACTAAAATATCAAAATATGAAGATAAACACGTGAAACTCCGAGCCTTCTCAAAAACTCCATCATACATCGTGAGATGTTGCACAACAAGCACCTGACCTTTCAATGACGACACTCTTGCCAAAGCTGCTTCCAAGATGTTTTTCAGCGTTTGCGGTGCTGCAAACCACTGTGCTCCCTCCTGCTTGTCCTTATCAAACTTCATGTCATTTTCTTCTTACTGGTATGGTGATTTAAGATGTTCAAGTTCATGGGTATCATTGGCACTAAGCAGCTGCAAAAAAAACAAAAATGTTATAAGATAAAGATGTGAATCTGTCAGAGATCGGCCTTGCTCATGTGTGAAGAAGGTTCCACTCTCAGGAGTTACATACTCGCCTAAGCTTATCAAAAAGGCTGCAAACCTTAAAACATCTCTTTGGCAAAACAAAACAAAACAAAAAGCAAAAGATGACAATCAATGTGAAGCAGGCAACTCACTGGCAATGGAACTGAAGGTGTGTTCGCCAAAAGATTCCAATAGTCTGACTTTGCCCAAACGTTGTCATCTGGCAATTTACGTTCAGCGTTCCGAGGTGCCTTGTACAAAGTGTCCTGCCGACTTCCCAGCGTAGTGTCCAAGACAACAAGCCATGCTGGTAGGAGCTTTGGGAACGTCCTTGATCTGCTTTGCACACCCTACCCCCTTTCCATGGAAAAAATCCAAGTACCCCAATCAATCCCACACAAAAACAAAAGCGATATGATGTGGAAAAGCATCCGATTTCCCTGCAAACTGCTTGTGTCGAACATGATCTGCGCCATTTTCGCTGCCATCTGCTTGCTGTTCAACTTGTCTTCGATGCGCCTTGAAAACAAAACTCATCAATATTCTTTTTGGATGGAAGAAACAGTCTTGTTAAACACAAGTTTTGTTCGGGCGTCAAGAGTTGCCTGTGTTCACCTCGAAGACCATTCATCACACCATCTCCAGCAAGAATGGGGCAACAAATGATCACCATGCCTTGAGAAGGCGTTCATATAAATATAGCCAAGACCATAAAAAACATAAAATTATAAATCCATACAAGCAGCAAAAACATCAAACCATACCCAAACCAAACAACTCAAACATAACATGTTGAAATAATGCCAAGAGGCTATAGTCGGGATTCTGCGACAACAGTTGATGGGTCCATTGTGCAACGTCATTGATCTCTGGAGCTGCTAGTCTGCCGAACTTGGTCAAATCGATGAATCCCAGATGGTGCACCTTGCTGATGTCTGCTGCATCGAAACGGCTGGATGCGTCTTGCAGAACACGTCGCAAAAGACCAGAAAAGCTGTTGCCCTTGTTTTTGTCGGCGCACAACATCAAAAGTCTCTTCTGCATGAATGCATCGGCAACACCAAGACCAATCTCAATTTGGTTTCTCATGTGAAGAACCTCAGTGGGTCACAAACCAAAAGGTCAACATGAAGGACCAGTCCAAATGAAGGGTTTCACAAAAAATCCAAGCAACTTGGGCCACATGCTTGTTGGAGTCCACCTGCCACTAGTAAAACAAGAGCTTTCATTGGAAAAGAAACATTTTTTGTTCAATCCAAGCCTTATGCCTTCGAAGGTTGTAAGACACTGCTTCACGATAGTCATGGGACAAGTTTGCAACCACAACACCATATTCAGCAACTCGAAGGTTCTCCTTCAAGGTGTAAAACTTACACACGCCAATTACCACCACTGGACGTTTTCAACTTTCAAAACAAACAAGGAGTCTGAGTTTTTTGAAACTATTGTCCTCTGCTTCATCGACAGCTGCAGAGGTGTCTTCCGATGTTTGGGCTTTGCCACTTGGGTTGATGAGATGGCGTCCTACATGATCCTGCCACATGCTTGTCATCTCTGGGGTGAGCTTGGCCGGCTTCGCTAACAAGATTGCATCCAAGTCCTGGCTGTAGTCCCTGAGTTTTGGCTGGCAAAGCCCCCAAAAAAAGGTCCTAACTTTTTGGCCCACAAAAAGACAACAACTTATCCCAAAACCACATGAAACAATTCATCTAATCTGGCCAAAGCACCCTGCAAGAAAGCCGGAAGTCATGCCATCCAGCACACTGTCTTCAATGTGTGTGTCATTCTTGCACTGGTTCAGGACCCAAACAAACAAGCAGCAATGATTGACATTGGCAACCCACTGCTCATCATTCCAACGGAAACGTGGCCTCATACTTCTCTTCATTCGATTCACGTTCTGGCTCCACCACAGATTATACTTGCGAAAGACCAAGTGCTGCACTTCTGGGGTGACCTTTGTTTTTTTGGGGTGATGGATGTACACCAAAACAATGCACCAAAGGAACAATCTAAATCACTAACTTAACCAGGGTACTGTCAACAGCTTTTCCCAAAAAGGTGAAAGGCCCTTGCATGTTTCGTTCAGCAAGTGTCGCTTCAACCTCAAAATAGTTTCACTGTAGCCTCAATCGCTGTTTTTGACTAAAAACACTCTAAATCCACATAAAGAAAAAATCATAGAAACGCTACCCTTTTCAACCTGGAACAGAAAGGAAGTACATAGAAAATGTGATCATTGACTGAACTGCTTCCAAATCAACCACTCTCTTCCCATTTGTTGTGGTCCAAATGGCTCCTCAACAGACTTCTTGATGTTTCATCTAAGCCAATGATAATGCACCAGATGGCCTGGTGTTGGTCACTGCTGATTTGCCACTTCTTGATTGCTGCATTGGCACGGAAGTCGTTGTACCGAGCCACCAAACTCTCCAACACAGCACTTTCATCTTGATCTTTGGACGATTCATCTTGCATCCTCTCTTTGAGAAGCCTTTCGAACCGTGTTGCCAATTTCAGTACCTTAACCCAGGAGCACCAATTCAATAAACGAAACCTGAAGGTTTTTAAAACACACGTTGCTATAGTCATTTTGTTGTCTTCAGTTATAAAAACTTAGCCCGTTACATCTTTCCTCTGACGTTCTGCACCTTGAGTACTCAGTTGAATGCCTTCAAAATTTACTTCCTCCTTGTCTGAGCAAGCTGTGATTCAAGATGGCAAGCTGAAGTACTCCCCAATGGCAGGCAGCAAGCACAACACAAGGTCCTATGTGTTTTTTCACAAAACAAAAAACAAAACAAAACGCAGGAAGTGTTGTGAAGAAGTTTGGGGCAACCACCAAGAATGCATTCGCACCTTACAAAACCCCAACCCAAGTCCTTACCGCTAATTGGATCAATATCTGAAGCCACCAACAGGAGGAACAATCCTGCTGTCCTGAAAAGGTTGAGGGTTCCAGCAAAAAGTACTTAACCAAACAACTTAACCAAACAATGAATAAAACAACTTATAGTTTTATAACCAAACAATGACAACATACCAAACTTGATCCAGGGTGCAACCTGGTGAATCCTTTCTTGACCTTGAGGAATGGACACGTCTCTCCATTCATGGACAAGCTACTCTGATCCACATTCAAATCAAGCGGTTCCCTGTGAAGGCGGCTCCCATTGAAGAGAAAAGAAATTGTTGTGGTCAACCAATCCTCAATGCATGGCATGTCATCTGGCTTCTCCACCTTGATAGAAGACAAAGGAACACACGTGCTCAACTGTAGGAGCGACCTGTCTCCCATGAGCTTGCCAACATCCTCATCTGGAACTGGAACCCTCGACTTCTTATCAAAAGTCACAAAGTTGAAGGGGTTGGGAAAACATCTTCGTTTGGAAACCTTGCCTTGTTGCCTTTTTAGGTTTGAAAACAACCTCAATCAACAAAAACAAGCTGGGCAAAATGTGAAGGTACCAAGATTTAATGAACAAGTGGCTGGAAGTCCTGCACATTCAAGCTTCTTGCCATGCATCTTCAAAGCTTCCTCGAGAAAATTCTTGAGCTTGGAGATGGTTGCAGAAGTGATCTCCGGTGTTTTGAATGCTTCAAGCACAAGGTCAACTGGGTGGGCAGTCGATGTTGCAGTTCCAGGCATTGACGGTTCCACGAACATAGATAGGTACTGCAAAATCCCCTCCCAAAAATCTTGATAATATACAATTTCTTTCATGGCCCAACAAACAACCCAAAAGATTAAAAGGTAACACGGCAGTGTTTTTAGAAACGTATCCTTGGCAAGAGTTGTGTCCCCCGGCATCTTCTTCAAACCATTCACCCAATCTGTCTTCCGCTTCTTGGCAGCTGGGTTCTCCGTTTCAACTTTCACATGGGATCCCTGGAAGATTCACCAAGTTCATCAACTCAATTAAAGGAAAAAATCATTAAACAATCGAACTCAACCTTTCAAAACGTTTTGAAATCACAAAAAAATCCCGATGACAAAAGAAAATGCAATCAATGTTCATCAGGGTGCAGGCTCTTCTTTCTTGACTTCTGATTTACTTTTCTTCTCCTCTGATTTGCAACTGTCTGGAGCCTCCTTCTTAGAATTTGGACTAACACCCAGCGCAAGCTGAGCTGCAGCCACACCCGCACGAAGGAGGGGGGATTCCATGGCTAAGTCACTACCCCAAAACCAATCCTTTTTGGGCCCAATTTGGTTCAAACATGAATGACTCAAAATTCGAAGTAGATGTCCCAAAGTTCGGCGTAGGTGGGGGTTCAATCTCCCAAAAGTTCGGCGTAGGTGGGGGTTCAATGTCCCAAAGTTCGGCGTAGGTGGGGGTTCAATGTCCCAAAGTTCGGCGTAGGTGGGGGTTCAATGTCCCAAAATTCGGCGTAGGTTAGGAGCCAAACTACAAGGAAATGTTGTGAAAATCCATGGTTTTAAAGCGGCGAGTCTATTCCACCTACAAGGAAACTTTGGACGCTAGCAAGTATTAAAGTCGGTGTAGTTGGGGTCCTGGACTACAAAAAGTTATGACCACTTTTAACTACCTACAAGGAAATCTCGATTTTTAAAAATCCCAAGTTCGTCGTAGGTAGTTAAAAGTGATCATGGGTCGTCGTTGCTAGGGACCTGACCTACAAGGAAACTTTGGACGCTAGCAAGTATTAAAGTCGGCGTAGGTGGTATCCCAACTGACGAATCACCCATCCCGACTGACAATTTTGTCCACCAATCATACATCTTCAGGGTGTCTGGCCCAGTCTCTCAGATTGTTCAACCTCAGCAAAACACGGTTCTGTGCTTTGGCCCCTTTGTTGGATCGAAACTCTTTGGTTTGGAAAAATATCAAACCATTTGAAGCAAGTACATTTTTTTGTCCATTCTGGATTCGAAGCTCTGAAGCTCTGAGAGGTGATGAATGTGCCCAACAACTTGCAATATCAATATTATGGAAACAAAGAATTATAAACTATATATCCTAAGTTCACAACCCACCAAACTAAGATAGATAAATGCAAACATGAAAATAACAATATGAAAACATCACCCAGCTCTTGGTCTTCTCCATACTGCCCTTAAGGCCACACTTGGGCTCAGGGTTGCTAAAACTACTGGGTGTGGTTCTTGCTGTGGTTGGGGCATGATCTCAACTGCAGCTTCATGTGAATGCCATGGAAGATCTGGAGGTTCCTCTGTTAGGTAGCTCATTGTTTGCCAAAGCCCGAAGATAAGTTGCTGCCTGTTGGCAAGCAGCACTCCCCCCCAGCAACTTCACGAAGATATCAGCTAGGCCTTTCCAATCCTTCTGCACTTGTTGAGACACAGGTCGGTTGGGCATCATACCTTGGCATGATCAACCCGAAACTACTGCTAGCTAGTGAGTGAGTAAGTCTGAACTACAAGTGCAAGTTTAAAAGGAAAATGACACTTTTGATGGAACGTGTTGCGAGTGGTGACCAATGGAAAGGTCAGTTTGTTCTCTTCTGTTTGGGCAAGCAAAGGCTGTTGTGCTATTTGTGTTGAAGAAATATATTCCTTCACAATGACAAAGACATCATGTGGAGATTTTGCCCTGCGATGGTTGGTCCCCTCGTTTGTCTCAAAGGCTTCAGGAACATCTTGCAAGGGGACCAATGAACTTGAACATGTTCAAAAAACACAGGAGTTCATTTCATCAAACAAAACAAGCATAATGTATATAATACATATAAATATTGATATATATATATATATATGTACATAAATAATCAAAATCAAATATATTATTCATAAAAAAAAATCGAATTACTTGTATAATGTATGTATACTTGCAAACTTAATCTAAATTATAAAAACAATTTAGTCTTTGGCACCCCACTGCCCACCTCTTCGTTTCAAGAAGAAAAAGAAGTGATTTGCAGTTGCATCCAAAAGCAGTCCGCCTTCCTTTCTGTTCTAACTCAGGCACTCATTAAGAAATGTTCACCAAACAGAACACCTAACTAAAACAGAATTAAAACAGATTAAAACTGAAAACTTAATGGTCACCATCAACAACTTGCTGAGAATCCAAAGTTGTTGGCGCAAATCTGTCATTGTGCTGCTTCCAATCCCTATACTTTCTCATGATCCTCACGTCCACTGTTCCCCCGATCCAAGAGGCCAGGGATGGCTTGGCAATCTCATCTTCTAAGATGACTTTAACCGAGTCGGCATCAATGAAGTCTCTGCTGCTACTCAATCTGCGTGATAACAATCCCCAAAGTTGATCTTAGATATCAAAAGAACACAGCTGACAATCCTGTAACTTACAATCACCACATATTACAACCAAAAAACAAATCATTGAAAAGCCACTACTTCCAGGTAAGTTACCAATGATGTCATGTGTATGTGACACCCTCATCATCATCAGGCAACAATACCTGAATGCGTTTCTGGTTTTGAAGTTCTACATTGTATCTACATGGTTTTCAATGAAAACATCAACCAACAGGAAAAAAACGGAAGTAACAAAGCTTAATAAATGACAAAGGAAGCAAACCTGACTTTGGAGTGAAGGACGAGAGATGCCGCGTATGATAGGTTCACAGTATTTTTGAGTTCTTTTACCGTGTTGTCTCCGACAATCACTATGGTATCAGGGCAGGGGTCCCCACGATCACGGCATTGAGCCATAGCTTTTTCAATTGTCATCATTAGAATTTCCTGTACCATTGCAGACCCGGCATACTGATTTTCTTCGATGATCACCAATTGGAGGGTGTGCCCGAACGCCCACCCTCCGTGAAGTTTGAGCTTTGGCCTTTGCATTTTAGATGCCCGGTAACATGTCCGTAGATTGGGGTGCCTTGGCACTTGGTATTTCGCCTCAACTGTTAGTCACATAATTTTGAAGATCAAACGATACAACTATTAAAATTTTCTCAAAGGAATAGTACTGGTAGTGAGACCCAAATCACAATCAAATTGGTAAGCAAACGCCAAAACAACTTCTGGGTTTGTTGAAGTAAGGGTCTTGGTCTGCGCCGTCAGTGATAATGGTGAGGCAACGACTGAAACTTTCTCCTGATATATCCTTTAAAGCCCAGAACGCGCAGCGGTCTGAATATTGCGACACAAGATGCTGTCGGTAGAGCTGAAGGGCTCCAAGTCTTTTGTCCATGGTCTCCCTCTTGTTTTGGAACCTGAGGGGCAGGTTGCCCATTCTGGGTTTTTGCCAGGTTTTGATGTTTGGTAGGGTTTAAGTTGAATGACCACTGCATCTAGAAATTATAATCAATAGAAAAAAGGACCACTGAAAGAATGGTTGGAAACTGTTCCTTCAGTTCCTGGCACACATCACATTGTGAAAAGCTGCTCTGGTCTCGAAATTTCAACACCAGGGTCCACTTCTGATTCCAATGGCGAACAAATGTCCCATACCTTGAACAGCAACTTTAGCATGATTAAAAACAGTAATTTCAAACATGAAATGAGCGGTTGACCACAAAACATAAAAAGAGAGTCTATTGTACATATTATGTTGTGACTCACAAACGTACTTAAGGAAACAAATGAACTTCACACAAAGTTACGATGCCTGCCCCGTCACACCATGTGCTGTACACCATCCACAGTAATATTGGTAAGTGTCCCACAAGGTCCCTGGAGGCAAGTACTTCCTCGTCAACTTGGACACATCCTTGTGGTTTTATTCCATTAGTGCAAGGGAACCATGACAAAAAAACACCCTTGTGTAAATGAACAAAAACCTTCCTGCTAAATCAAGATGCGGTGAATGCACCTGTAGCATTCATGTTCACCAAAAAAGAGGTATTGGACTCAAGGTAATGCACCAGGTCTTCATCGTTATCTTCAAATTCTGATGGCATCACATAACCATCCCATTCTTGGTCTGGACCTTTCGCTCGAGCACGTCGGTCTCTTGCTGGACCAACACGAACCAACCTCAGTCATGTCAAAGTGTGAGGGAACTATCAAGAATCTTGCGGAAAATCCCTATCGCCCAAATCAAAGTAAGAAAAATCGATCTTGTTCTTTTGGTTGACTCTGAGATACTTGTTTGGAAGAGGTTCAGCTACACTGTTGTACAAAACCATGCAGAATGTGTCTATTGATGCCCTCAAAGGTGAGGCCCTTGGATGGGAACCGTAGCGAAGGTCGAATGCCCCTAATTTATCTGTGCGATGGGAAGAAATCCCAAGCAGAGCTTCAAAGCATGCCCGCTTCATGTAGCGGCCAAGGAAATGGAATTCCCTTCGGCCCGCCTGGCTCTTGCAGTTTAAGGAATTATCATCTTGTAGTGCTAGGTACAAAATGGAATCTTGGTCCCTCTTGTCCTTGGCTTCAAACTCATCTAGGAAATGCTTCACTTCATCAATGTTGAATTGTTGAAAGCAGCGCCCTTCTGTGCACCGACACTTCCCACCAAAGAGTTTGTTCAACCGTTCCTTAGTTTACACCCGGAAAATCATCCCAAGAAAATCATCCCAACATATGGCATATGGCCTAATTTGTACAACTTACAAAACAACCACCTAGGGAGAAAGAAAGGAAAATACACAGCAATAACCGAAAGATACTATGGAAAGGAAAACACACAACCAATACAATTTACTATTCAGTAGTGAGATTCCAGGCTATTTCGGGGGTTTCTCGTTCGTCCAGGTTGGTTCCCCTCTTTCTTTGCAGCTGCAGCTCTTAATCGATTTTCATTGTTGTAACGACGTTTTTTTGGCTGAGATCCAACACTGGGAGTAGATGTTGCTGCCTTCAACTGGGAAGATAAAAACTTTGACAACGTACCAAAATTGAGATTCACAATGGCAAAGTCGTCCCTACTACCCTTCGTGTTCTCGCAATCCCCCATGTAGGCTGAATCATCTGAAGCAGATCCCCCAGAACATTCATCCGGCTCTTGGCCAAACAGAGTGGGACCATCTGATTCTTGAGAAACTTCATCGGGTTCATCTTGTAGAAGTTTAGGACCCGGATTTATTCTCACTGGTTTCCTTTCTGGTTCCCCCCCTTCATCCTGAAAGAGGCACATTTCACAATCCTCATCTTTTTCATCTTGAAACAGACTGAATCCACCTTCGTCTCCCTCATCTTGAAAGAGCTTCGGTGGCATGGCATCACCATTACAAGCCCAAAAGCTTGGAAGGTTGGGGTCAAGGTGCTATTCTACCATGGTTACAAGATTGGCATTTGGGCTTTATAATCATCATAAGTTTCGACTACAACTTGGTTCGAGGATAAGGCTTTATAGTCAGCTTCGGGATTAAAAACAATTCATTATTTGGCTTGAGGGTTGATTTGTTGGGGTATTTCCTTGAAAGTGATCATCCCTTCATGATCCAAAATAATCTGCGAAGAGCTTTCCCATGTGACCAATTCTTTCAACATGAAATCAACACGGAATTAGTTCTGCAATATTCAGTATGGTTTGAGTACCAGACGGTGCCTTGACTTCTTGGCCATTGGTTCACTCACCTGCTTGGGACTTAAGCAACTCCAAAACCGAAAATAATGGATAACATGGATACACAATATTCATCAACAAACACTTTTGTTGGAAAGGATGGCACGCCTTAGAAGTTTCGATGGGCTCCAGGCAAACCAAAGCCTGGCTTAGTTAGGTTGTTTGTGGTAAGTCTGAACTGAATCAAAGCTATAGTATATACCCTAACCATGCCAGGCACACGCAAAAAATGATAAAGCCCACGCATGGGATGTCCATACCGTTTCCAGCTAAGAATGCCTGTGCTCAATTACCCCAGAAAAGTAAGCTTTGCATCAAGATATTTTCAGGTAACGATGTTGCAAGAACCAAAAAATGCTTATCAAACAAAGGGGGCCTTCGCAGAATGAGACAGCATAGAGATGTCTGGGGATTTCAAAGCTTTTGCCCCATCATGCTCCTTGAACACTGGAAACCCCATGGCTGCCAACAATTCTGTCCCTTGGAGTGGACGGCCATGAAACTTGCTCCACCTGAATTGGTTTCATAAAACACCTAATATTCGACCTATGTTTTTTTAACAAATGGGTAGCTTCAGCAATCAACGCAAACATGGGATCATCTCAATGAACGAACTGCAAAATAATGCTGGACATCGATCAAGCTACAGGCACGAGGAATTCGTAGTGAATGTTGGCAGCGAGCCATCATTTGTGCTAGTCCGGCCCCTTTTCACTGCCGGATCGGGATTCTGGCCCAAGTCCTAACCATAATGGGAGGAGATTAAAACTACATGAAAAACTCCAAGAAGAAAAACAAATCAAAACTTCAAAGGGAAAACCACATTATGGAAGGCAAAAGTCCCATACCAGGGCGTCAGGATAGTGCCTTTCATATGCAGCCTTGAACTCCGTAGCTGAATTGCACAGGCCGAGGTCGAACATGCAGTGTTGGCCACATTCGTTGTCCTCAGTGGATTGGACTTTGTTGAAATATAATACATATACCTTTTTCACAAAAAATCTGGAGATTCCCAAGACTAAAAAGTGGAATCAAACAAATAAAAACAGTGGTTGTGTTGAAAAATTGGACAACAAATAGGAAGCTTTGGCTCCAACTCCTCATCCGTCAGAAAGTACATGTCATCTGCATTCAACTTTAATACCTGATGTGGAAATGTGGCCTTCAGCATGGTTCGAAGTTTTGGCCCACGCCATTGGAATTTCTCTTTCTTGAAGAATATCCTGTAAGTACGCAACCTACAGGGAATTTGAATACTGTTTTAAATTTCATGTGAATAGTATCATGAACATCACTTGTTAAAGCAAACAAAATTTATTCAAAACAGTGCTGCCTGTTCATAGGTTTCCCAAAACGCTGTGGTGAAATATTGGTCTCTTGCATCTCATACCCAGCTTTGGCGAAAGGCTGTTGGATCAGGTCTCGAGGAAATCCAGTGACGTTTTCATGAATAAACCAATCTGGCCTTAGAATGCCAAACACCCCTTTTCTACTCAACATTGTCTACTAACATTGTCAACAACACTAGAAAAATTGTTCAAGATAAAGAAAAATTGTACTTGACACACTCGGGCACTTTCTGTCCAACTTGTCAGACACATAAGCCCCATGCACTGCCACCTTGGCCTTGTTAGAGCTATCCAACCCTTCTTTCTTGCCCATCCTGAAGGGGGAGGATGATGGGTCATTTTGAAACTATGGCTAGAAAATAAAGTCACATTGAAATCAAAGAACTTGAATCCTGAAATGCTCATGCCAACTAAAAGCGAGGAACATAGACCAGAGAACGCATGGGGGCCCATCAACGTCCGCACTCAAGTATCCATCTGGTGGAGGCTTCACTCTGGAGCACTTTGTTTGGTGGGTCAAACAATCCGCCAAAGGCGCCTGGCTACTTTAGTCAAAAGAAACATCACTATAGAATGGGAAAGAGTTTGCTCTATTAAAAACCCTCACAACATGGAAAAGGCAAAGCCTTGAAAACAATGCTTTATCCCAGGTACGGTGCGTGAAGAATTTCCTTTACCCTTCACAAAGTCCAGGACGTTCTTGAAAAGACATCGGTCTGGAAAATTTGCCCTGAGAAACCTCAACACACCAATCCAGTGACCCATTAGAAACCTCCCTGAGAAGTAAGAACAATAAATGTTTCCAACAAAAATGAGGCACAAATTTTACTGGCATTTTGAACCAGGAAACTTTCGTGCTTTGGCGTCAATGTCACATGCCCGGCCACTCTCCCATGTCAACTCGAAACCATACCTTCATTGTTTGGGGTTGCCATAGTCCAAGATAAAAGATAGTTACTTAAATAGCAACTAAACAGGATCACCCCACATAAAGCAAAAGGGAACAAACTATTGCTATATCATGTGAATGTCCTTCTACGGCATGCAGTGCTCAGCTGTTGCATAGCAGCGTGCGGACAATCCAAGCCAGTGAACAGGCTGTCCAGTACCATCTTGCAACGTTCAAGCTTGCTTCGCACTTCGTCTGCCCCCAAAAGCCTCCTGAAGTCAACCAAGTACACCATTGTCAAAGTATGGAATCTTTGGAATTTGTTTATCATATTGTTGAAAAAAATCCAGCCATACAAAACATATGCTGATGCAAAGGTAAAGTGTCTCAAAGCGAATGATCATGCGGCTTGCCCAGCCAAAGAGCCCTTTGAACGTATCAGGGTTTGGCATCCTTGCTTGAGATGTTCCAGAACAGACAACAGATTGTTGATTCGATGCTTTCAAGTCAAGGAAAACTGTCCAACAAAAATTAATAACAAGGAAAATGTTCAGAAAAAATCTAAATATAAAAATGTATTTGCATCAAGCAACGGTGTGGACATGCTGAAGAAAATCTGTCTATCAGGATCATCTATGCCATCGTCATCGTAGTCTCCAACCACACCTTTACGACCTGATTTGTTTGAAGAAACTATGTCAGACACACCGCAAAGTTGCCACCAGCCCCAAGAATATCAAAACAAAAACTTATATACCTTAAGAATTCACAGCCCAAAGTCCAGGGTCATTGTATGGGTGATCTTCGTCGACCTCGTCTTGAAAAAGTGTTGGTTGATCCACCTACAGGGCCATGTCAGAATAGTAGATTTTGGGTCACCAAAAGAAAACAACATCATTTTGGAGAAAAAAATCATCCGTAGCCTCCTCACTGCCAGAATCCAGTAAAGATCGGTGAGGCTTCAATTTCCGTGACCCTTTCGGCATGGCAAACCTTTGAGGGCCGCCCTTGAATTTGAGCACCTCTTAATTGGATGGCAGGTGGTCATACTCAAATCACGGCACATGCTGAAACAATGCCAAAAAACACCACAAAGGATAATTGGTCTGATTCACTTGTTGAAAAAACAAAACAAAACATCTACTGCCAACGGTTCTAAAGTTTTAAGAGCTTCCAATGTTCCATTCTGTAAGTTCTACCCTTCTTTATTTAAACCATCTATATCTTGTTTGTAGATATATGTATATTATATATAAATACCTAATTCACGAACCCTCAGGGAAACAAACTGTCTAGCTGCAGCTCTTTCTTGCAACGGTTCCGGGGTAGAACATTGCTAAAGCACCCATCGCAATTTCACTTCCACGTCCTGGAAGGGTATAAGAAAGATTGATGACACTGTCCTTCCCCTGACCATTCCTAACCAAACTTAAAGATACACATCCCACACCAAATGTAAGTTTGGGTTATTGACTGTTACTAGGACTTCACGCGGGTGGTTTCCAAGTCCCATAACTAACCAGAAAAACAAAATTATTCCAAAAAAAACAAAAAAAAGGAAATAGTGTGCTGTCACGGCACCAGAACCAGACTGCAATCACAAAACCAGAGAATCACCAGCTTGGGTCCAAGCAATAGAACATGTTGTTTCGTTCTTTGCTATTGGGAAGCATGTCAGCCCAACGGAAGTTCCTTTTTTTGTTTCTGACCCCCAACTAAAAAGAAAAATGGCAAACCACTTCAGAAACATTCAGAAACCAAAACATTATCACTCTCCATCAAGTTTCTCCGCATACAACTTGTCTTCCTCGCTCTGGAATGTCAGCTCGGACAAAGAAAAAGCAGTAACCATACGATCACCCTCTGAGTTCTTGTAGACCAGAATTACTCCCCATGGTTCATCCCTGTAAACCTCCTTCTCGATCTTGCGGCGAAGATTCTCTGGAAGAGGTCTCTGGGAGTAGGCATCAAACTAGGCCATGGTTGGGGTGAAACAAAATCAGCAATATTTTACAATGCAAAAAACTGTTCATGAGGTTGAGCATTTCCCAACTTCGGAAGCAGAACAAATCAAAGAGAACCCAATGAACCCAAATCAAACACTTAACTGAAATTAAGCCGCAAGAAACACAGACATTCAGTTCGTACAGCTGCTTCAAAAGGGTTGTCTCGACGCAATTGGTATGTGGAAGGCGTTCCCATAAGTCTGACTGGGGCATGTGATCCCAGAGATGCATTGCCTTAACCTCTGGGGCTTTCATAGTGTGGAAAACGTACCGGCACATCGGGATATCCGCAGAAGCTGGCCACAACTCGCCTAGAAGATGTTGGAGGCATGGAAGATCCAAAACATTGCAAAACATCAACAATCTTCATAACTCAGGCCAATTGTAGAACCAATCTTGGGGAAGTTCAACACTATTCATAACTCAGGCCAATTGTAAAACCAATCTTGGGGAGGTTCATGTAAAACTGTACTCCACTTGGTCAAAGGAACCCAGGAACCGCATCATCCTGCTAACTTGTGAAAGGCGCACTCCCACTTGTGACGAGGGCGGCCCCTTCCCTATGACCCGGTTCAAAAGGTCATTATCGCACCATTGGTTCACGTCAGGTGCTTTGCGTTTTGGCATCTCCCCTTCCACCCTTTGAGCTGGAATGTTGGAAAGCTCCGCGGGCAAGTCTGTTCATTACCCTAGAGTTGTTGGAGTTCCATGCCCCTAATGTTTTATCAAATTCTTATGTAGTGAAACACCAAGTTTTTTTGCTTCCATAAAAATCAGAAAGGGTCTTGTGGGAGCCATGTCCACAAACATTAGAACGAATTCCATACACCAACTCCTACCATTGAACTACGAAGCCAACCAAAAGCCCCAAGCCATCAAGCCAAACATCAAATACACCACCCATCATATCAAAAAAGATAAGGAAAAAAAGATCGGTCCAACAATTTTAGGGTTCATACTGAGAAAGCAATGACATCAAATGGACAAGCACTTGGTGTGAAGAGTGTTTCTCCCTGGAATAGCCTGTGACACATACAGCTGTTTGTTGTTAATACCGGTCATGGAATCATGAAACATTTGGACCAGATGTATCACCAAAGCTTGCGTTCTCAAAGCTGCTACTTACTCCAGGTTATCAGCAGTACTGATTGTGATTGGACCAAAAGATA
>OMLO01001016.1_pt1 | contig 20611 bp, 4 predicted proteins | sample 1674811 | NCBI WGS metagenome assembly OMLO01 (sample SAMN06265003, study PRJEB25207) | coral metagenome | isolation source: Coral host | place: Mexico:La Bocana,Puerto Morelos, Mexico | collected 2008-11-13 | reverse complement strand
AAGTACCACGGTATAAAGTTTATTCCACAGCAAAAATCCGAAAAAGAAGCGTCTCTGCCGTGCGCACAAGACTTGGACAGTCTTCTATACTCGCGGAACTTATCAAAGCTTTCCAGCTTTCTTAGCAAGCAACAAATTACTTTTTATCTGTTACCTGCCACTTCAGCTATTGGGTTGCCGGAAATGAAATAAATTGCAAATTTTAGAACCTGGGGATTTTCAACCTCATTCCCAGGGCTTTTCCCGTTGAAGTTATTTCAAAAGGAAACCGTTGGTTGGGGAATTTTTTCTGTAGTCATTTTCGCCGTTGTGTGCCCTGCCTCCAGAACTTCTTTCTTATCCGTTACTTAATTGAATCTGAGCCGCAAGAGACGACACACGAAAAGACGAGCGAGAAAACGAGATCACGATAGCAGATAGACAAAGAGCAGGGTAGTCTCCTAAGCGGACACTCTTAGGGCTTGTGCGAGAGAAATATTTGTGTGACGAGCCGGTCACGCAATAATAGTTAATCAAGACACATAGCCAAAGGCCGGTACCATTGTGGGATTTTATTGGTGGCTCATTGTACCGATATTTGCTTCATGATTACACTAAATTTCTACTTATTTTATTTGTTTATTTATTCACCTTACCAACCCCGTGAGCAGACAACTGGCTAGGGCTTGTTCGCTGCCATAAGCCATGCAACCTTCTCAAAGTGGCTATCATTTGTTATCTGGCAATTCTCTCTTTGTAATTCCCCCTTAAATTCGTACTCATCAAGACAGAGCAGAAACTCGCGCACTGTAACTTTGACAACAAGGCAGCTTTACACTATTTTCAACTTGGTTGTAAAACTAAGGATATTTTCACCTAAGAATTCTTTTACTCTCCAAAAAAAAAACCCTGAAGTTTGAAAAACAAAAGCCACTGAAAAAGAAAACTAAACGCCCGAAAAAATTGTCGAAAAAATTTGGCGAGTTTCAGCTCCGTGCCTTCTGGTACGTACTACTCTCTCTATCCCTTTCGATTCCTAACAGTAACTCATTATAACAATTAACCATATATCAACTAATTTATGCAATAAACGCACATTCGACTGTCCTACGCTATGTTCTCCTAAAATCAGGCTCTGTTAATTGGCACCGTTTGAAAGTTTCTTGGTAAATTGTAAATAGGCTTCCGTCTGTGTTGGCATTTTCAATGGAACTCAAATTCGACGCGTGAAATGAACATTTTCAAGATTTCCCGACACACTCCGTTTCCGATCTGGTAATTTGGTCCCTGGGGGAACTCCCATATTAAAAGGAGGGGTTCCTCGTCGTGCCTTTTAAGCGGCTTCCCTTAGGGTGCTCAGCCTCAAAAACTCCTCCCTGGGAGCCTTTGCGGTACATTTTAGGGTATTGCGCCGAATCGTGCTTTGGAAATGACACCTCTTAAAACAATTTAAGACCACGCCCACAAAACAGGATCTTGGTTCTTCTCTTAGGGATTCATTTTTAAATTTCCGACGAGCATCCCCCCCCGTCCTTTTTATATGGGATTCCCACCAGGATTTGATTTGTCATGTTTTACAGTGGTATTAGAATGAATGACCTATAAACAAAGTGAAGTTGACACCAGAACGGAACCTTACAGTCTCGATTGACAAGGGGCTTAAAGAAATGCTTGACAAAATATTTAAGGACAGACTCGACTTTCAAGTTCGTACTGTTCTGATCAAATTTCTGTTATAATCAACGAGAAACAACGTTTTTTTCTTCAATCCACTGGCATCCAAGACATTAAAAGAAAAGTCAGTTAAGCCAGAGGCTTTCTTTAAGCCCCTTGCTCAGAATCAAACAAACTCCAAGCAATTTTATAAAAGAACTATTTCATATTTTTTAAAGAGCTTTGAACTGTACACGAAATGGCAATTGCAAGGGAATTCCTGCAATGAAAATATACAAAGTGCTCGGATGAATGACGCGCTGTGAAATAATTGCACAGAATTGTGCTTGAGTGTTGTCCGTCATTATAATTCAAATCAAATTCTCACTGCCAGGTGATTTCACACCTCAAACACTTCATGATTTTCTCCTCTAATGAAGCCTACACTGGAGTTATTCGGACAATGAACGCTTGCACAAAACCTTGCAGTATGAAACACGATTGTGTTTAAAACACCCCAAGGGCAGTATATTTTTTCAGTATTTACACCTGGTCAGTTCTTAAGCATTTTCAGTTCCATAAAACATAAGACCAACAACGAGCCTTGTTTGTCTATAAATATCCGAGTTTCTCTAACAAAAATATAAACTAAAACTCTGGTTTCTCTTTCTCTCTCTCTGTTCTTGGCGACTTAAAATGGGTATGGAAATAAAGACAAATAAAATAGCGAAAAGGATACAAGTATGAATAAATTTATAATATTGAAATATGTTTTGTTGGACTCTTAGAAATTCCCCTCAAATTCCTGTAAAACCATTACAATTAAAGCAATGAAAAAAAAATTCATTTTCATTTAAAAACAGATTATGAAGCTGGTCTTAACACAATCAAAGAAGGGATACCAAAGCCGCAGCTGCCCATAGCACGCAGCGTCAATTTGATTCAGATGTACATGTAGTAATTCACCAACAACAAAAAAAAATCCAGGATCACATCAACCAGCAGAAAAAAATGTCATACTTAGGACACGACCATTTCTTAAAATTCCACCACTCTAGAGCATAATAAGACATTAAAACATACACATTGTTCACAGAACAACAGTCTGCCACCACCCTGATCCCATTCAATTTAAGACAAAACACAAAGTATGTCTGGGTCACAAGGAAAACACAAGATGACACTTCGGAGATCCACAAACAACGAAAAAATAACATTCACCATACCTTCCACCCACTGTGCAAGAAGGTCCAAACATTAAGCAATGCTATCATCACTTTTTTTCTCTAAATATTTCTCTTAAAAGGCATCTGCTTGCCTTGCCTGCCAATAACATATCTGTGGTTATTTGTCTTTATAAATTTTTGAGCACCTAATACTGTTGATAAATGTTCTGTGGATAACCTGCCTGCTCATTGGCAGGGTAGCCATCATAATTCCCGTACATTCCTCCATCTTGATTGGGTGGTACCCCTCCTGGCCATGAACCCTGCAGCTTGGCCACCACTGCAGCAGGCGCTACACTGCTAGGAGCATTGCTAATAGGTACATAGCCTGAGGGGTAAGAGCCAGCATCTCCACTACTGATTGGACGGCCAGAATTCGGTAGGTTGTAGGCCCCTGTTAAAAAAAGAAAAAAAAAACAATACATCTAAGACACATGCTTTCATTTATAAACTGACTTCTCCTTGCCGTCAAAGGAAGGGTGCACATTATTGTATTCCCAGTATTGCTAGCAGTTATTTCAGAGCGATGGTCAAGACAGCAAGAGACAAAGTGGTCTAATAAAGCACAGTTAACTACAGATTAAGGAGTTCAAGTTCAACTGCAGGCTGGAGTCAAGGTAATCCACAGTGCTTCTATCCACTCAAAAAACTAAAATTGATATCACCCAGCTGGCAGGACAACTTGACAAATGTTGTGGGTAGCCTGCCACAATAATTTCAGACTAGCATATCAGCCACAGGAGAATTCTTAATCACTTCATGTTAACTGCAGCATAGATGCCAGCCAGCTTGACATATTTGGGTAATAATATTAGATAAATAGTAATGTCAAACTATTTTTTTTTACAAATTGCCATTTGTACATTTGCTTGTGTCACAAACATCCTTACCAGCAATCAAACGTTTATCAACTGTATTGGTTTTTAAATCTCAGTCTCTGAATCTCCGTTTCTGAAGTGACTAGTCTGTTCAGTGGTAGTTGCTCATTACCCACATTTTTCGACAGAAAAAAACATCAACACCATTAGTTACAAACCTGGGGGTAAAGGGCGGGCTGCATAGGTTGCCGTAGACGGGACCGGGGTGCCAGTAGTTGGGGGCATATCCGTTGCTGCTGTGGTAGTCACCACTGAAACACAGTGTCGACAAAATTAGCACAGGAGCTCTCAATTTTGAATGGATGGGAATGTTGTATTTATTACCTAGACGTACCCTCTATTGGCACACCAAGCTGTTGAAGTGTGTATTCTGCGGCATAACTCTTGGCTTCATCCACAGTGCGGCAAAGTTTGGGAGGCTGGTACTGGGTGGCTAGTCCAGGAATAGACACCTTAAAAAGAAATCAGAAAAGGATTTTTCTATCAGTAGAGATCAATTGAATCCACATGACAAAATTTGTTTTACTCAACTTTGCAAATATAAATAATCACCAAAAATTCCCTATGTGGAAACTTCTTCGTCTCAGTTTTAGATTTAGAGTGCAATTTTGGCAAACTTGAACCTATATTCTACTTTCACAGATCATTATTGTGCTATTAGCATGGATCTACCCACATGCGGTACACGTTTTAGCTGCCAAAAAGCAATGACCCGACCTACACGAAAGCTATGATAGATAGTAACATTATGAAAAGGCTTCTAGATAACAGTAACAGCTGTTGTATTTCTTTTCAATTTTACAGCACTGTTTTAAATATCCATAAGAAAAAACTTAGAGACAGCTGGCAACTGTAGTGTTTAGCACTGTGGTCCCAGTTGATTGAAGGATGGATAACACTATCCACCATATAAATTGCTATCCAATGAACAAGTGTCGGCAAACCAAACTACACCATCCACCCGAATAAGATTTCCAAGATGATTCAAGGGTGTTATCCTCTCTAGGAACAACTGAGGCCTGGATAAAAGTATTCAGTGGTGTATAAGTTGGCAGTGTTAGTGCTGGTAATATGAAGGTACCTGTCATGTTACCTTCCCATTTTACTTACTTACAGCAGCACCCAAAAGAAAGTTATCACAGATCAGTTTGTTTCCTTTGAGAAACATCCTGTTTCTCTCAAGAATCAATGAAGGGAAATTCACAAGAAGTTCAGTCTAATTTTAAATATGTAAGAGGCACACATTGTTTCTCTCACAAGGATCACCAAGAGAAACCACATGCAACTTGCAAGACGCTGGTAACTATTGTAGCTTTTGAGACTTCCTTTAATACTATTAACAAGACATAACGCCTTCTAACCTTGTGAAGAAATAGTTGAACATCCTGAGGCCCCACAGTACTATGTAGTGTGTAAACTGGACTCCCCCACTGGTTCTTCTGACATACATCCTCTAGAACCTTTATTGGTAAAAAAAAACAACAAATATACAGTGATGTTTAAGTACTGCAGTGCCAATTGGAAAACAGACAAACTCTAAGTGAGCTTGATTATTTTAGATGACATTTTTATTTACAGTTACAGCTTACCTTCACGAGTTGTGTCTGTTCAAGTCCAGGAATGGAAAATAATGTATATACAATTGCCTAGGCAAATCCCGATCTTTTGAAGCACACACAAATTGCAAATTTTCTAACATATTTCACACAGAGAATGAGCATTATCAAATTTAAGTATCTATCCCCGAAATAGCGTGAGAAAACAGATCTCCCATTTATGCCCAGAAGAGAAACAACCAACAACCATTATTGGGCCAATCTTGATAAAACTGATAAAACTAAAGAAATGCATGTTTCTGCTTGTTTAAGAATTTCTGTTTACAGAGGCCAAGTGATGAATTGATTGTGTGCAGATTTCTCACTGTTCACTAAATAGAATATTATTCTAAGCCTCAGTCTAATCTTCAACTCTTAATTCATTCCTTTAAGTGCCTATGAAATGAAAAATAATTGCAGCTTATTTGACAGGCTTTTCAAAAAAAATAATAATGACGTTTTCCTTTTTGGAATATCTTTTTTCATTTTAGAGATATTGACGTTTTTCTATTATGCAAATTAAGAGAGTGATGGCGTCACAGGTTGTGCAACTAAAATTGTAAGATACTGAATAAAGAATAATCTCTGGAAATATAAAAGAAGTGTTCTTCAATCTTGACTCCAGAAATGTTCATCACAAAAGAAACTAAATAATAACTTTATTGCTGTTGTCATGGAAACTCTCTTGGCTCCAGTCTCTTTCTGTCAAAAACCAAATGTACTCATTTTTAACCCTTTAAAGTAGGACAGAGGCTCCTGTTTGTAACAGACATGCTAACCATATTGTCTTAACTCTCACCATTAGATTGACTGGAGTAGATGGTCCTTGGTTAAGACAAAAACTGGGAATTGTTGTTTTAATTAAGACAAGACCAGTGGCAGAATTGTTGTCATGGCAACAGCACAACAGGTGTCGTTTTGTGTCTTTTGTGATAAACATTTCTGGCGCCAAGTTTGAAAAACACTGCTTCAATATTTCCAGAGATATTCTTTATTCAGTATTTTACAAGTCGTGCAACTAAAAATTGTAAATTGTAAATTGTAAAAATACTGTGAAGTCCCGACCCTATACCCACCTAGGGTTATGGTTTAAATGATGATGATGAACCTGTGAAGTCATCACTTTCCTGATTTGCATAATAGAAAAACATCAATATCCCTATAATTAAAAAAGATATTCCAAAAAGAAATCTGTCATCATTATTTTTTTTCAAAAAGCCTGTCAAATAAGCTGCAATTATTTTTCATTTCATAGGCACTTTAAAAAGGCACTTTCAAGTCACCAAGCAGTTTTTTTGCATATGTTTTAATGTCAGCTTGCCTGAAGAGCAAATTTAAAATTGTTTTTCTTTGCACTCTGAAGCTCTTTCTCTCCCTATTCCTTTTTTGGTTTTAATGCACTGCAGAAGTCAAGAACAAAAGAGAAGGATGGTAATCGCACCTGTGCTGGTGATTTGAGGGCATGTGGCTTCAAAGTCATGGGATTTGTAGGCGTCAACTCCATTCCCGGCACCAGATCAAACATGCGTTCCTATGGTAACAAGCGAAATCAAAAGACTACTTTTAACCCTGAAAAATGACCAAAGCTTAAGACAATTTGTGTTTTCATTCAAGGTCACTGTGGACCTTGCCAAAAACATAAATGAAAGGAGAAGGGCATAATTGAAGATGAGAAAAAGAATACCTCAGTAGGGTAAAAAATTGTGCAAAAATAAAATTGAGGTGCCTGCTTGGTAAAAAAGCTTCAATTATTAAATTGCGTTTACTTGTTGTCAACAACAAGTTTGTTTGTTACCAACAAGTGAATATTATGCAAAGGAATCAAAATTAACTTTTACAAGGAGAGAATTCCAGGGAAAAACATGTACCTAGGAATGTCCAGTTTAAAGCAATTCAAAAGTTTAAGTTGAAGCAGCAGGAATTAATGGTACACAATTTTGTATGTAAAATTCAATACTTTTTGTAAACCATTATTTTATTTTTTCACACTTTTTAGTAAGGAATCATCTTCCAATTAAAATTTTCACAATCTCAAAGGCTAATACTTGATACAAAGCTTGACAGACACAGGAAACAAAACATAACCAAGGTTGAAAATGCACAGAAACCACACTGCATTGACATAATGTTGCCAGTAACAATGTCAGGGGGTAGCATTTGGAGAGATATTTGGGTCCTTTGATTAACTATGAAAATATACAAAGTTTGGCTAGGTGAAAGAATTTCACTAAACAGTTAACTGTTGCAGGATGGAAAAAATGAGCCAGACTTCTTTCCCAGATGGTAAAATGAATTTGTCATACTTTTTCTAGGTCTTGAAAGTAGGTAAATTTTTTTCCATGTTCTATCAGGAGTTCCAGACTCTTTTCAAGCCCTGTGTTAAATACTACTCTAGTGGAATCAAGTAACTTTCTGCAAAATGGCCTTGGTAGACGGCCATTACCATGCTCCTTACAAATCCTTGTTAACAAACTTGACCCATGAAGGTCAACAGTAACCTTATGAAAGTCTGTTTTCAAAAGACCATTGAATCAAGGACAATATTTTAAAGAAACTGTGACATCTATTTTATGTGACAAAGCAAGAAAAATAACTACTGCATTGATAGACACCTACAAAAACACACTAAAAAAATGTTTTTCTTGAAAGTTTTTTTCATTAAATCTCAGGAGTATTTTTTCCTGCAAGATGTTTTTTATTGCTTCCAAGACTTACAAAGCAATTATTTGCCATAACTCAGCAAAATTATCTGAGTTAAGACAGTGTATAGTGATAGTTCAACACGATTTTTTCCTGGTGAGAGTCAACAAAAATCCCTGACTGATGAATGGGTGAAGCTTGGATAACACGAGTCACCTGTAATATGATTATTATGTTTAGCTTAATCACTCAACTGCTTGGCAGCGAGACTACTCATTTAATATCATATATACCTCCTGTCTGCCTCCTCTCTTGCCATACCCATCTCCGTACCAGCCGGCTCGCACTGCAGGATAGTAGCCTCTGAAGCCATTGAAAGGATAACCACCTGGTGCAGGTAAATACATTCCCTTATTTCCTGCCGCCCTGCTCCCAGCAGCAGACCGTCCTCGCCCTCTTGTACGCACCATTCCAAAAGGAGGCCTTACACCTCTGAAGAAAAAAGTTCACAAACATAAGAATTCAAAGGTAATATTACGTCTACATGCAAGCCAAGAGGCCCATCAGTTGATGATTATCTCTAGTTTCTTTAGCATGAATCAACTACTAGTATTTTCTACTACTTCCTAGAAGGGGTGATAATCCCTTGCAGGGCTACCCCCAGCATTTAATTCACTAGTACCATTTAAGTGCAGCTATGTCAAATTTTCGATATCCATTTTTTAAATTTTCATACCCAATGAGTCTTTCCTAAAGATCTTACCAAATTTCAATCTGTTACAATCATTAACAAGGAAAATTCATGGCGGCCATAAATTCTTAGAAATAAAGTTCCAGAATCGTGAGTTCTAATGATCGCAATAGATTAAAATTTGGCAATAACTTATTGACTTATTGAGTACGAAAATGCAAAAAATAAATATTGAGAATTTGATCATAGTGGCCCTTTAATACACCTGGGTAGAGAAAGACACTGTTAGGGTGAAGTGTCTTGCACAGCAATGCAACACAATGTCCCATGAGGGCTCAAACCCAGAATACTCTATCTCTGGAAGCACAGGCTCCTTTTCTCAAACAGTAATTGATAATTATGTTTAAAATAGTGCACTAGCAAACATAAACAAAAATTTGTCTTTGAACTCTCACCCCATTCCAGTAGTCATTGGAGCACCATACATGAAGTACTGGCTGCTGTATGTTGGGAAACCATAAGCTGCAGTGTTTGAGGGGTACTCGTATGGTGTGAAGCTGGGGTATGTTGTTGCACCCATCACAGCTTTGGCTGCCGCTTTGGCTTGGCGATGATCTTTGTCCACAGGCTTGGCAAGAGTCACTTCAATTTCATTGCCATCAAGTTCTTTGCCTGGAAAAAAGGTTGATTGGAGTTGCAAGTAAGAAGGCTTCAAGAGACAGCAGTCTAAGTAACTGACAAGTCATCTGCAATGTTCCATGCATTTTCTAAAACTTGGCTTAAAGGATTATAGAGTGAATAGAGCATCTTGAATGGCCAAAGTTTTTCAAGTTTACATTTGTAATCCACCTCAATCGTCTCCACTTTTCGTCATCTGAGGCACTTTTTTCTTTTTAGTTACCTTATTTATTAAGGGTTCACTCGATTTGAAGATCACTTAACACATAAAAAAAAAGGCATTCAAATAGAATATACCCAGACGGCTATAAAGTGCGAGAGATTAACCTCATAATACTGTTTTTAAGATGATCAGTTACTTTAGTTTAAAGGGATGGGGAATAATCTCAAAGAAATAGAATAAGACTTGATGAACGCTGCCAACCAATGTGAAAGCTATTCAAAACACAACTAGGAAAGTGGAGGGCTTCTAACCCTTACACCTCCAACATCCCCCAAAATATTCTACTAAGACTTAAGAGCCTTTTACAGTCTAATATAACCCAAAAACTTCAACAAACTGAGAAAGAAATTACAGTAAACATTGTGCATTTCTTTCCACCAAAATACTGGAATATTTTTTGTTTTTGATTTTTGATCATTTGAAACTTGCAGAGAAATCAAAATTGGCCTAGCATTTATCAAGTCAGAGTATTATTTTTCCATCATCCAAAACGTATTCTGTTCATTCCCAAATGCTATTTTTTTTCTTCTGCACAGATAACATTGTAGAGAAACCTGCAGATGTTGGAAGCACTCACTCAAAATAAGAACTGACGAAACAAGGAGTGTGCTGTTTTGAAAGACTATGAACCAAAAAATACCTTTTGTTGACATTTCTCTCTTTGATGATCTTCGACATATCTCAAAGTGGCAGTTGGGAAAATCTGATGTTGAATTAACTGTCAACCACTAAGTATGTTCTCACTACCAGTCTTTATACATTCCTTATAGTACTAGGGAGAATTTGTTTTAATATCACAATTTACCCTGATTGATTAGAACTTTTTAATTTTCTTGCTGTTGTTACAGATGTCACTTAAAAATTACCTCACTTTTCCCTGATATTAAGAAAATTGCCCTAACCTAATAACATTTTCAACAAATTATTATGCACTCAATTCTACTTTAATTGTTGTCAACAGGTTGCACTCGAGACTCTTGCAAAACATTATCTTAAAGAATGCCTTGAGAGCATTAGTAATTGCTCAAATTATCGAAATGCACCATGCTCCAAAGAACAAAAGCCCTCACATAGGAAACTGACAACTTAAACTTAAGGTATTCAAACAGTTCTGTCACATTTGTCAACTACAACTGACGAGTCACACTTTAGGCAGTTTACATGGAGATCATAAGCTGCTCAGTTCAGAATGTGACCTTTTCAAAATTAACTATTACAAAACAATATCCTGCCATTGATGATTTTCTTAACAATGTGAGCAAAAGCAGTTTCTTGGAGTTGTAACTAAGGTATGATTAGACTGCAGGAACCTAACAAAGTTGTAAACAGGAGGCAATACACTCTGTGGTCCAAACCACTCCTCTAAATTCTACACCATTTTGGACAGGAAAGGTTGCAGTAAGAACAATGCAATGTCAAAACATTTAAAACAACTTGACTCACCCATTAGTTTTTAATGACAAATTTAATAACCCTTACAAACATATCAGCTCGACACCAGATCAGAAAAATGAACACCATTTGAGTGAGGTCTTACCATATAACCCATTATGTGAGTGCACCGAGGGGACTGCACCCTTGTCTTGAACAAAAAGAAAACACCATAAAACTTGGTAAACTTTAAATCAACACTGTCAGTTTGGCAACCAAACATGACTGAAATTGCCCTTCACCATGCCTATCCAAGTCAAGTGGTTCAAAAGTTCCCATGACCTACAGCACTAATAACAGTGCTTGACCTTGCGACTACTGGGGTCACCAATATGACCAAGTTATTTTTCACTGGCAACTAACTTCCATGCTTTTCACTGAAATAGTTTTGCTGGTGACTAAATCTGAAAACATGGGGGCCAGCTGGGCTCAAGGTTTTTTCCCTGAAAGTCAAACTGTGAATAAGATGAAGCAATAGTAGCATTCTTGCTATTACTTTGGTTCATTGCAGAATACTATAATTTTTCTCAGTGAAACCGTTTTCACTACTGGCTGGGGTGGACCATAAGTCAGAAACCAAACCCTTTACTTATCTACACCCCATGAGCAAAATGCTTGCAGCCCTGCAAGGCGAAGATACAACAATGTACCAATCACCAGTAAATTCACTCTGCATTGATCAACACCTAACTTCTTCAAAACATTCACCATCTTCATTTACTTATCAATGCCAATTTAGACATGATAAGAATAATAATAATAATGATCTAGCATATACTGTACTGAGTTTTTGTACCACTAGATTTTCACAATTATTTTAAAGAAATATATGGATGGTACTAGCAAGAATGTCTAATGTACAATACCAGAAAAAATCTATACAGAAGGGGCAGGAATTTTCTGGGGGTTAAGGAGAAATTCTCGAAGACAAAACATTTTTAAGAAATGTATGAAGCTTAATTGCAATTTCTAAAGTGGCAAGTGTCTTGGAAAAAATTCCCCTGCATGGGGAGAGAGATCTTTACTAGAACTACACATTTTGAGTGTGGAACTGAAATAGGCTTCATAATACTAAGAGTCATTTTCTTTTTACACATCACTGACAGTCTAAAAGAGGCAATAGTCCAGAGTTAAAAATGTTCAAGGTTAATGGCATTCATCTGCAATCAATTTTTTTTTCCACAAAAGCCAACCACTACAAATTTATTGGATGCTTTTAAAAGACCAGTGTCAAAAATGCTCATAAAATGGTTAACAACAGCAAATCTGGTACCAGAAAAATAACTACATGTTATAAATTAGTTTTGTGCCATTAGAGATGTAGTTTTGAGTGATTGTAGTGTCATTCAAGATTTTCCTATACTTGAAAAGGTTACGCGATCTTTCTTTTCAACCAAAGAATATAGTAATGACACAGTGTTCAGGAAATCACGAGAAAAGTCACACAGCAAGGAGTAGTAAGAAAACTCCTCGCAGTAACACCTTGATGTTCTAAACGACAAGGCTAAATATGGCAAAAATATGAGCGTTAAAAGTAAAGTGTGCCACAGCGACAGGGCATCTATTAATAGCTGTGAAGATAGAGTTACGTTGAAGCTCTTGTGACTAACACGCTTCCGGTAATTTTGAGTTTGAGTTGGTCTTAAATTTTAAAGCTCAGTGCTCTGAAATGAAAAAAACGGAAACATTCCGAGTCTTAAAAAGACATACGATAGAACGTAATAACTATGTCAAGTTTTCTTCAATGGCGTTTGATAATATAAAGAAATCATTAAAATTGCACTGAAATCCCACAGAAAGCCGGTGAGGTCTTGAAGTCGACAAAAGGATGATGACTAAACCGCGTTTTTACATGTTGAACGAGGTGTAAAGCAATGCGTCTAGGTTACAATTTCTCCGAAGCGGTGACATGGTACGGAAAGATCAAAATTTTGGACCTCCAGTTAGAAATAACATTTGTATCGAATGACGCAAAATATAAACACAGGCACGCTCGACCGTAGAGGGTTCGATTTCATATCACTACGGTAACTGTTATGAAGGGAAAATACACGAGATCTTAAAAAAACTTCAAGCTGCTAACGGATAAGTGAGAGGTTTCAGTGTGCCATTGAAAATCTCAACAATCCATCCTTGAATGTGTTTTCTCTCCGAGAAATGTTTCAGGAAGCGACCAAGATCACGGATTGTTCGAAACAAAACACTGAAAGCCGCTTCACAAGTCGATCCCCCGGGAAATTTTTTCACAGCACCCGCGAAACAAAAGTTGGTAAATCAAGTGTGAAATTTGCCATTAAACCTAACAATGGAAAATAGAAAACAATTGATTCTGGTACACAGAAAGGAAGCGGGTTTACGTTGACCGACCACGGGGAATGCATTGACAAGATTCAACAAACCCTCCCCGTACCTGTTGGAAAAGTTATCGATTCACAAAACATAAACATGAAAGTTTTATTACCGTTCATGGCCTCCAGCGCTGCCCTGGCTTGTTCTTTCGTTCGAAAATGGATGAAGCTGTAATCTTTGATCTTTTTCACTCGTTCTACCTCACCAAATTTGCTGAAGACTTGTTCTATCGTGTCTTCTGAGGTGCTTAATAAAAGATTTCGTGCGTAGAGAACTTTCACCTTAAAAACAAAGCGAAAGTGGAAAAGAATTAAATCGATAGCTTGCGGTTCTATTGATGTATCCCGGCCGCTTATGGCTTTGCATCGAATCGCGTTCCCGACATAATCGCCGTGAAACGACAAAAGACTACACAGAGTAACTAATTACTTCAATAAAAACCTAATACTTAACAACGACAAAGACAAGCTCCGTTGAACAAAGGAACAAGGCTAACACGACATTAACAAATAAACTTCTCTCTAGCGCTCAAACCAAGCATAAAGAAGCACCGACTGTTTTAGTCTAAACTCCTACAGTATTTAACTCTAAACAAACGCTGAGTTTATAAACTAAAGTTAATCGCTAGAAGAGAAACCTCAAGACCAGAGATATCGCAGCACCCTTCGAGAAGCGAAGATTGGGGGAGGGGCAACTTTGGGTAACGATGTAACTTTGTTGTAAATAAAAAAATTTCCAAACCTGATCCATAATTTCTTCATCCACTTCTTGCTCTGGTTCAGCCCAGTCGACAGCGATCTGATGTCCCCATAGTTGTATTTTGCCCGTCATGAGTTTTCTTCTAGCCATCGCAGCGTCGCGATGTGAGCTGTACTCAACGAAAGCAAAGCCTCGGTTCTTCGTCTTGTCCTGCGCCGAAGGGTAAACAATTACATCCACAACGTTGTCTGTGACTTTGATCATTTCGTTCATGATTTCGTCCTTCTTAACTTTCTTAGGAATGCCTCCTACAAACAGGCGGCAGTTATCGACCGAACTACAAACGCCGATACATTTTCCCTTGCGAATTTCGTAATTGTTCAGTGTCTTGACACTCTTTTTGGCGTCTTCCTTATTTGTGTAAACAACGAACGCGTATCCGCGATTTTGTCCGTTGAAATCCATCATTAGCCGGACTTCGTAGATTTCGCCTAACGACTCAAATACAGGGACCAATTCGTCCTCGTACAAATCTCGAGGAACTTTGCCTACGAAAACTTCACATCCACGTGGAGGGGGAGGCGCGTCCCAGCTCGGTGGAGGCCCATATCTCCGTTGTCCATTAAACTGCCGTATCGGATATTTCGTTCTTTCCATCAGCTCTCGCAGAGCCGCTTCTTTGGGAGTTCCCGCAACCCCATCTGTGCCTCTTTCGGAGCCCTCTTCGAGCTTGGTCGCCATTTCTTCTCCCATCTGTCGAGAGCTCCGAGTAGCGAGCTGGTTTATCGTCATCACGTGGAGCAAAGAACTGGCTTGATATACGCAAGCGCTCTGGCTAAATAGGACTCCTGTCACGTGAGAGCTGACAGGCAGTGTGCGACCCCATCAACAACGAACCAATGGCGGCGCAGATCTCTTTACAAACTAAATGTAATGTAATTTTGTTATTACACAGGCTAGTTTTGTTTGTTTGTTCGAAAGATTGCGAGAGGGTCGAACGCAACAGAAGAGTGTGGTGACTGTTTGAATTCGCTTAGTTTACTGAGGCTTATTAATATTTGGCCAGCGAGTTAAGCAACGCACGGCAGTTTTAATCTGGTGCGCGTACAGCGCAAGATTTTTCAAGCCACGAAGAACAAACAAACGTTGTTTTCTTTCAGCTTACACCGCATTTCGTCCCTCTATTGTTTATTCTTCTTAAAATCCTTACATTTACGGGTTCAGCCACTATTATTTTCTGGTGACCTTCGGTTTTCGCGTTTAAACGTGTTCGAAATTACGAAGGATGCAACTCGTGACACCTATGAAGTCATCTTTTAGACCTGACAAATCAGGGTTTCCTTTAAAACCGCACAACTTCCGAGAAACTAGAGCTTAGGGCCTGCCTTCTTTAACTCATTTCCTTTTAGAGGGTCAAAAATACTTTCGTTAAAAATGTCGTCTAACGCTGAAACAACATGAACGTTTTATTTTTGCTTGTGATACGCTCGGGCATGTGTGCAGTGTATGTGATGTGCCCTTTGACCAAAAAAGCCAAGTGTTGAGTGATTTACGCCCGCCCACAAGAGTAGATTTAACTCTGTGAAATTGGAGTAGTTAAAGTTCGTGCGAAAGTGCAGTTCATAGAAACATAAAGAAGCCGAAACGAAAGCGTATCAAGCAAGAACAGCGTTTTTTGATCACAAACAAACACACTGAAATAACAGAACAATAATTATTTTTACTACTAATTAATGTGTTTTAAACGAGCAAACATCTTAAGTTTTCGATTAATTAAAAGTGACTTTAAAAAATTACGATTAACGCGAAATAATCCCAGAGAATGTAACCTTTCTGGTGATCAATGAACCATTGCATTTTTCCCGGTGATTTTTTTAATTGCTTTTCGTACTGAAACAACGATACGACAGAAATGACAAAGGAAAAATCGCATTTTCTCGTCTACGCCAAATGATTCAAGCCATTAACTCATGAACACGAGCATCAAGTTTCTGATAAATATAAAAATCAAATTCATAATTTTGATCAAGAGAGTGTTACAATTTTCATAATCTGTGGAACATTACGAAGCAAATTTCTCGTCGAGCTTTGCGATATAAACTTGTTGCTTTCGCAACTCGGTTCCCACACTTTATAAGTTATTTACTGCTTATTTTCAGTGGCTTTAATGAATAAATTAAACAGAGGGCTTTCCTCTGTTGCATGTGGTTAAATTAGTAAGGTTGTGGACATCATGGCTGTCATGGGCACTCGTGGAGCTGGGAAAAACCCGGAAGACCAACAACTCGCACGCGTGTGATTTGGCGTGCATACAAGGGATTAATAAGGAAAATAAGTTCAACTATATATTTTTGTAGTTCAGTGTAGCTAAAAAACATAGTTGTCCCAGCGGTTGGTTGTCACTTTATCAAATGCGGACAAAAGGAGAATTAACGGCTTAATTTCGAATGTATGAAGCCAAGTCAGGCCGAAATTTTGAAACAGTGACTGCCAAGTGTTTGTTTATTCGCGAAATGTAGAATTAATTTTAATAGAACTACTAAATTTCCCGATTCCTATATCTTTCCACCTCTAAACAGACACTAGTACCATGTCTTGCCATCTGGCGATGCTCGGTAATTTAGAATTAAATCTGTATCCTAATTCCTCAACGTTAAGGAGATTGTAAACTGCTATCGTTTTTGAACAGAATAGATGTCCAACTGTACTCTCCCTCTTAAAAGCGACTAAAAGGGATAGAGTTTACATGTGCTGATCAATCACGGCCAATGGCTCAGCCAACACTGTGCCATCAGCCGAAAAAGGGAAGAATAAATATGAATTAAGTGATAATTTTTTTCCATTATTCCTATCGTGCCTTAGTTGGACACCCTCGATTGTCTTTCCAAGAAGCTAAAAAGTATAGGAAAAAGAGCCAAGGATAAATTGCTTCCGTCACGAAGAAATGTTCTTCACCTATTTGCCCTAAATTTCGTCCAGGCACGCCATTCGCAGTAAACTGCTTCTCCGGCTCTGCTGAACTTATTCATTTGAGTGTCGTCTTCAATTGCGTGAGCTTCACACTGAATAGTCGCTTGTCGCTTTTAGAGCTTTTTAAAATGATCTCCTGAAGAGAATTGACACACACGAGTATTTGACAGGTGTTATCAGCTAGTCAAGCTTTTCATTAAATTTAGTAACAGGTTTCACCTTGTTACATTGCTTTCAGGCTTAATAGACCCGGACACAATTTAAGAAATATAAAAAACAAATTAAATTCACCGATTGATGGATGCAATTCCTATATCGATGTAAATACGAACAAGTGCATGAATATATACAGAAAAAGCATGGTTTCTGACCTAAACAGTTACTGCGGTTACTCTGTAAATCAGCCATTCTCCAAGCTTAGTTCGAATTTTTGAGTAACGAGGAGTTGCGAGATCCAACCTGTTCATTGAATTTGTTTATTGAGAACCAAGTCAATCGAAAGTCAAAGTTCGGACATAAGAGCAAATGAGAGGAGCCGCTAGATAAGAACTCAGTGCAACTTACTGATACGACACGAGTTACGTAACACGTTGACCCCGAGTGTTGATGAGCAACACAAAGTTAGGTGTTGAAAGATGGAGGTCTTGAAAGGCTACGCATTACCAAGGTCAGGTCTGAACTAAGATCAAAACTCAGTGAAAGAAAAACGGAAATAATTGGTCCAAAATTAGCTTGGGCCTTACAAGATCTAACAATTCTACGGGTTACGACCCAATCGTAAAGGAAGAACAAAGTTAAACGTAACAGTAAGTGCAACATAAAACGTTAAATAAAGATGTCTACCAGCTTTCTCTCAAACAATCTTCGGCTATCTTGCTGTTACGTTTGGTTAATTCAAGCCCTTGTGTGCCTGTTCAAATATAATGAGATTACTTCTGTGAGAAAGAGATTACACGCATTAATGAAATCCACATTAAAACCACGCGATTCATTCTAAAGAGTCACTACAACGGATTCCTGTAAAACTAGTTATGTCCTATCCAAGATTCACGCTCATGACTGTACTACAGTGGCCATATACTCGGTTATAATCACCACCGTGCGAGCATGCGCAGACGGTTTACACAGAGACGAGCTTCTTTTCTATGTTTAGCTGTCAATCTACAGTAGTAAACCGATTGCGTCATGTGAAAGACTTTGAAAAGCTTTGAGATTGAATCCTGCTTTCAAACTTTCAATTATAATTAATTTACGTTGTAGGGTTTCTTTTTAATGTACATTCCAAGTGAGAGAACAGCCGTTTTCACGGTCAGTTTTCTCATTTGTATTACCTGACGATATAATCCAACGTGGATGGGAGACAATTTCGGGCTGAAACTACGAAATAATCGGAAATTGCCTTATTGGATTATGTGGTAACGCAAACGAGAAAAGTTACTGTGAAAAAAGTATTGGCTATTGAATAGGGTCTGTTGGCAGCTATTCGGTTTAGCAGCTGTCGGACCACACCCTTTATTGATTGTCTATTTTTGCTTTGCCATTTTTTCCAAAACGACGGATATATTATCGGCCAGGAAACAACTGTTCGCTTTGGCAAGCGATAGTAGACCTTATCGAACGTCGAACCTGTACGTTCAAAAACAGCAACAGCTCTTGAAATGACTCTGCGCAAGAATAAACGTCAATCAAGATAACCGGCCTCTTGTTTTATAATTTAAAATATGACATTTTTTAGCTGCGAGAAGGGGAAAGAAGATGAGCGATACAACAGAATAAGAAATCAGAAAGATTTAAGGAGGAAAGCCCTAGTCTGAATAATAGAAAGAGTCAGTCCCTCTAATGCTTATGATGCCTCGGTCTGAGATTCGAACATAGGGCACATGATCAGACGCGACAAATTAAAAGGTCTTTGCGTGCGCACTCAGCTCTATCTCTTAGCAACCGGTCGGACGTGCGAAACAAGACAAATTCTTACCCAACTTGAAAGAATAAATACTCAAACATGTTCAACTCTCAAGGTTTGTCAAAATGACTGTCTTTGCCTGTATAAAGCCCGGTCCTCAAGTCCTCAAAAGTATAAGCATATTAAAGAATAAGACTTTCCGTCAATCATGCAGTGAACACTTCTAATGCTTATGCCATCCAAGTCCTCGCTGAACATAGCACTGACTGACATTAGCAAAAAAAGAAGGCTCATGTCTTTGTTTCTGTCAAAGACGTCCTCACTAAAAATTAAGCTTCTTATGCTTATAGTTATGCTTGCATCGCGATAGCGCACCACGCAGACGTTCTTAGGGGTTCGTCACGCGTTCCTAACCCCATGTAGGGTAGGAATGCGTGACGAATCACAAAGAACGTCTGCGTGGGAGGCTAGCGTCGCAAGCTAGACCTTTTATATCTTTATATCTTGCAAGGCATGGTCCCAGGAACTTGATAGGAGAGTGAGGAAAGCCTATTGAAGTTATAAATAGCATGGTCCAGAAAGAACTGACGATCTCAAAGACCCTGAAGTCGAGCCATGAAAACACAGCTCGGCTGACAAAATTGTTCGCGACGCTCAAAACCCGAGTGTGAAGAATGAAAAACACCGACGGCAATGCCTAGAACTTCGAAGTACTTAAAAGAAAGTCTTTCATCTTTACTACTGCTTTGGCCAAATACGTTAAGTATGCTTTGTCAGTCTGAACAGGCTTGCTGTGAAGCTGGTGGAAAAATGTGGCCTTTGCAAGTTGAGTAGGGTAAAAACCAGGGAAGGTTTTCCTGACAAGACATAATATGGTACAGCTCAATTACAGGATGTACGATTTTCCGTTCTACAAAGACTGCGTCTGAGTGCGAATGTTGACAACCAGTTTTCCTTTAAACTGCGAATTTCTCTTACAAAGTATTACTAACCAAAAGGAAGAGAGCGTATATATCGTTCCAGCTTAGTTGCTTCTTAAATTTGTCACACGGTACTTAGATTTGTTAATGTTTGTAATCCTGAGTAGTTCTTTGTCGTCAAGTTTCCATACCAGCAGATGGCAGAGAACTCAATCGACAATTCATTATGCAGAGTCACGAGATCTCGACAGGAAATTCCATGTTATTACTCTCTCGCTCGTTCTGTAACATAAGTAACATAAACACGAATTTTATACACACTCCAAAATTAACCACCATCAACGATGTTGCTTGGGTGGCCCAGAAAACAGGAAGGTCAAGCCTTTAAAGCTTGCGAGGTAGCCAAATTACAGGCGGTTTCGTACTAATATTTCTTGTGGGGGAGTTTCATCAACCTACATGGAAAAAAGTCGAGGAATTGAGTAAGAAAGAACACAAATATCATAAAACTGTCCAGTGGAGTCTAAGTTCTTCGCTGTTGATGTTGTCTTCGTTTATAAATTTGCGGTTCCAGCCTCGTTCGCAGGTAACTTTGACCGCATTGTGGTCGGCATATTTTTTTAATGCAATTTTGAGGTAAATAACGACTCCGAGTAGTTTGCCGGAATATCCCCTTATTTTGGCCTGCTTTCTGGGGATTTGAGATGTGCATGCGAGTTCTTACAGTTGAAACCGTTTAAGGTTGTCCTTCATGATAGGTAACTGTCAGTAAGATT
>OMLO01001015.1_pt1 | contig 20615 bp, 5 predicted proteins | sample 1674811 | NCBI WGS metagenome assembly OMLO01 (sample SAMN06265003, study PRJEB25207) | coral metagenome | isolation source: Coral host | place: Mexico:La Bocana,Puerto Morelos, Mexico | collected 2008-11-13 | reverse complement strand
TTTTGTCTGGTTATTTTTATCTCTGCGATTTGTTGTTGAACCTCTACCAGGTAGGTTTCTAATGTGACTGATGGTTGGACTGGCGGTTCCCAGTTTGATTTGACATAGAGCTAGAAGGAATGTATTGACTTGTTTTGCCCATTAAAAACGTATTTCAAGCGCATTCGCCTTGCGAAATCTTTGTAATCTCGCAAGAAATGGCGCCGTATTTTATTTTTCGTTACTGTGGCGGTTAGTATAAATTTTAATCCCTTTGATAGTAACTTAATTTGGTTGTCAGTCAAATTCGCTTTGGATAGATTTTTTTATAAATCTATCGTTATTTTTTGAAAGAGAAGAGGTTGATAGTTTTCTGCGTTCATTGAGCTTTTTTTGGTTTTTATTTGTGTTTTTGTGATTTTTGATTTTCCCTTCCTTTTATTTTCTTCTGCAGTAAAAGCATAAAAGTTATATAGTTCACTGAGAATGTACGCATACAAAAATACCTTTTCATCTGAATTGGTCTAAAGACTAACCGTAATGGAAAAAAAAAATAACCGTTAGCCATAAAAAAGCCAAAAAACTAACCGTTAGCCGTAAAAAAGCCAAAAAACTAACCGTTAGCCGTAAAAAAGCCAAAATATTAACCGTTAACCGTAAAAGCCACTACCCCATTGAGACCCTCTGCAAGGGTATGAAAGCCTTCGAAGTAGCATACAGACAGCTTCCATACCCTCACAAACTGAGTCCTGGCTAGATATAAAAGCTGAACGCGGTAGGTCGCGTTAATTCACACGGAACTCTGCTCTATACACTCTCGGAATCTGCCATTTCTTTTAGGTCAAATCTTTCGTATTCTTCTAAGTTCTTTGAAAAGCTGCAGTCATCGAGGAGCACGAATTCTTCGTCAGAAATGATATCGGCCAAATAAAATCCCGCTTAAAACTCTTAGGTCTTCTTAAACGACGTCATAACAGCGTAACCGTCTGATTCTATGACTGAATCTGTTTGTTGTTACTTTCCCACCCTAAGTTGGCGATCACGACCCATGCCCTCTCGAACGTGACCACGTTCATCAAGGGCCCTCGCGTCCAGTATTAAGGCTGCTATTAGGGAGTTCACTAAGTCTACGCCGAGGACAACGTCGATTAAAAAAAATGAGTTTATATTTTACCTACGAATCTCGCGATACTTTTAAGTTATTTAGCTCTTATTGGTGATGTCCTCATCAGTACCTCCTCGGTCGATACACCATTGCCGCGTTTGGTAGAGATGTACATCAGCTTTGTCTTTGTAGCATTGATCTTCAGGCCTTTGCACCTTGCTCCTTTAAGGCCTGTCTCTTATCTTTCATGTCCTGCACTCTGTGTGACAGTGGGATCAGATCATCCGCGAAATCAAAGAAAGCTAAAGATGTTGTGAAGAACCACTGGATACCATGCCCCCCTGGGAAAGGCTGTCCTGGTCACCCAATCAAGGGCACTGATTTGTACATCTTAGGCGTGAAAAAATTTTCAGCCATGCCCGCAAGTCAGAATCTTGCTATCTATTTGGGGTTCATTTCAAAATTTTCGTTGAGACTCCCTGTCCTATTATATAGATGGTTTTCACTGTCACGCAACGAAGACATAAATCAAGACCTATTTAGTGGATAAAGTCAAGAAATGGTATTGTTATAATTGGTAAAAAATAAATTTCTCTAAGTTTCGGGTCTCTACGTGCTCTCAAACTTCAGATTTTCGTCGAAATGCTTTGCGCAAATTTGCAGAGCCCAGTATGGAGCCGCCATGCTTTGCTCCAGTCACCAAAATGGCGTACGGAAAATAGTGTAAATATCTGGAACTTACTTTGGTTATCTAGGCGACTGATTATTGGAACTGAACCAATAAATATTTACACAAGCACTCTTCCTAACCCTTTAACTCCTCTAAAGGCTACAAATCACCAGACAAGTGTGAATGTTTCCACAAACGCGATCGGAGAGGCATGTCACGCACCGCCACCGTCAAAGTACGCCCCTTATGCCTGATGAGGATGAAAACGTTCGTGGCACCTTAGAATTTAGATGACGTCTTGTGAAAACGATCTATAGCAGGTGAGTGTCAATTTTTGCCTCGCCTCCTTTAGATGAGATTCCGTGACATGCAACACAATTTCGTTTCACGCACGCAGGATTTGTCACGTCAGACGACACGTGAAATATTAGCCGCGCGCGGTAATGTTGTTAGAGATATGAATATTGTCAATATTGAAATGGAATTTTAAAAATATGTTGAGAATTGAATTGTAGCGGAAACTACATATGTTTACCCTGCTGAGAAAATCATAGCCGCGGCCGGCAAAATGAGGATTCCACGTTAACGTGCAACTGAGTCTTCCTGAATGCTGAAATTCGAAAAATCATTATCTTTTTGGGGCATCGAAAACAGATCATCATATTTCAGTTTTTAGGCGACGTACTGCGAACATTAGTTTGTTTATTTCTCCACGGAGTTAAGCTGAGACCTCTACTAAAAGGTGAGTGGCTCAAAAATTTGATCAAGTAAATGTTTATGTTCAAAAGGCACCCGTCAGGTTCTTTAAATTATTATTCCGAAATCTTTATTGTGTGCTCTCGGTGTTTATATTCAAAGTAAGTAGACATTTTCGAGAACATAGCTTCAGACATTGCGGGTGTGTTCGACAAATGCAGTCAAAATAAAATTCTGAAGCTCTACTAGTTGTTCGTTTTACATGTAGCATTTACATGTAAGAGCAGGAAGTTACTTTGTTATCGCCTGTTCTGTTGACAGGAACAGCTTTTAGGGTATATGAATGCAAGCCATGCCTTATTTCTTTACACAAGATGTCTTTTCAAGAGGAATCAATTTCTCATTCCAGAACGATCGACGGCTAGAGAACCCATTGCAATGTTGAATCGTCTGTTCAGTAATCTCGCCTTTTTGTGACGTTTGATCGACATATTTTAGAACCAGAAATAAATTGAAAAGCTAAAATTTTTATTTAGACCATCTGGCAGATGACTGAACGTTTATCGCTTATGCCGTGTGTTTGGCTATCGATTGGATCAAGTGCTTGCAAAGGTACCCAAATTTCTGCTCGAGTTTAACCATATTGTTTAGACAATTACATCTGGTATCGTTTTCAAATTTCAGAGGTGAATGCTGAAAAAAATGTTTGTAAAAACAAATTATTCGCAAAATTTACTGACCTTTTGGCTATGAAATAATACCGCTTGAGAAAATTTCCGAGCGGCATTTCTTAGCTTCATTCTTAACATAGAAATCATGCCCAAGAGGTTTATACACTTCGTTTACTTAAATATTTAGTGGCATGTTTATAATTCCACTTTCCAGCGCAATGTTTTTTTTTCAGTAATTCACTCGCAGCTTTCCAGCTTTCATCGAATCGGCGTACTAGTACATTTTGCTGCGCTGTTTAGTTAGCCTTTGTCTCGGTTGATTTGTGACTGTCATTTTGTTTTAAAATAGATTTAATTAACAAGGCTTAGTCACTTCCTGATAAATGTCTGGGTATGGCCTTCGCATCCACCATGCATCGATTATAATAGGACTTCTTACGATGCTGACGATTAATTCGGCTTGTCCAGCCATTAAATAATTTCTAAGCCTACGGTCAGCCGGCTCCAGTAATTAGATATTTCGCCACTTTCATCTTATCTTCTTTTCTTCATGTTTATATTGTTCAGTTCATTTAAATTAGGGTCTTTGTAGTTTCCGTCACGCTAAAAAGTAACTTGATGTTCTACCAGTCGTCTTAAATGCTATATACCAGGTTCTGGGAATTAAAAAAGCAATATGAAGCTGGATTAGCGGAGGAAACTAAAAAAAAAAAAAAACGGAGCTACCTCGAGAAATGAGAACACGGGTTATTTTAAGGCGTAACAATCGATATGAATTTCTTAGGAATATTCTCCCTGTTTATTCAAATCCAGTTACCCTTCTTCCCATTATCCTCTTCCAAAACGTCTTCATAATTATCCAAAAATTTAATCTTTAACCATAAACCTGTGACAGGATATATAGGTTGAAGTGAATTGTGCTAAAACATTAAACACCGCCTTAGGCATAGCTAAACAGATTCTCCAGTGGTTCACAAAACAAAAGCAACCCGTAAATATTTCATATTAACCCAAAATGTTTCGTTTTTTACCATATTTTATAGTTAATCCATCTCTAGCGATCAGGTAATTAGTAAATTCATAAATTCCTTAATCGAGTCCAAAGTAAAGGAATTGTAAGGCTCTTATAAACTGGGCAAAAGTTTTCATGATTGCCACATTTCATTTCAGCAAGCGATTGCAAATTCTTGAAACAGCAGGCCTTCTGTCGAATTATTTAGCCCTGTGAAGATCACGAGACGTTATGATTAATGGACGATTTCAAAACCGGTTGGAGAAAGTTGACTCGCGAGACGAGAAAAATTTCATCGAACGAGTATTGAGTCGAAATAAAGCCTGGGAAACTTAAGAAACTTCTGCCTTTGTCTCTCCAGGCAATTACTATCTGATACATATGCAAACAGCCAATCTATGATAGAAATTTGATTGGCTGCGCTTTTTAAATAAACGGCACGAGATTAATTAGCTCAGCATAGCTTCTTCTTCTTCTTCTTCCAATTAGAAGAATAGTCCAGTTCTGGCCCCTCTATTTGTCACGCACCGCTACGCTCTCGGGCTCTCTCCAAGAGTGTAGCATTGCGTGACAGAGAGAGGGGCCAGAACTGGACTTTTAGAAGGAAGACAATAGGAACAACGTTGAGAAAGAGCTTGACGAGTGAGAGTTAACAATAGAAGAAAATGGTTATTAGGCCTGACAAACATGACGAAATTTATATTAAATACCTACAATGCTTCGTTTTGTACCCATATACTATGTAGCAATTATCTTTTCCGAGACAATCCAATTGGTTAGTCTCTCGTTAGAAGAAAACAACTAGCCGGCGGTGAAGGCCAAAAACCGACCGAAAACACTGGAATTTTGTCAGTATTGACAACCCTATGAACTATGGCTCAGTGACCAAACATATGAAAGTCACCTTCCACGATCGCTTGCAACAGCCCTCGATAATGTTATTTTCTGACATTTTTTTTTTTCACTTATAGAATCGAAACGCAATAAGCTGGCAAATCATAATGGAAGAAGAAGCAATGGCAGCTGAAGGCAACACCTCTCTGGCTCATGGGGGGAATCATAAGTCTCTCTATACAAATGGTCAAGTTACCTCCGAACGACATGATACGTCAGAACAACACCAACGCATTTTGGAAGTCACAGGTACAAATAAAGAAGATTCACCTACTGTGGTCGTAAAGAAAACGATCTCGCTTCGCATGCAGTCCACAATTGTCAATGGCGCTCCTTTAAAGATTACAGAGTCTATCGAAGGTACCGTCGCGACAGAAATGGAAAAGGTTCCGATCTTGCTTCCAATGAAAGGGCCCGAGAACACAGCAGTCGCTGCAGAGGATGAGCGACTGATTCAAGAATCTGAACTCGTAGCATTGGAAAAGACTCCTGTGTCGTTACAGATGGGAGCGACTTTTTATTCGGGTGTTGCAGAAGTCAGCGAGGAAGAGGAAATCCCAGATGAGAGTTCTGTCTCGGAGGGAGCGGAAGATGTCCCTTACTCTTACGAGGGTGAACATGTGCTGAATTCTAGTGAGGTAGGCGGTCATAAAGATAACGAAAGGTCGTTAGATGGGAGAGAACCCATTGAAGAATCTTCTCCTCTGGTTATAGAAAAAAGACCTGCGTCACTTCACGTGGAGCAAGTGTTACACGAAGAAGGAAACAATGAAGTACAGGAACCAATAGAAGACGTTTCTGCCGTTGCTGTGGAGTCAGAACCTCGAGTATGCGACTACCACCCTATGTTAGAAGAACCTGTAGAGAACGAGAACGTTGATGGTAACTCTGTGGAAGTCGAATATGAACCAGCTACCACGACACATGAAAACGAAGAGGAAATGGAGACTGAAGCAAAGGAGACGATAACAGAAGAATCCCCACTTGTTGTGGAAAAGAGGCCTGTATCACTTCACATGGAGGCTGCGTTTGACCACAAAGAAGAAGTTAGAGAACCAGTAGAAGAGGCTCCTCACGAGATCATTGCAAAAAGACCTGTGTCACTTCATATAGAGCAAATGTTTACAGAAGTAGGAAGAGCTGAATTCCAGGAACCAATAGAAGAAGCCTCCGCCGTTGCTGTGGAATCCGAGCCTCGAATATGCGATTACCACCCCATGTTGGAAGAAACTGTAGAGGGTGAGAACATTGGTGGTAACTGTGTAGAAGTGGAATATGATCCAGCTGCCACGACACCAGGAAACAAGGACGAAATGGAGATTAAAACTAAGCAGACAATAACAGAAGAATCCCCACTTGTCGTAGAAAAGAGGCCTGTATCACTTCACATGGAAGCTGCGTTTGACCACAAAGACGAGGAAGAAGTTAGAGAACCAGTAGAAGAGGCTCCTCACGAGATCATTGAAAAAAGACCTGTGTCACTTCATATAGAGCAAATGTTTACAGAAGAAGGAAGAACTGAATTCCAGGAACCAATAGAAGAAGCCTCCGCCGTTGCTGTGGAATCCGAGCCTCGAATATGCGATTACCACCCCATGTTGGAAGAAACTGTAGAGGGTGAGAACATTGGTGGTAACTGTGTAGAAGTGGAATATGAACCAGCTGCCACGACACCAGGAAACAAGGACGAAATGGAGACTGAAACTAAAAAGACAATAACAGAAGAAGCCCCACTTGTCGTGGAAAAGAGGCCTGTATCACTTCACATGGAGGCTGCGTTTGATCTCAAGGAAGAGGCAGAAGTTAGAAAACCAGTAGAAGAGGCTCCTTACGATATCATTGAAAAAAGACCTGTCTCAATTCACATGGAGCAAATGTTTGATGAAGAACGAAGTGACGAAGTTCAGGAACCAATAGAAGAAGCCTCCGCCGTTGCAGTAGAGACAGAGCTTAAGTTATTCAACTACCACCCCATGTTGGAGGAAAAAGCGGAGGATACAAACGTCCATGACAACTCTGTGGAAGTTGAATATGAACCAGTCACCTTGAAAGCTGACCCAAAGGAGGAAACAAAGAATGAAACGAGGGAGACAGTGGCAGAAGAATCTCCACCTGTCGTAGAGAAGCGACCTGTGTCGCTTCACATCGAAACTGCGTTTGACCACAAGGAATATTCTAAAGAGCCGATAGAAGAAGATGCGCCCCAAATCATAGAAAAAAGGCCTGTGTCACTTCATATGGAGAACATTTTAGACGGAAACGTTGTCGATGAAGTCCAGGCACCAATAAAAGAGGCTTCCGCCGTTGCTGTGGAGTCAGAGCGGCGAATATGTGATTACCACCCCATGTTGGAAGAAACTGTAGAGGGTGAGAACGACGATAATAATTGTGTAGAACTCAAATATGAACCAGCTGCCACGACACTTCAAAACGAAAAAGAAACGGAGACTAAAGCAAAGGAAGCGATAACAGAAGAATCTCCATTAGTCGTAGAAAAACGACCTGCATCAGTTCACTTAGAGGCTGTGTTTAAACGGAAGGAAGAAGAAGAGTTGAAAGAACCAATCGAAGAAGCTCCTCTCGAGGCCATAGAAAAAAGACCTGCGTCACTTCACGTGGAGCGAGTATTAAACGAAGAAGGAAGCACTGAAGCCCAGGAACCAATAGAAGAAGCCTCCGCAGTTGCTGTGGAGTCCGAGCCTCGAGTATGCGACTACCATCCCATGCTGGAAGAAACTGTAGAGGGTGAGAAGGTTGATGCTGACTCTGTGGAAGTCGAATATGAACCAGCTGCCTCCACACATGAAAACGAAGGAGAGACGGCGACTGAAACAAAGGAGATGATAGCAGAAGATTCTCCACTTGTCGTAGAAAAAAGACCAGTGTCGCTTCATATGGAGCAAATGCTCAATGAAGAAGGAAGCGCTGAAGTACAGGAACCAATAGAAGAAGCTTCTGCCGTTGCTGTGGAGTCAGAGCCTCGAATATGCGACTACCACCCGATGTTGGAAGAAACTCAAGAGGATAACGTTGATGGTAGCTCTGTGGAAGTGGAATATGAACCAGCTGCAATTAAACGTGATTACGAAGGAGAAACGGAGACTGAAGCAAAGGAAGCAATAACAGAAGAATCTCCACTTGTCCTGGAAACAAGGTCTGCATCACTTCACATGGAGGCTGTGTTTAAACCCAAGATAGAAGTTAAACAACCTGTAGAAGAGGCTCCTCTCCAGATCATTGAAACAAGACCTGTGTCGCTTCACATGGAACAAATATTTAACGACGAAGGAAGCACTGAAGACCAAGAACCAACTGAAGAAGCTCCAGCTGTTTCAGTGGAAATAGAGCCTAGGTTATTCCATTACCACCCCATGTTGGAAGAAAAGGCAGAGGATGAAAACGTTGATAATAAGTCTGTGGAAGTAGAGTATGAGCCAGCTGCGACGAAAGAAAAGGAAGCAGAGACTGATACAAGCGAGGCGATATCAGAAGAATCTCCCGTTATTGTAGAAACGCGACGTGCATCACTTCACTTAGAGGTTGTGGTTGATCGCGAGAGAGGTCCTGAAGTAGGGAAACCTATTGAAGAAACCCCTCCAATTGTGATAGAAAAGACACCTACAGATGAAAGCCAAGAAAACCAATCCGTTACCAAGGAAGAACTATCGTCAGTACATGTATTAGACATACCTGAAGTAGAGAAAGTGAAGGAAGTTGAGGATTCTGTACAAGAAGCTGTCGCTCCTGCTGTGGAGAGAAAGGCTCCCGAACTTCACCATGAACTACTACAAACGGTGGAAACAGGAGACGAAAAGCTAGAAGACACCACCCTGGAAGTTAAAGTAGAGGAGAATCAAGTCCGTGAAACAAAAATTCTTGATGATGTAGTTCAGATACCTGAATTTAAAGGTCACGAAGTACAAGGATCGAAGCGTAGTGAAGTCATCACGAAAACAGAAGTAATTTCCACAGTCACCATTAATCAAAGAAGTGGCGACGAACCCACAGAGGAGGTGGAAACTAATGTGGCAAGGACAACGTACGAAAAGAGGTCAATGGAGCAGTCAAACACGAGTACTTCAGAAGAAACGTTTGCATCAACGTCCTTTACCAAACTTAATCAACACGGCAGAGATGATGATGAGGAACTTTTACTTCATGTACTCAGAAAGAGACTTTCGGCCCCCGAAGTGCTCCCAGAAAAAGAGAATGATGGCTCAGCACCTTTGGCAGCGTCGGAGGATCGAGGAATTCTCGAATCTCAGGAGCAGTTTGCGATTGCAGACAATTTGCGAAAAAAGGACTGGACGCCCATTAACAAACCACAAGTGTTGGGTGCTGCTCAGCCAGGGACGGAACCTTACGAAGATATGGCAGACGATAAAAAGCTTATTGCAGACGTTCCGGGCGAGGCTGAAGTTGCAGTTGATGATTCCGTCGAAAACAAAGAACGCGCCAAAGAATCCTTGCCCGTGCTGTTATTGTTGGCACCCGAGGAGGAGAAAGGTGATCACGCAAACGAACAGAAGAAAGAGAAGACAAGTGGGCCTCCTTCTCCCCAGTGCAAGTGCTGCGTGTTAATGTAGCGCGGAATCTGAGCCGAGTTGGAAAGTAACAGTAATAGCTAGCCTTTGTCATTAGGTAACGCCTCTTTTTGGAAGTAATTAACGTAACATAACGCTCAGACCTCGCTGCCTTCGATTATTTCCTAGCGGCTTTTTAACGTTAAGTATTAGGGAACGTTACGTACGTTCAAGTTATGACTTGATTCCGGATGTTTCCCGGAAAGACCTCCGATGTACTTTGAACAAAGAACTATAACCTAGAAAAAAGTATATATTGTGTTATGTAACAAAGCGTATATTGTATCTCACAATGGTCTGGATAGAAAAGTGCTGAAGATGACAAAAAATAATATCAAATGATTCGCTTTTTACCTGAGAATACATATGTAGTTATTTTAAATATGGCGCTTTCCAATGGTCTCTTTAATTAATCGTATTTTCAGTATTTTGCTGCCGTAATAACTTTCCTTTATGAGGATTTTGATCAAAAATGATGTTAAACTTATTAAGACTCGAGGAAGAACAGAAAACCTCCTTATTGATTTTAAATGAATATGCCTTTAATAATATTTATGCCTAATAATTAAACATCGAGGAGCGATTTTCCACGCTGTTTCAAGTTTTGTGCAACGTTTCCATGGCAAACATGTGGCTTCTTGACCCACCTAGATAACATGGCCTTCAGATCGAACGGTCCGAGATGAATCGTTGTGAAGTGTACTTGGGTATAACATTCACAGTGCCAGTCTTCATCCAGATTTTTCAATGGGAAGTGACAATTTTTTTGCTGGGCGTAACCCTGTGATAGTCGAGTCCCTGAATCTCTCTTCTTCGCGCGCGCCTTTTATGAGGTTTGAAATTAGGCAAAAGGAAAGAGAAACTCAAAAGGATCTTGAAACTATCAAATAGTAACTGATTTAGCACACGCTTCGGGCTAGGCCTTTGTTCAGTATATGAAATGAGCAAGCCAAGCCATATGCATATAAAAAAAATGTATGCGTGCGCACGCACAGAAAGGGCGCACACAAAGTGCAAAGTAAAGAAAGGAGTGGTGCAGCATGAAAAACATGACCAGTTTCAGCGGGTGTAGGTGTAATACGCGCTAGAGACACAATCACAAGAAATTTAAGTTAAAATTCAATCCATTTGGTAAAGTTCCAGCCCTCTCTTTGTCACGCAGTGCTAGGGGTCCCTCTCTCCCAAGCGTCGCGTGACAAAGGGAGGGACAGAACTAGACTAGCTTAAGGGTGCACAGCTTGAAGATTAGTTTCATTTCACGCTGCTTGTGGCTTATGTTGCTGCCTGTTAAGAGAGTCCAGGCAAGGATGACGTGAATGTGCAGGCTTAGATCGCCGCCATTTTTCCCCCAAATCGGGGGAAAACCATGCATGCTTAGCAGAACTTGTGGAAGAGTGCCGTGACAATGTATAAATTACAAGAAGGGCCACCAAAATAACCATCAAAACCTAGCTAAACACTTAATGCCAAAACAGTAATCATTAATTTTGCGTTCAACTTCACTACCTAATTTGTGGAGGTTCCTGTGACCTCTTCGGTGTCCTTGTCCTTAGGTAATCAAGGCGAAACAAGGAGACAGCTGACATTTTAGCGTCATCTTGAATGATGTGATTCTCACAAGGGATGTGTTGCGACATGTTGGGTGTTGTTGGTTCAAGATTAATAAAGATGGTCAAATTTGATCCAACAACACCCAACATGACGCAATACGTCGCAACAGGATACAGTGAAAGTTCCCGCTAGCAACCTTTTGAGGCTGACCACCCTATGAGGTAAAGCATCCTTGTCCCTTTTATATAGGAGTCCCCAAGGGGAACGTTTAGCATTATAATTTACAAGGAATCACACATACAATATACATGTCCTTTATTGAAACTGACCAGCAATATATTTAACTGACCTAACCCAGTGTCAGGAACAAATACCAGTTGTTTTCTACCCAAATCTCTCTTGAACCAAATATTGTCAAGCCATCATGGTGCAATTAATTGCCTCACAAATTCATGGCAAAACTGTGTCCTCACTCCAGTCGTAAGGCTTAGAGTTTGTCAATCAACTGGTACTCGTTCACCTGACTGAAACATTTTTTTTTAGTTTTGGTCATTTGATTTTATTTAATACACCTTTTTCTCTTAATCCTTTTTGCACCAAAGCTACTTTCCAGCAAAAGCCCAAAATTGACATGCAGTTCCCACATTGGGTAAGATCGATTCTTTTACTTTCCAAGAAGTAAATTTACTTTTCAATGGAAAGTGGGTAATTGCTTGTGTTGAGCCCTGACCTGCATGCTCACCTTCTAGCAATAAGAAAGTTCAACATTGCAATAAAGATGAACATTCCAAAACAAAACAGTGACAAAATACACATGACAACTAGTCAGTACTTATCAATTGCAGAACACCTTTTAAATGGTTTACAGATCTCATCTGATCTAGCCATTTTTGTTATTAATCTCATTCTTCAGTTTCTTTTGACAAATTCGTATTAAACTATATAGAACAAATATTAATTCAAAATACCATAACCATGCTTTTCCCTTGAAATAAATGTTTCTACTAAAAAAGGTGACTAATATAGCACACCACTTTAAATATATAAGTCAAAATTGACCTTCATAAATTATTAATTACTTGATTAGCCCATATTTTCTTGCAAAATAGCAAACTACCTCGGTTGATCTTACAAACAAATTTTTAAAAAATGTGAATTTGATTCCAAATTAAAACTACTTGACTCTATTTTTCAGATTCTGAAATTTTGTTCAACACCAGTTACATGTAGCAAATAACAACATCACGATCCACTCAACTACCTTGCATACAATAACTAATTAGAATACTTAGCATTTGAAGTTCAACCAAAACAACACCACACAACAACAAGTTGAAGCTAAGATAACATGACAATATAAAATATTAGTTATCATTAGATTCGTACTCTTGATGATAATCTGTATTTCTTGGCAAAATTACTTAAATTAGCTGAGACTAAGAGTAAAAATTATAACCATTACAATGATGTACATGACAAAAAAGGCAAGACCAAGGCCAATGGCCATATAGGCAAAATTCCGTGCTGAGTTTGAAGCAATTGTGGCAGAATTGAAGTCACCTCGGGCAATGGAGCTACGAACCTAAAAAGGAATGGAAAAAAATGTCAGTGACTTGTCACTTAGTGACATGCTGTTACAAGTACGGCTAATCTTCCAATCAATACTTCACATGCACACATCTGCTACACACCTTTGCTTGCATGCAGTGCTTGTAATAATTACCAATTATTATTATTTTAATTATAATAATAATAATTGTTCATCATGTCAATCAAAGCATGCAGGACTCTCAAGAAATAAAATGTAATTCAGTATTCTTTCTCAAAGACAGTATTTGCACAGCAGATTGATTCTGATAGGTATCATAAAATAGTCTCTAAAACAGTAGACAAAAAAGTTCAAAATCAAGAAAACTTTTAATTAGAGTTGCCATGTGTTTGTTGCCTTGCTTGTTTCCCTGTCTTTGACCATCTTACATCCTGTTTCCTGCACGAAAAAATCAATAATTCCTGCATCCCCACATGATAATAACTAACTTCAGGCCTCCTGCCAACCTCCTGCAATGTCACATTCTGCTGTCAAATTCTCGCAGGTTGGTCACCAATGTTGTATTCTATATCCATGCCAGGTTCACTAGTTTGATTTATAAAACATCCATGCACTTTACATCCCCTCCAACACTCATTTGGTTTAATGCAAATGTACCCATTAATGGCCAAGCTTGCTTACCTCATTAGATTTTAGTATCGCCACAATACCAAGAGGCCAGCAGCAACAAAGGCAGGCAAACCATGCCAGGCCCTGGTAGTCAGGGGGTGTAGCTTGTGCCACTGGTTGCACCATGTAGGCTGGACCAGGTTGCTGCAAACAATTGATTATTTTTCACAGTCATAAGCACTTTTTCCTTTCATGTGAGAGGCTAATTCAGGGAAAACAAAACACAGCTGGAGAGTTACTATGTAAGCCTGCAGCAAGGCATGCAAGGCTTGCAAAACAGGACCAAGGACTTTACTATATACATATACAGTGTATAGAGGTTTGCTAAATTGAGGTTCAACCATATTTATGCAACATTCTCTTTTTTGAACAACCCCAAATCAAATGTTGTAAAAACTGAATATAGCTACCAAACTGCACATACCAGATACCACATATCCGAAAAACTAACAGTTACGATATTAGCAATCAATTTGTGAATTTTAAAAACAAAAGTAGATAATCACAAAACATACAGCTGTTGAGACCATAAAGCCGCCCACAGGGCCACCATGATACATAGGTTGCCCAGGGTAACCAGGTGGTGCATGGTAACCAGGTTGTCCAGGGTAACCAGGTGCTTCTAGAGAACCAGCAGGCTGGACTTGGTATACAGGTTGCCCAGTGTAACCAGACTGCTGAGGGTATGGGGGTGGGGCATCTACTGGATAGCTATAGGCTGGTGGAGGACCATCATCTGTTTTGTTGTTAGTGGTGGACTGCGAATCAGTGGCTGTGAAAAAATAGAAAATTATCATTATAAAAATTCATTCATTCATTCTGTTTATTTGCCTTTTGCTTAATATGCAATATTTACAAATGTTTTAATGTGGGGCGAGGTTACCTCTAGAAACCATCAGGGGTTTAGTTGAGGCCACCTCGTATGGAACAATACAGTTACATAAATAGTGCAACAGTGTGTGGCTTTGCCAGTTCAGTAATTATTTTACTAAGAACTCTAGCAGCAGTTTTTTCTTAAAATTGGGAAAACTTGACAATGAAGTGATTGTAACAGGAAGGGAATTCCAGATCTTTGGACCTTGGTAAAACAAAAATATAACAATTATAAAGATCTTTTTTTTTTATTTTAATACTGGCAGTACAGTGCACATTCTACTTGGCTATAGAGCTGTTCAAGTGTTTGTTTTAGTATCAGAGCATAACACATTGTACACTCTACTCAGTTTCTTTAGGTGTTTGTTTAGTGGCTGTCAGAATTTTGGGGGGATTTATGTTGAGTACCGGTACCAAGCAAATTTTGTGTTGGATTTAATTTGAACCTCTTTATTTACATCCATGCTTATCCATGCTTAAGTGAATCTAGGAGTTTTTGGTTGTTACTGGAGGTGCCTGCACATGCAGGAAAACATGATAGTGCATTCATAAAACCAAATATCCCTGGAGTTCAAGATGAGGAATACGGCAGTAGAGGGAATTGGGAATTGGCATCACTGATGATTGTCAAGTATAAAGAGCAGTGAGAACATACTCTTCTTGCTTCTTGAAAGCTTTCCCTGTACTGATTACTATTCTTGGGTATTGCCTACCTTTATCTGCCATTTCTTGACCAGCAATGCCTCCAGATCAGATCTATTTGTAATACGAACAAAAGACATGAAGTTGCATTTACCTTCAGTGACCCAAATTGTTTCAAAATTTCTTTCCTTTAAATTACGGTACATGACGATGTTTGCTAAAACAAAAACTGTATAGAAACCTGGGTAATTATACGGATGGAGAAATATGAGAAAGAATAAATATGAGAAGAATATGTCAAGAGTAGGTTTTGAGTAATGTACATGAAGATCGTCAGACCTTCATAACACCTGGTCTGATCTTCTCCATAAAAGATTTTTTTCAATCTTATAAATGTGCTTGTAAAATGAAATCTATTTTTTAGCACTACTGTAGCAATGCAATGCACATTCCAAAACAGTCCTGATGATTAACTGATTACTATAGACACCACAGCTCTTGATCAATAAATTGCCCATGAAAGATACAAAAAAGGGTGAAAGTTTCTAAAGAAACTGTGGTGCTGCATAGGTGGGGATAACAACGTAATTTGGTTATATCAACTAAGATAAAAAATAAATAAATGTTAATTGGCCACATGCACCTCTGCCAACGTCATCTATTGCATAACTTGTACTTATTGCAAAAAGATATACATTGGCGAAACAGGATGACGACTTGCTGACCAATTTCGAGAACACCTTTGCGACGTGGAAAGGAATGACAAGTACATTTACGCATCAAAACCAGTTGAGCACTATACATGTTAATTTACCTAATCATTCTAAGCAACATATGGCAATCTGCAGCGTTTCCTTACATTTAGGTAGCTCGGAAAGCTGCAAAACTCTTGAACAAAAGTTAATCTTTCAAATCGGCACTCTTAATCCCATAGGTATCAACAAACACTTTTCATTCTACTAATTTATCCATGTTTTTCTTGTCGCTATGCTCTCACCAATAGCATAGCTCCACTTTCTCCATATAAACCCACACACAACTCACAATTCCTCCATTCGCTCTGACGAAGGGCTAACGCTTGAAACATCAGCTTTTTAACTTGTTACGGTGGCCAATGTAAATTTTCAACTAGTTGATATAACCAAATTACATGTACCCTATTCATAGACAGCTTTCTTCCTTATTAGTCAAAATTTAATTTGTCTGTGCTGCGAGTAAAGCAGTCACGCAATTCACACACCTTAAATATCTGAGCTAACTTCGATGAAACAGCCAAAGAATTCACTTCAATTGCCTAAACCCACAGCAGATACTCGCAAAAGTCAAAATAAATTAACCACCGTGAGTCCTGGCTAAACAACTTGCAAATTAAGACTATCACATAGTAAAAGTTAAAGCTGCAACGCCAGCGCATTCCATCTATTCTTAGTAAGTGCATTTAAAATTCACTTCAAATCTAATGCTTCGATAAAACTGAAAAAATATATTTTACATGTACACACAGAAACCAATATCTGTAACATTTTTAAAAGTTCAACAGGCTGCCCAAGAAAAGTTGGAATGTCAACACATTCCATGAATGAATGAATACTTGCCGTATTTAACACTTGCTTCGAATCAAGTGCTCCAATAACACAAAAAGGCAATAGATTTTGCACAAAATAAAGAGTAGAATATTCATAAATTTTCAGTACATTAACATCTTTAGTTAACAGCTTTAGACGAATAAACATCATAAGTTGCATCATTCGAAGTCTGGTTGAGAGGATTTGGGCCTGGTCACTGACAAAAAAAACCAGTATTAAAAAGTCCCATGCAGAGCAAGAACTGCGCTCGGCCCATGGCTGTGCAGTTAATTAGACCTTCAAAGACCTTGCAGAAACTTGCAGCACTAACAGCTACATCTATTTGTATATGCACATTAAGCTGCTCTTTTGAGCATTTAGCAGTTTGTCAGATCAACTGTGAAGCTAATAACAGATACTTGGGCAGAGCCTTTCCAAAATTTAATCCAGTATTTTCTTTCAAACCAGTTTCATGCCTAAAACCATTTTTTCAAAGTTAAAGTAATTGCACAGGATTTTTGTATTTTTCTAAATAACCCAAACATTTTTTAAGATGTTTCAACCAGTGACTTCTGAATGCAGTTGAAGGGTGTTCTGACTGTTTCCGAACATGATAGACTGCAAAACAGTTGCTTTTTGCAAACCCAAATCACATGGGGAGTATTTGAACGAAAGGTTTGTCCAAAGCAAGTGTAGAAACGGTGAGGAAAGTTGAGGAGAGATGCTAAAAAATATGACTGTCCACTTTGGATATATTAAATTTATTCCAAATTCATCAAGCAACAGGAAATTTCAACAGGATATAGACGCTGTGTCATTTTTATAGTAAGAACAGTATTCTGCGGGAAGATGGAAAATGTTGATTTGGATGCGCCTGCGAGCGATTAAGGACTTGTCTTGGAATCAGAGGAAAAGGAAACTGTGGAATTCATTTTCAAATGAAGAGATGTTTTCGGCGTGCTGCCAATGGGCTTTGAAAAAGCCTGATATTTCAGCTATTGGTTTTGGTGAAAAGCAGAGTTTTCAACTCGCTGTGAATTTAAATAGCATAAATTTGATGCATGACTTGTTTCTTCACCTTGCCGCAATTGCAGTAGACAGAGAAATGGCGTTTGAAATTTAAAACCAGAAGGTTTCGATATTCTGGAAAATAAGGAATTTTTGACACCTTAATGTAATTATTTGAGCGCCCGGTCAGAACAAATTTGTTGTATGAAAAGCCGACAGTCGCTTTTTCACGCAAGCCTCACACAGCAAGGCTCGCACGCTTCACATGCAAGGATTTTGGTTCATCAATCGCACCTTCTGAATAGGAAGAAAAAACAACTGTTTTGCAGTCTATGAACATGACTGCTGAAGAGGTCTGAAGACATCAACAGACTTTGGAAAAGAAACCGTAAGCATGTTGATTTCAAACATATACATGTATTAATTCACTGGACTGTTTTCTGACAAACTGAAATTTAATTTTGCAAGTTAATAGATTGATTCACAAGTAGCCCGTGTGTAGTTTGCTGTTTTTGATCCTTAATCACGAGACTCACTGATAATGCGTAAGTGATGGCAAACATACAGTTTGTAAATTAAGTCGGAAGAAAGCTAATTTACACACTATGGTAATTGTGACGGCTGGATGCATTCCCACAGCGACACAGACGGCAAGCTGGCAACATTTCAAACTTCTTACAAGTACAGTACGAGTTTCAAATTGTTCGGTTAGCACAGTGTCCGGAATAGAGGAATAGTCCTGGCAGTGATTGCCCAACGCTTGCTCGCTAGTTTTACTGAATGTTTAGTCTTATTTAATGGTAGGAACAAAGTTTTTCATATCATTCAAGAGGCTTATATTATAAACATGGCCTGATGGCCAACGTCATTCATGCAAATTTGTTTGATCGTACGTTTTTGGGTACCACAAGGACTGTAAAAATAACATCAGCTTAGCTTAAGGAAGTTGAAAAACACTGAGATTGCCTTGTAAGATTCCTGAATAAAACGCTTATTTCACTTTTGGTGGAAAGAAATTTTGAATCATGCGATCAGATGAATATTAGACTTATGTAAGAATAAAGTTTTACATCTCTGTGGTCTGTAACAAACATAACTGAAACGCGGACCAAGACAATTGAAACTCTAGAGACTGGAATTAACTTACCAGAATACAGCAGGAATGAATTACGTTCGTTACTCTTCTCGGAAGAACGAAGCTCCTGCGCAATAGTCAGGGCGCAAAAGTTAATCACAACAGTCTGACACAAAGAGTTTTGTGTAAAATAAATGAAGTGTAACGAGCATGCTTTTCATCAATACCCAAGGGGGTGGCTGTTAGGTGAAATACCAGAATAGTTTTTTGTTTTGTAATCTGGACTATCCTTGAATGCGATTACAAAGGATTAAAAGAAATTTGTTTCAAGATAATGTTCCGTGTAACTACGCAGTCTTTCATACTTTTTCCTCAAAGAACGATAACTGTGATGCGACAGACACCCCACTACTCCCACCCTGGTAGTAGTGCTATAAACGCCACCTGATTTCCGCGCGCTTCAGTTTCGGTAGCGCGTGGACAGAACAGTAATCATGAACACCTCGCTCCTGATTCTTTTCTGCTTTATAGCAGCTAACTTGCAAGCTGTTGACAGCAACGTTCCAGTTCCCAAATTACCAACGTTTCCCTCGGAATTTTCGGCGCTTATAGAGGTGAATATTGTGAATAAAAACTACACTGCCCTGTTCAAAGAATTCTACAATCTGGAGGAAAACCAGGGAAGTCTCGAACGAACAAAAGATGGAAAGACACGTCGTTCTATCTACGACTACAACTTAGACGAAAAGATTTCCATTGACCTGAACGCTAAAAACTGCACTGTTTATTCGATCAGTGGTGGTCGCGGTAGCTTCAACTTTTTTGGAAACAACAACTCGCACATCGAAAGTGTGTCGCAGCTGTTTAGATTCGCGAAGGAGTATAACGAGTCTTACATGGGTGTTGTGCCTGTCCGTGGCATAAGGTAAGTTCATTTGATATGGTACATGTAAGATTATAACTATTTAGCACTGTGTTCTGCTCGCAAGCTGTACTTTTAACTTACGCTTCAGTTCTGGTTTCGTTCAAGTCCCAAAACCAAACAACTTTTATCTGCTTTAATTAAGTGTTTTCACAAGCCTAAAGCGTAAAAACAAATAAATCCTTGATCTTGAGTAGGATTTTGCGATATTAAAGTCACTGGAGATACAGTAGCTGAAATGTTTGCGTTAAGTGGGTGTTAAGTTTTATTTGATATGCACTAATTCGTCATCTAAATAATTTAATATTTGAATGCGCAGTTACGTAATTACACGATTTCAACGTTTCGCAAACATCATTTTCATTCATTTTTTTTCGCCTCTCTTGCCCGTCCTGACTTGTGACGTAAGCGTAATCATAAAGAAAAGCTTATGCGCGCTCGTGGGGTCTGTAGGACATTAGTTTTGGCTCGCTAAAAATTTAGAAATACAAACCCTTTCGCTCCTCTTATGCTCATGCTTATGCCCATTAAAGTGAAAGACTTTCCGCCAATTAGCGAGCAGTCTATGCTTTCGTAAACTGTTTCCTAATAATATGAGAATGAACAACAGAAACAATAACCCCTTGCTCCAAGGCAATAACAGCTGCTGCAATGACGACAAATAGAATAACAAGTTTACGAGAGCTGCTACACTACCGAATGTAATACCGACTTTCACCACAAGCCTAAGCATAAGAAGAAAGTTGCTAACTGCAGCTTTGTTAAATCATTTGTCTGTATGGATGTACAAACAGGGCTAAGTAATAAATTATTGCTACTCACAGTCATAACTCAATATTTTGATGCCCTTGAGTCTTTCAAAATATGGATATGGATCAGTGGTTAAATATAAAAAAGCTTATCAGGAAAGCTGGGAAAGCGTGAAGGGCGAGAGTTGAAGGGGTTGGAAACGCACACATTTTTTTTCTTTTCTTTTTTCCCTCCAACGTGTGTTTTCTTTCTTTTTCTTTCCCCCAAGAAGCTAATAAGTGCTATCCATTTATAACAATTTATTATTTTGCTCGATATTCAAGTATTGCATGCATCATGTTATTAAAACCCATGCTTGCCAGGAGCCCGCATTCATTTCATAACTAGGACAACAAATGCTT
>OMLO01001014.1_pt1:2500-20616 | contig 20616 bp, 14 predicted proteins | sample 1674811 | NCBI WGS metagenome assembly OMLO01 (sample SAMN06265003, study PRJEB25207) | coral metagenome | isolation source: Coral host | place: Mexico:La Bocana,Puerto Morelos, Mexico | collected 2008-11-13 | reverse complement strand
ACAGACATATCGGCCTTCATATAAGCGCAGGTGCGGGCAGAAAAGCAAATTAAAGCCTCGTCAATCATGCGATTATACAAATTATAGTCTTGTGGGAGGCGTTCTAGACATTTCTATTATTTTCCGTGAACATCTATTTTTAAAATTTTCGCACTGAAACACTTTGACGTATTTAACTCTAGTAGACTTCTTGGCCATGGTAAGCAATATGCGAAAGATACCTTGATAGTTTGGAAAGCTGGAAAATACGAAAAAGGAACCGACCCGATTCCTCGGCTGCATCTATTCAACATTTTACATTTTGTCACGGTGAGATGCCAAAGAGTATTCCATCTGCCGGTGGGGCATAATCGAGGATTTCAATTAAAATTCGCAATCGGAAACGTGGAATAGATTGCAACATTTGTAGATATTTCATGCTTTTCCCATACATTGATAGTTGGAAAACCGAAATTTTGCCGGTGAATGTGTTTACCGGGACTCTAGAGTACCCCTCCGCTCGTAAAACAAACAATCAAACCAGAAACGCGAGCGATAGCTACAAAAGAACACGCAGCTGGACATTTTCTCTTGGTTGGACTTATTATCAAGCGCTTATAGATAGATTTGGTCGAGTTGATAGCACGTTAGTAATAAGTCATTTAATGTGGCTGAATAGTACTTTTGAGAGCTCAATAGACAGAGGCCCGGTCCGCACTTCGTCGGACAAATTTGAAAAGGCATGCAGCCATCATCGGCCATTTTGGATTAGTGTGTGAGGATCCCTGGTCAGGGAAATCACGTGATTGTTATGACGCTATCGTTTTCGAAAAGCTTCAAAATGTTTTCCGTTTACACAGAACGCAAAGCCGGCGTTTTCAAATTCATCGGTTTGATGAACTTTTTCAAAGCAAATCTACCCACTTAAAAAGTGGAATAAAACTATCAAATTCTCTATTCCGAAGAAGACGCTTTACAATTAGTTTTAGCTATGGAGGTGAATGAAGTCACAGGGAACTGGTAAATAGGACTTCAATAGCAATAGCATATTTCAGGTAGAAACTACAAAACTGCTTGAGATTCACGTTGGACTATATTATGATGCAAACAAGAAAAAATATGACCGCGGAAGTGACTAGTGATGAATGAATGGATTTGGGGTATAGATTTATTATAAGTTCCTTTCCAAGTTTCCAGCTACAAACAGTGAATTATTTCCTGGTCGCTTTGGTTTATTTATGTACAAGGACATTCACAAAGGCGACGAGAAAAGAAAGAAATTGATTTGTTCGTTAATACTAATGAAGATTTGATTCAGCTCATCGGCAGATAATCTAACAAACGTTCGCCAAAAGAATATCTGCAAAAACTCGTCAGCTCTGCCTATTCAATAGTGTTTTATTTAAGTCTCTAAGGATTTGTTTTGTATTCAAAATAACGTTTTCTTATTCATTTTGACTTGAAAATCACGTTGAGTAAACGTCGAAACGTCGTCGCCCCTCTTTAGAATTTTTACAGTTTTTTGAGAGTTTTTAACCGTGATGGTTTTAACTTTTGTCTTATCGCAATGTTTTATAGTTAAATTATTGACAAAAAAAAAATTCCTGGCCAATATCAAGCCATCTAGGCCTCACGCTTGCGAAACAACCCACATTTGTTGATCACAAATTCTTCTCGAAACTATGCTATCAGCTCTAAAAAAGTCTCGTTCCTATTAAACGTTTCTTCATTTCGCAGTCATTGATCACTTGACTCCCAAAATAGTACACGGCTTTAGTAAGCAGTTACACGGCACTATTGACTCACAACTGAAGCCTTCTCAAACTTTTGATGGATAGATTTCTATTTGACCCTGGTTAGAAACAAAAAAGGAATTTAATATCTCAAGGTTCGTGAGCAAGAAGATCAAAACTCTCGAGTTACAATTGATGAAAAACACGCTTTTGCAGCAGACAGTGCTAAAACGATCCTTATGTTCATACAATCTAAGACTCATCGTTAATATCGCAGTTCAGTTTCTGTTCGAGCAATAATGAGTAGCAGTACACTAATAGAGGTGTTTGGTCATATCGTATTCAGTTTTACCCGAGGAGTCACAGCGCTCTACAACCCACAAGAACCTGAAATCACAGCAGAGTCTTTGGCTACGATCCTCTACAAAGTACAGGTCGGGAATGGTATTATCATCCTGTTAATGAGCTTATTTATCAAGAATACAGCGACAGAGAAGCCACAAGCTTAGACTATCTAGCGTCTAACCACACAGATATAAGGGTTATAAACGCGCGTTCGCCAGAGGAAAACGAAGAAACACAGGAAGATCGACAAAATGAAGCTGGAGCAATGGCTTGGAAGCGACTCAGACCATCCGCTCTCCGAACAGTTTGTAAATCAATGTACATTGGGGCTTTGATCTCACTACTAACTGCCACCATCATAGGTTCAGTATACATGTCGATCTCATATTTATGTTATAAAACTAGAAATAACTGTGAATTTCATCCAAAGACGTCCATCCCGTTAAATGTACAATGGATGAGATCAATTTCGCTTGTGATAAGTTCTTCTATTTCGCACTTTTCGTCTTTTGTGAGTATGCTATTTCTGTTCCGTCCATATCAGATAAAGGGCGTGAAAAGGAAAGTCATCTAGGTTTGCTGCCTTGGGTATTGTTTGGAAACATTGTATATCATGACCTTACAAGCCCTGGGAATATCTCATTCTAAGCCATCTTCTTTACAACTGATTCCAGACAATATTGTCGTTGTAATTAGTGTATGTTTGCAGATTTGTTTTGTGACAAATCACTTCTGTGTACGACGAACAAGGAGAAATCACGTCAAGTTTTTCTTTCGAATGGCAGTTGCCCCCATTTCTATTGTAATTCTTGCGGTTCCTATTGCTCAAATTATTTACCCAGCGTATAGCAAACAAGGCAGGGATGGTAAGCTTCTAATCGCACTTTTTTCTCCTCTGATTGGTGTCCTTCTCAAAGTGATCTTACGAGTTTCTGTTCAGCGGTTATGCTCGAAGAGTATTTATCCGGCATATTCCTACGTCTTACTAGCCCCGCTGTATTGTTGCTCAGCGGTTATGTTTCGAGTTTTACAAGCGGATCTTGGCAGTTTGCAATCTATTACTGTTCTCGGAATAATTCATGGCGCTGCAGAAGTCATAGAACGAAGAACTATGGTTGTGATTGATCACATTTGTCACGTAATTTACAAAAGAACTTCAGCTCCTTGGGGAAGTTTACGTACTCCTCGCCGTGAGAGGCTAATGGCTGATATCGCTATCATGGGCATGTTGTATGAATCAGCTGCGATAGTGTCTGTTAACGGATTTTTGTACTTGTACCAATTTATGTACTTAAAAAACGATTTCTTTTTAAAATTGCTGCAGGGTTTTGCTATCACAACTTCAGTTCAACTGGTGATTGAATGGTTCTTCACCAGTGTCTCTCTAGCGATCGAGACTCGCTATCAGAATATAGCTGTCATGGCTGTTTGGCGACGACGATGGAAAAGACACTTTTTAATAGCAACTATAACTTCTGGTATAGTGGCGTTATGGAGTACTAAATACCTTTTACCAATTGTACATGATCGCTTTAACGAGTTTTCAAATCAGACTTGTAAAATGCCTTTTACTTGAAGTGGGCCAAACGCTGGAAAAAAAAAACTTAGTAAAGCACAGCTCGGTACAGCAATATGTAATGTTTATATTAACTTATATTTTATTTAAACAGTTGAATTTCAATAGACCGCTTTATTAGTGCCGAAATGAATTTTGAGTTTTGAAAATGGCCCGCCTTTAATTAATACTGAGAGTTCATTGCCTCTGAATCAACTCATTCAAGTTAAAATCAAATTATTCCATGTTTGATCTCGATGCGCATTACAAGGTAAAGAAAAAATACCGAATTCCGCCATCATTAGATGAACGTCAAAGCTCTAAAGCAATGTAATGACATCAAATGCAAAACAACGACAACAGTAGAGGACAACTTAATGAAATTCGCAACAATATATACGTTATTTTTCTTTAGAAAGCATTTTAAGTAATTGTTTGTTTTGCTATTAAAATAAATAAAAATAAAAAAAAATTTTCCATATTGTTTTCCTGCTTTTAATTCGTTAATGGTTTCCCTTTAATCATTTCTGCGCAATACCCTTTCACCTTTTAGATACAAGTACACTGACTCTATCGGGCAAACTATGCGTTTAGGTTCGATCCTGCGTTTCTTCCTACGTGCAAAGCAGAGCTCCAGTGAATACGTGGCTTGAGAGTAAAAAACAATCCTAAGAGAAAACCCTGACTGCCAGAAGTTTGTTTGCTTAGATTTGGAACCTATTAACCTGCCCAATATCTAAATATCCATTCTCCTTACTGATAGCCATATATTTCTTGTAACATTATGTCTGAGGTCGCGGGTTCAACTCTCTCTTACCACTAAGCCGTATATACCGTAGTTCAACTCCTCGGTCATGCTTGTAAATAGTCAACTTGTCTGCCACCCGCCAGTTAGGATTTTTAAGCCCATTATATTTAGTTGATATATTTTTTTCTTTCGGTTTAAGTAGCATACCTGCAAACTAGCTTGGTGAAGCTAAGCGCATTGACCACTGTTGCTTAGTATACGCTGAACTATACTACGTCACAATATCGCGGGGTTTAGATGTCAAGATTCTCGCTTATCCTGGGTTAGTTTAATCAGTTTAATCAGGCTTTGAAGAAACCGCCTAGGAGCTCCGCTTTTGGGCTTGGCTAAATCTATGTATTTATTCCTGTTAGTTTCGGCGTAGGTGCAAACATAAACACACGTGCAACTAAGATTAGAGTGATAATAAAGTGATTTTATTTGACCCGTGAAAGATTATCTATTAACTTGTGCAAAATATTCAGAACTAAACAAAAGAAGATGGTGAGACTTGTGCCTTTTTGTATCTTATCGGTCATTTGCAAAATACTCCAACATGAAAGTCAGACAATTTCGGGCACTTTTGTAGTCTCTGCCCGAATTTGCGTCCAAATGACTGCGCGGTCATGGGCAGCTTCCATCAATTGGAACTAGGTGTTTTCTGAAGAAGAAAGAAACAGATCAACAGAAATTTTTTGATAATTCATCGTTGTGCTGCCACTTAAAGTTCGCCTGGATCTGCTGTTAACTAGTTATTTTTTTTATCATTTTAGGGATTAAGAGTTAAAACGAACATTTCTATCGAAGGCCTTCTATCGATTTTCAAGCTTTTTAGTTTATCCTTCCGCGATTTTTATATGAATAATATTTGTATAGACGTTTTTCACAGTATTAATGTTTCAGTTTTAAGGGTTGTAATTCATCCTAACACTCAATCTGACCAATTTTTGAAATACTTTGATGTTTATTACAGCAGTTTTATTGGGTTTAATGTTTGATGAATAATTCTGCTTAGCTTGACCGTTCCTCTGTTCATTGCACCATTCCTGGAGAATCTAGTAATTTTCCAAGTTGGTCTACGAAGTCGCAATCGATGCAGATTTCATTCTTTGTTCTCTTAACGATGTCGATGATTGTGATATTTGAAATGTTTTATTAGAAGTTAATCAATTGTCTACAAACAACGCAAGCCTAGCTGTCGCATTTAGTCTTGTTTTCTGATACTTTGTTATACTCACATACATTCATATGTGTGTCCTTGACTGCAATGGAAAGCGTATACATCTCTGTTTGTATCCTTTTGTGACTTTGATTCGTGTTGTACACTGCATCTTGACCATTTTCTATCTGCACGGCCAACGTCGCGTAATCATCTTGTTCGCCTTCTTCAAGAGAGACATCGATAGCGCCACTGTCTTTCACAGCACCAATAAGGGTTGGGGCGTCCATTTGTCCGGACTGCATTTGGTTGTTAAGAACATTAGCACCAGCTAAGCCATTAATGTTAGCTTGCAAATCATTGAGGGGCAGAAGCAAAGCCAGACAGCAGGAAAGAGAGCAATGCGGATTTTTCCTCCATTCCCGAAGGTAGTAATACAGTATGGTAGTATACTGAACTGCAAACAAAAAAGAATAAAAGTTTCATATGTAGGGAAGCACAATAGCACAGTGTACTGTAGGATAACATATTCCTGCCCTAACTTTTGTACCACATGCCCACAGCGGGAGGAGAAGGTGAAGACTTCGCGACCCTTTACGAACAATGAGAGTATAGGGAAGGAATCATGATTTGGGTTCGAAGAGCACCCCATCACACTAGACTGAGGACTTTTTTTTAAGTCACTCCAAGACTCGCCTTTTATATTCTAGATAAGCATAGATATAAGAGAATTCTGGTACACTCAGTGCTGACGGAATATTTGATGCTGAACAAGCTTATGAAGCAAAGATACCAGGACGACTATGTGTAAAGTTTCGCTGAACCGTAAACTTTGGAAACTCCAAGAGAGTCATTGATCAACTAAAACACATGCTTCAAAAAAACAAAGTCAAAATTAGTTGTGTTATCATACCAAGAAGTAAACCAATCACAGAAATATTTGCTCCAACCAACAATATCTTGAATATGATGGCGTCTGTGTACGTGTCTTTTGACACTAGTATGTCCTCTGCTGGGATTCTGCTGACAGCACCAACAGCTAAGTTGACAATAGTAACGGCAAGAGATGTCGACATCAATCGGTTCTCGAACGCATCCTTCATGGGACGGATCCAGGAGAACAGCATTCCATACATCCCAGCGATAACCAGTGTTAAGCCAATGTAAGATCTGCTCTCTTGTCCCACCAGAATTAGGGCGGATGTAAGGATCACTTTACGAGACATTTCGACAAGTTCCCAGTACCAAGAACGAGGTTTGTAGTTTTCAGAAAGAAAACGCAATCCTGTTATCATTTCCATTCCATGACCTGCTCTATGTTGCGCTTCGTTGTTCTTTGAGGCAAATATTATCCTTCGTTGTGTCCAAAGGGCGATGAACGAGGCAGCAGGAAGGGCAATAATGTAGGCAGTAGATATGTACGCACCGATGAGCAAATAATGGTAGACTGGACCCTGGCACCGAGTGCTGTAATCTGCCTTCAGGTACTTGTGGCAAAACTCTTCATTTTCATCTCGGCAAAGTTCTTGGCAAGCTAGAGGCAGGACCGCGGCTGTCTTTGAACACGTGCTTAGGTACGTCACGTATAGGAAAAAGAATAAATACTTATACATTAGTTCTTTTGTCTGTTTGAGTCTTTTCGACCTGTCTTCATCCTCCAGGATTTGACGTTTGAAGATTATTGCTTTATACATTCCGTACGACAACCCAGAAAGACCAATGACAACAGAATTCACGGCCATTAATGCAAATAAGCTTCCAAATGCATCGACCTGTAGTCCTTTAAACAGGCATTGAATGGGCGCAATCTGAAGTATGTTCAACTGTAATACTCCAGAATACTTGGCGATACCCTCAAGGGAATCTGGCCACTTTATGTACGAGAATACCTCAAGTAAGCCGTAAGTAACCTGATAAAAGCCAATTATTATCTTTAGTTTAGAGAAAAACCTGTCTATTAGAGGGATTTCTTCGCCCTTCTTATCTTTTTGTTTGTTCTTCCAAACCACCACTACAGCAACTGTCAACAGAATAGCCGCAATTATCGACAACTGTGCCGCAATCCATTTCTTTGATGGACATCGTGTACAGATCTGTAACTGCTTATAGTATCCTGAGCTGCATACGGCACAAAGAGGACCTTCGTACCCGGTTTTACACGGAGAATCCAACCCTCCTTTGCAGGATCCCTCAACCGGGCACTTATAAGGCGTTGGTATCGGATGAGAAAATCGGACGCTGATAGCGTCTAATGCTGGTGAAGATGACAACATATTAGCTATAAAATAGATGTAACGCTCTTTATGTGACTCATTTCGCCATTGCCACCAGTGACCAGATTTCAAAGAAGCATAATCATCCTTGCATTCCAATCCACCTTGTCCACATTTGTAACATTTATCAAACATATCTGTTCGATAAAGTCCTTTTAAGCATCGACAGGCACGGTATCCGGCAAAGAAATCAGTCTCCGTTCCTATTCAAAATTAGAACAAATGTGAATATTATTCATTTATTCATCGTGCATGCAGTCCGTCAGTCAGTCGGTCAGTCGGTCAATCGGTCAGTCGGTCAGTCAGTGATCCATTAATGTATTCCGTTTATGTATTCAAACTCAGCCAGTCCCAAAAATTGGCCTAATAAACAATATGCTGGTCTAGTTCTTTATTACCTAACGGACAAGACTTGCAATCTTGAGAACTCGTTCCTGGTGTTTTATCAAATGGGACGAAAGAACCATTGGGACATTTTTTGCAGTTTTCTTCCACGTAACCGACATCATCGGAGTAAAATCCTCCTAGAAAAACAGAATGTATTATATCACACCAGAAGCTCGTGCATCCTGAACGTAATCCTTTTCAATTTATGGAAGAAGGTGAAAACTAACGGCGGAATCTGATTTTTTAAGAAATTCAATCGTACCACAAATAGTAAGGATGACGCTACCTACAGCAAACAATTGTTTGTTATGAATACAGCAATGTATCTTTTGACTCGTGGGCAGCAACCGTCAACTACCACGGAAGTACCTCACTTTCAATAAACAACAACGAAAAAAGTGTCTCATCTGGATAAATAACGTGTACAGTCTTGCAGTGGCGACATCTATAACATACCCGGAGGGCATTGTATACATCCTTCAGCTCCTTTGGAAGAAAAGTTGGAAAATGTCCCTATAGGACACGGTAGAAATGTATAAGAATAATTGTCACTGTTACGTCTACCGCTGAATCCAGCGGCCTCAAGAGCATTGTTCAAGAATGGACTTTCCTGCCAAGTTACGTGGATCGCTTCATCATTAGAATTCACCGGATTTCTAATAGAGAAGGAGAGATAAATTGCTTTATCATATCATACAGAATTTAGTGGTAAGCTAAATGGTAGGTAGCAAATTGATAAGAACGCTATTTCGCTTGTGAGGATATCGTTTTTGTCCTCCCATGTGAGATATCATTTTTATATCATTTTGACCCTTTCACTGTACTTATCTGCTGATATATTATCGAAAAGTCTTCAGATCTTTCTCAGAGGTCTTCGGTATTCTTCGTTAATCTTCAGCAATTTCGGAAAATGTCGGGAAACGTTCGTGTGGCCTTCGAACAACTTTTAGAGAATCATGGGAAATTTTCGGATAGTGGTCGGACAATCGTCAAAATTAGTATGTTATTTTATATAATAATAGAGATTATATGCTCGCTTGCAGATACGAAATTTTTCTTCCCTTGTTGAAAAACACTGGTTGTAATATACTCTATTTCATATATACAGAGCAGGTGGCTAAAAAAAGGAAATGTTTCTGGTATGTCATTAACATTACTAACAGATATATCGTGCAGCGTCTCAGACCTTGAAGCTCGTATTTTAGTGTCCTCAGGGTGCGATTTTTTATAACTCTGAAAGAAAGAAAAATCAAGAAATAAATAAATAAAAAAGAAAGAAAGAAATAAACAGAGAAAGAACGAATGAAGGAATGAATGAGCTTAATTAGGAGATAACAGTAGAAGTGAATTCAGTCATTATCCCTAATTGACCTTTTTTTGCCGTAGAGCTTTCTCTTCTCACAATTTAACACTTAATTAATTTAACACTGAGTAAAGCTAAAGAGCACTTTACATTTGTAAGTCAAGACCACGCAGACCGATGAAGGACTCGAAGCTCAATATTTTCAGTTTTGTCCGGAGCAGATATCTAGGAAAGAAAAAATATCGAAAGTATATGAGAGAAAACCACGAAAACAAGTTTAAAGAATGCCATGTAAAGTCTTCTGTGTCAGCATTGGTTAATTTGTTTTGAATATAAAGCATTTATAACATTTATATGAATGGCTAGGTGGAGTGCTATGTATAGCTGAGAAAAATTAGTTTGTGTCGACGGGTTTCTGTTTGCATATGCACAAAAATCATAATCAGGTTTCGCTTAGAGTTCTTACTTACATTCTTAAACTTTCGATACCAACAGTAAATGCTTCTGGTTCAATCGTCTCAATGGGATTGTCTGAAAGCAATCTTAAAGAAAACATAAAATGAAATTAAGGAGTGACCAAGCTACTCTCCTGACTAGCTGAGTTATTGACTGTGTCACTGTATATGTGAATGACTGTGTGATTTCGACTGTCCAACTGTTTGAATGAGTGCCTGGCTGTCTGACTAACTGGCTGAAACTGTGTGACTAGTTCGCTGTGTGCCTGTGTCACTGCCGGACTGGTCGACTGCTTTGTGACTGTGTGACAGTGTGCCGACATTCTAACTGGGAACAAATTGCCAATTTTAGGGTAGCCAAGTGTCCACGGTAACATGGGTTGTCAAGTGTTCACTGTTAAAAAATGCATGGACGTTTTCGTAGACAGAGCGTCCGAAATTTATTTCTACTACATCTTAAAAATTGTATGCTCTATATTTGACGGAAAATAACATACATTTCATAATATGTTCCGCGTTTCCTATAAAAGTATTTTATGATACTCACAGATTTTTAAGAAGCATGTTGTTGGTAATAGTTCCATTTGATATAGCTCTTATCTTGTTATTGTGCAGAAATCTGGAGATCAGTCAGTCAGTAGAATTTGTTTTTGATAAACTCACATCCAAGGTACAACGAAATTCTAGCATTTCGGTACGTTAAGCGTGAAATTCATCATGGCAAACTGGAAAGTCTCACAGTTAGCCAAAATCTGTATATTGACCAATCTGTAGTCAGCCCTTAACTAAGCCTGGAACAAGCGGGCTGTTTTCATGTTATACTCACTCAGTTTCCGACTAGTCAAACAGGATCCGACCAGCCAAACAGGATCAATTCACGATCCAGGCTTTAGTCGTTGAAACGAATTATTGACTCTCAATAGACCGCACTGCCATCGGTCGGTCGACAGGGCGACGGGTGATAGAAAACTAACTTGTGACACTACCTTTACAAGAAGTGTTGTTCCTCCACTTCGCTGACCTTGTATTTTACTGAAAAATGAGGCCTTATCCAAGAAGTGAAGAACGTCAACTTAGCAACTAATTTATCGAAATTGTCAAAAATCCTATTTTCTCGTACATACTTACATAAATAATATGTCCGTCATAGAAGAGAACAATTCCTTTGGCAAATATTGAATCTTGTTGAAGGAAAGATCGCTGTGAAATTAAAAATCTCCTATTACATTTTTTCTCATGACATCCTCTGTAGCTGCAGGAATTTCTCTTTTATGGCCATTTATGTATGGATAACTCTTTTTCACGTGACGTCATTAAATTTCAAAATCCCAAACTAATGAGCCATCGAAGTTTTTATCCACGTTAGGCATAGCGCGATGTAATTATATCTGTTTACAACTTTTCTGCCCAATAGCGTGCTTCGTTTGGTAACCAGCGCAGTTTGAATTTCAAAGTTATAGCAGTGCATGACATAGAGCTACGATCGCGTTTGTTTCGTGATCTTTAGCCTTTTTAGAAGTTCAAGTACCAGAAAAGGTGCGTGTGTAAAGGTTGTTGGTTCAGCTCAGATAATCAGTCGTCTAGATAGCCAAAGTAAGTCCCAGATGTTTACACTATTTTCCGGCCGCCATATTGGTGGTACGCCAATATGGCGGCTCTATAGTGCAAAACTCTGTAAACTTTTAAAAAATACCTGAAGCTTGGAAAAAAGGACAGGCCTAAAACTTGGAATAGTATCTTATTTATCTCCTATAACATCTCATTTTAATGTCGTAATCCACAGAATTTTTTTCGATTCATTTTTCTGTTTCTTGCCACTGAAAACGATCTATTATAGGAATGGTAGAGTGGGATAATATTACTCCATATGAGACATTTATGTTTTGCGTGATGGAGTCCATTAGATCATGAAATAAAAATTGAAAATTGAGTTACTTAACCAAGTTATCATAAAATAACCAATATTGGCTCTCTGTTGGTTAATATTTTGATTTCTAGTTTGTCTCTTGTATATGATTTTCTATTTTACAAAAATCATGTTTAATTAACAATAATCAAAATGGATGTCCAAAATGTTCGATCTACAAAATGTATCTCATACACAAGGCTAAAAAAGTTAAAAAAGTTAAAATTTTTAAAATTAAAAAATTCAGACCAAACGTTTTCGGCTGTTTGCCATGATGATGATGATGATGATGGCAAACAGCCGAAAACGTTTGGTTTGAACTGTTTAATTTTACAATTTTTAACTTTTTTAGCCTTGTGTTCGAGATACATAATAATCAAAATATTTTAATGTTTAAATGCAAGATGGTGTATGGAGAAATGCCTCACACTTACAGAAAATTGAGCTTTTTCAGAGCGGAAAAGACATCGCTAGTAAGGTTTTGAATATTGTTTGAATCCAGTTTTCTGTAAAGCAATCATAGCATTTCCTTTCAGAAAAAAGAAATTGAACATAACGACATTGAGAAAGTTTCGTGTTAGTTTTTCTTCTAAGCAACAAACCTCGTTACTTTCTCTACCAAAATTTTTTAACATGGCCAAGTGATTACATTCCTGACCAGTTTAAGTCAGCTAGTGAATGGGAGTTATAATTTATGTTTAGATAGTCTTGGGTCTTAAAGCAGCTTACCCGCTGACAACAAAATCACAGCCAACATCAAAAAATTAATATGATTGCATTTTGTCAAACAGAAACAACCATTTGTATTGCAATAGAAGGTTGGCAGCACATGTCTAAAGCATGAAATAATGTATGCGATCGTTTTTGACACCAAAAATGCCTTGGAACGAGATCCTGAGTAAGTAAAATGTGATGTTGCATGCTCAGTCTTAAACACAAACATTTTTCTTCGACCATCGTTTGGATACCTTTGATCGATCTCTCCTCGGAAATCTTTAATATTTAACCCTTGCAGATCGTCGTTAATTTGTTAAATCCTTGGGATATTGTTGGAATTCTGGTCAGTCACGGTAATCTTCGAAATTCACCGTGTGCTGTTCGAGTGTATCATTATTAGGAAACTATTACATTACAAAAGGGCTCGCTGTCATTAATTGCCACTTTCTTAACGTTTCCTACTTCGCGAAGTGATATCGCATCGTTGAACTGATGATACACATTTGATGAAGACATAGTTGATCAACGCAGTTATATACACAACTTTAGCTGCCGTGAAGTCTGCAAAAAATTCAGGCCTGAATTTTTTTCAGGTTTCAATTTCACAGTTGCTAAAGTTGTGTATATAACTGTATTGATCAACTATGTCTTCATATCTTCTCCGGAGTTCAAATATATGATATAATTCATATACTCATTTGGGTACACATTTTATTGCTTAGGGTACAGATGCGCTATCACTCGTGCTTATAAAACGTGTAAACAACAGTGATGTGGAAATAGGTTCAACTCTGGGTTTGGTGTTTAATAAGCGTAGAAAGACTTCTTAGTCTATGGTAAACGTACAGCAGCAACTGCAGGTTGGCTTACAACTAGTTGCAATTATCACTGGTGCAGTGTAACCTCACTCACAGTATTTGCAGCCTTGTCAGTTTGGCAAACACTCCGGGAGGTAGAAATTCAATTGCATTTGAAGCCAATTCGCTGAAAAAAAGGACTGAGGTTTCAGTGTCAATCATCAATTTAATTACCTCCAAAAAAGAGGAACTACCTTCAGAAAAATGCGCCGTTTTATGGTTTAACCTTGCTAAGATACCACTACGTTTGCGTTCTGTAAGCTATCTGTTGGAATGTCTTGGTTATAAAATTGCAATTTAATTATCATTCTTGCTTCTAATACAGTAAAATACCTCATGTACGAATTTCCGATTTTAATATCCAAAGATATAAGAACCTGTTTAGCCAAGCAAGATCAACCAGGTTCGTATATGGGATACAGTTAAATTATGTTAAACATATCAACCAAGGAGTGCATGTGACTCTAAGATTGGAATTTGCTTACAAAAAAATACACAGCTGGATGACTAAATACTGTATACTTATAATTAAATACTGGGCCAGACCCAAGTTAGTCAATTTTTTAATTGTAATTAACAAATATATCTCCTTTGTAGAAACAAGAATAAATTGCTGATAACTACATGAACCTATTTTGCCAGACTATTTTTGCAAAATTAGGTTCTTACACGCGTGTTTTTTTCTTATGTTGCTTCCTACTGAGATTCCAAACAAATTTCACTTACAGACGAAACAACTGCCTTGTCTGTGTCGGAAACATGACTTCAGGAAGAGATGGAATTATGTTGTAAGACAAATCTCTGCAATGGAGAATGAATTATGCAATATGACGCCCTTGCTCAAGACTGAAAATTCCAAGAAAAATTTGAGTTAAAACGCTTCATCTTGAGTATAATTCTGACCCTACGTTCATTTTCAAAAAAGCATTGTTTCTTTTATTTCTATACTCGCTAAATTATGTCAATTCTACATTCAAAATGGCCATCGTAATGATGGGGTAGTTTATTGAAACTACTTATTGTTTCTTCTTTTCGAGGATCAAGAGGCGGTTAAGCTTAGCCGGTAAAAATCTGAACTGCTATCTGTTAACTAAGATCAGTAAAACCAACTGACAAACTTTGTAGAATCTGGTGACTAGTAGTCTAAACCGCGTTCCGCGCACATGCGCAGAGACAGTATGAGTGCTCCACGAGAGAGAGAACCGCTATTGAACTTGTTATGTACTCGTTTTGTTGTCCAGACCGCGTTTATTTCTGTCACTGTTAGAACGATTGTATTCGTCGATTAAAGTCAATTAATTCAGTCTTGTGGTTTACACACACTTCGCTATTTATCGGCTAGAAATTGATAAAGGTAAACCTACCGCCGTTGCATGTCAGCCCTTCCACAAAGCAAAGTTTGCTTTGAGGAAGGAAAAAATTTACTCTGATGAGTCTGATGATTTTTTAAACCTATTATTTAAAAATCGTGGACCTTACTTAGTCGCAATGGCGTTTAATTAAACTTCATTTAATTCAAGCTGATAAATAGCAAAGTGTTGCGTGCAGCCTAATAGCATTTTTAAAAGCAAAACTGAGCTAACTGATAACTGAGGATGGGCTTTTTTACTGATATGTGAGATTCCATCCCACCCTTCCAAGCCTTTGATAGCAGAAAAATAAAATGCCTGCAGAAATTATTACTTTTTGTCGGGTGGTTTGGGTTTGGCTGTTGTATACTTACAGAGTATTTATAAGTGTCAGGTTGGTAAATACTCCATCAGGCAGAAACTGGATATTATTTTTCTGCAAAAACCTGTAGAATTTCATAATTCAATAAGTTAAAACCAAAGCCAGTCTCCAAAGTAAGGGATTCGCTGTTAGTATGCTATTGAACGAGAAAATCCCCATTCAGTGATGAGTGAGAACAGGTATTCTTTTTCCGCTTTCATTAGTTGTCTGTGCTGTAATAATATCTATAACTCACCATTAGCTTTATCGTAATTAGGATCTCAATTGGACTACTTTTTCGTTTAATTGGATGCGCAATACACTGTAAGGATAATAATTGCCAATGAAATCTGCGAAACGGTCAGCAAGCTTGCCATTATCCCTGGCAAATACCGTAGAAACCCACTAGAAAATGCAAAGGAAATCGTTCTGAGACCACACGAGGGAATGTACGCGGAACCCAAAAGGAAAAGCTGGCATGGAAAGTTTAAGAATGTTATGTACTAAACTCTAATGAACACAAAGATCCAACGGTACAACAAGCACATGGCAGACCTGATCAGAAAACGCGTAGATCTGACGTAATAACACCTAAACGAGGTACAGACATGTCCAGACTCTTATAGGCGGGAGTACAAATATACCATAATGAAGAAATACGGGGAACGGGGATGTTGTAAAACATATCTTGAAGTCTATGGACTTACAGAGATAATAGCGATTTTTGTGAGGCAAACACTTTGCTGGGTAGAGATTTAATAGCGTTTTCATTTAAGGTCCTATGGAAGGGAAAGAACCATGATGGTGTTATAAAATTGACCCATTCATGGGTATTTTCATTAAGAAGACACGTTATTGTGCATAAACCTGCACGTTTTCCTTTTTAAACAAATTAATTAAAACGAAAAAGTATGAGAAAAAGTACATCTAATACATGAATAAAGAAGAAAACTGCCGCTTGCTCGGTATTGTTCGACTGTATTGTACCCGTAGTATCTACGTGTCAAGAACTAGTTGTTTAGAGCTTCATCACGGCTTACTCATCTTCAAAAAAGTTAAGCCTAAGGTTTTTTTTTTAAGTTCGTCGTTTGTAATCAGTGCCGGGTTTATCTTCTCCATCCTTGTTTCTTTATGGTTCATTAATATTTATTTGGCTCTTTTCTGTCTAAGTAAACTGCTATTTTCAGGCTTCCTTCAATTTAAGGTTACCCTATACCTTAATTAAGGGGTGTCTCACGTTCAACTGATCTAGCGCCTCTGGTTCAAATTGCAGATATCTAAACCCCTTTATCACGTTTAAGCTGATATAGCTGGCTATCATACTATACCAAAAAAAATTAAATAAAATGAATTGCCGAATTTTTTTACGACCTTTAAATTCGAGCGAGCGAATCAACTTTCGAAAGCCGCAAGTCAAACCGATTTCTGTTTTTGGGCTTATTTAATTTGTCCCTCAGTTTCCGGACCCAAAGCGATAAAAAATCGTGTCTGCGATTTGCCATATTCAATTTCAGTGAAAAGGTACAGAACATTTTCGAAAAAGGATTAAAAAAGATATGGAGTGATCGTAGAAAATCTCTCTCGGAGAAAAATATTTGGAAATAGGAAATTCGCAGACAGCTTTTTGTTGTTTTAGATCAAACCAGCTACTGTCCAAATTTATGGGCAAACGAACACATTCCCTTTTACTTGCAGCTTTCAAAAGAGACTAAAAAGATGATTCGGACGCTCATATTTAGATTTCATTAAGACTTCAACAATTCATTTTATTTCAAAATTCTTGGTATAGTGTGATAGCCAGCTCTATGTGCAGGGTTTAGACATCTACAGTTTAAACCCAGACGAGCTACATCGCTTGGACACGAGACACCTTGTCCATGATATGCACCAAATAATTCACTATTTTCTCTAATGAATATAAAGCGCCGAGTGTTGGCATGACGTAAAGTTTCATTTACAATAGCGATTGTAACGCTGTAGTTCACTTACAGCGCTCTCAGATCGCTCAGAGTGGAGAATACGTCTTCAGGAAGAAAAGTTAAAGCGTTCGACTCCAAATATCTGAGAGGCATTTTATAAATTAATGCTAATGAACAGCAATTACTTGCGGTAAAGTAAAAATTAAAAAGTTGCATTGTAAAGCGCTATATCTTAAAGCCGAATTAGAGAGAACCGTTTTAGAGATATTGTTAGAGAGAAAAGCAAATGGATAGGAGATTTCATTAAACAGGAAACGTTGGCTGGTCTAGCTGTTGATGAGGCTAATAATAATGATAACGATAATAATTCTAAAGATGAATCAAAGGGATCCTAGACAAATTAATCTTTCGGGGCATAAATGAAAATGAAGATAATTTTTGCGGTTTGATCTATGCTTCATATTTTGTATTCATGTATCGAAAATGCGACGATCCAGTGCTGAAGAAACAGAAGAACAAATTGGGACTTACAGCCATTTCAGTTTTCTCAAGTTGGCAAATACCCCATCCGGGAGGAATTCCATAGCGTTTGAAGACAATTTCCTGTCAAACATAATTAAAAGAGTACTGTAATAAATTAATTTATCAGATTTACTTACTACATTCGGTAAACTCAAATCACGGTTTCTAGGATTCTCTATTTTAAAATAGCTTAACACCAAATGCAATTTGTCGAAGAAATGTTTTAAAAGGCAACGCCTAACGTTAGGAATTGAATTTTGACTATTATCATTGTGCCCTTGTCTTTGAAAGCACACCACCCAAAAACGTTGTGACCTGTTTGAATGGGAAAGCTGAAAGCTGTTTGTTCCTTATCTACTAAGTCTTACAGTGTGTCGAGTACAAGTCTGTTAACTTACAACTCTCGCAGATTGGTCAACTTAGAGAACACTTCCTTGGGTAGAAATCGTATAGCATTTGATGACAAAATCCTGTGAAAAAGTGACATTTATTATGATAACCAAAGCTTT
>OMLO01001013.1_pt1 | contig 20630 bp, 11 predicted proteins | sample 1674811 | NCBI WGS metagenome assembly OMLO01 (sample SAMN06265003, study PRJEB25207) | coral metagenome | isolation source: Coral host | place: Mexico:La Bocana,Puerto Morelos, Mexico | collected 2008-11-13 | reverse complement strand
CTTGTACTTGATGGTATCAAACGCCTTAGAGAAATCGGCTAGTACCATGAGGGTAACTTCTCCTCGCTTCATGGCGCAAAGCCAAGCGAACGTTTTCGCTTGGCTTTTCAAAACAAATATCAAGTTAACTCTCAACTCTTCAACTGTAATTTGTGTGGACTTTAGTCTATGAGAGTTGACTACCACGACCATCAAAACATCTAGATTTTATTGTATGCCCAAGCTTGAAAATATCCAGGAAAATACAAAGCCAAAAGAATACTTAAAATTGCTTTGCATTTCTAAACAAAGATCTACTATTCTAAGAAGAAATTTATTAGTTTTTTGGTTGAAATTCTATCATAATTTCAGACTGCTGGATATCATGACAACTTCACGCCGCTTTAAGTGTGTACCCCAAATTTTGGGGTTGTTAAGTATTCATATATTCAATCTATTGTTTTTACTCATTACTCATTCATTCCGATGTATTTACCGACGAGACAGTGTGCTTCCGAAGATCGCGAAGAGCGCAAACACTTTGATGTAGGTGAGATATTTTTCTTTTGTTAACAGAAGACAAAAAATCTCCGGGGACTGAGATGACATCTGCTTGTAATCTATCATTGCCTGCTGACCTTTGTGAAACTATTCTGACATACTTTGATCAAGACCAAGAAATGACTACAGCACCCAAGTGAATATATAAGCTTACTAGTATGGGGCATGCTACATGTAAACAAAGCCAGTAACGTGTTGGAAAACGACTTCAGCGTTAACTGTTTTCTTTAACTGCCGAAGGTAATACCTAAAGGAATAAACTGAGCCTTCATGCTCAAAAATCCATTGGTATCACCCATTTCAGAAAGGCACACTTAAAGCAGGGTGAAGTTGTAATGTCTAGGATTTTGAAAACACTTTCTGACTGCCCAGGTATCTATAACAATCATAAGAATTAAGAACTTTGGGGTGTTGTTGTCTTTTTCACAGTGCCATTTGAAAGTCCTGCTGAAGCTGAATTTTCAAAATGCAAATCATTTTATAAGTGAGTTGGATGAATTAAAACAGACAAAACAAAATAGTATGTATGTATGTGGCTATCGCAATATTCAGTCAGAACAAAAGAATAAGGACTTGTCTGCTCTTTGAAAACACATAATATTCATACCAAATGTTGTCTTTAGACATGGTCGTTTTCATCTTCTCAAAGTAACAAAAGAAGCAAACAGTGGCGAACAATAACCAAGCTCGTATATGCTTATGTGTGTACTTAAACCCGTCAACACAAAGTCAAAGTGCAATCTAATGCAGCAAAACATGTGCGTGGTTATTCCTTTATGTTGTTAATGCGTTTAAAGTGAATTTTGGTTTGTTGAGTTCTGATGATTAGATGCTAAGCAGCGCAGGGGAAGTCTTGAAGGGGGTGCGGATCCAATGTTGATGCGGAGTTGTGCCTTGTGCAGTGTCCAATATCTTGTGGATCCCTGGATACTGCTTTAGAATGCTTGGCCATGATTTTCCATACACTCAGCTTCTGATCTTTTGTCATTTGGTCATTTTCTATAGGGAATAGCAGTCTCATCTCCTCAATCACATCCCAGTCTGATTCTGCCTTGACAGACAAGGCATTGCAATTTAATATTCCTTTATCACTGTCATCAACTGTAGTCTCAACCCTGTAATTTCTTTCTGTATGTATTGCTTGGCCACTTTCTACTGTGGGACAAAACTCCCCCACACTTGTGTCCTTGTAGATGGTAACCGGTTGGTCAGAATAGTTGTAGAAACGGACTGGAACCAATCCATTACGTACCAAGGACAGAGTACTGGTCACTGCAACTGGGAACCTTTCAAATAATTTTTCCATGGGTTCTAGAACTCCCTCCTCCAACATTCCCCCATTAATGTGGCAAACAAGATCAATTTTCTGGTCTGGCTGAATGGTGACAGTTTCTACTAATGAGACCCTGTGCACTTCCCTACTTGATTCATTCCTCAGTTTCACCTGGGTGCTTCCAGCTTGAAGGGTTTCCCCGTTAAATTCAACCACACACCCATTGTCCCTTAAAAAGTCCATCCCAAGTAGGGCACTCATGAGGCTGTCACAGATGTAGAACAGCTGTTTAGCTGTTTTTCCCTCAATGGTCATGTCTAGTTCCGCAGTTCCCAGGGTGTCCAGCTATGAGCCTTCAGCACCCATAAGCTTGAAACTGACCCTGCCCAGGGTGTCACCTGAGTGAATACAGTTAAACACATCATTGCTTAAAATGCAAATTGGGCTACCACAGTCTACAACTGCACTCACAGCAAACCCTTTGATGTTGCAGTCAAGCAGCCACACATTAGGTTGGATAGAGCTAACTGTATCACTGGTAATTGGTCTTCGGGCGAGGCGTGACTCTCATTTACGATTTGTCCCCTGTCCTGCCAAAGTTTTCCTGTGGGCAGTTCCTCTGGAAATGACACATAGACCCACATGACCAACCCCCTCCATGCCATTCACTCGTCTGAACTGGGGAGGCCTGTAGTTCCTTTGACACTACTTAAAGGAATAGCATTAGCCACTGCTTCGGCTGCCACTTTTGCTGTAGCTGATGCAATCACAGTTGAAAGCTCCGGGGCCCAGCCCGGTAGAGGTAGGTATTGCTCTTGGTAAATTCCTTGCCCAATGGTTGATACTTCATTCACAAGAATTTTTAATTTCCATAGGGTTTAGAGCGAATAACATCCTTTGCAAGTGTTGCCCCAAGTGTATCAGTGAAATGATCTATGCAAGCTTGCTCCAAACAACATGGCCGACTCACTACGACACGTGTTTTTCTCCCCAAAGAGACTGGGGCGAGCGTAGTTTAGTATCGTAGCAATGTTATTTAAAAATGAGATTCATTTATGTTAGGCTGAGCGATGCCACCATAGTATTCACACAGCATGTCGTATCACTCAAGTAGAAGTAACGACACTGATTTTATTTCTCTTGGTCAATCATATTTACACGAATAATTAACAAGGCGTATCTTTAGCGGATCTACGTAGCACGCCAAAATGACATTCTTGGGGTATAACAGTAAAGCGATAACTAAAGCGGATTACACTGTAGTTATACAAGGAGATTAATTAGCTGAAGATAATTCTGATAACAGAGCACGTATTACGTGCAAATTAAACTCATTTTTATATGAATGGTTGTGCACCAGTCCTCACTTTGATACAAATTAAGCTCAAAGGTAACTTAGAAATGGGTTATTATTGTCTCTTAAATGGTTACAGATATTGTTTTATTGCACCTGTAGACAATTACAAATATGACAAGTATGCAACTTCAAGGCAGTTCTTAATTGCTGTCACAAAGGCTATCAGCACAGTTGCTAATGTGTCATTAGTCAGAGTGAATGGAATTCAAGTAAGTGCCCTTGATTGTGTTGCTAACTAATTAATTAATTAATTAATTAGATTTGACACTGTTTGAAAAACTGTCTTGAGCGTGGCTGTCTGACTAAATCTGAAATTACAAAATCTTCACTAAAAGGTTACTATAATTGTAAATTGAGTTGTAAAATACACAACATGCATGTACATGTTCATCACTGACTGGTGAAAAAATAACAAATTTGCAAAGCCTTTGTTTGTACCTCCACCCTGGTTGCTATTTACAGTTGTAAGCCTGCTGCAAGCATAAGAGTGAGTCTGGGAAACCTTCATAGTTTCTGTAATGCACTTGCAGGGCACGGGTAATTTTCACTAAACCAGAAAGTTGTTTCCCCTTGCCACACCTCCCAAACTAAAATTATTGCAGTGAATCACAAACCCTATGTTTTTTCGGTATCTTATTTTTATCGTCTTGAACTTTTGACATATTTCCATGGAAATATTTCCAACTTTTTTGTAGTAGTTTTAACTAAACAACAGTTAAATGAAGAGCTGGCATTACCTGACTCAGAAGTCATAATTATATTCCAAGAATTGAGACAATGTTCATAGTAAACAACTGGTAGGCATGCAACTGATGTATTTTTTCCTATAAAAAGACTACTTCAAAGATGCGTTTTAAGTGGAAAATTAAAATCATTTCGGTAGTTAACAAACTGGCCCCAACCAATCAATGATCCGACCCTTTTCACACTCGCATGGGCGATTGTGGGTGAGTGAATTTTCAACACTGGTAATGTGTCACTGTGAACAGCAGCAATATAAAGGTTATAATTAAAAGCATCTAACTGGATATCATACTTGAGACTTCTGTGTAAGAACCATGTATAAGCACCGCTAAATCCATCAAATGAATGTAAGATTAGTTTTCTGACTGATAAATGTTTGTTAAAACTACCTTAAAAAGTAATATTAAATGAGAGGAAGTAGCACGCTGAAGTACATAATGGCATTAAATAGTTTGTTGACTTTATAGGTGCAAAATAACAGGGGAGGAATGGTAGTGACTTTCATCTTATTGAACAAAACAAAGCCTTTAAAGGGTGACGCGGAGGTAACAGTGTATCCTGAGAAAGGACTAATGGATGCATTGAATGCCCTGAAGAATTCTGTTCAGTCTGGAAAATTCAAAGTTGACTTCCAGCAAGGTAAGGATTAAAACAATAAATTAATGCATGTAAATAATCTACTAAGTACCAATTTGTTCAGCTTGTGATCAAAGTCTGAGTGAATTTCTTATTTGACAGTCTATAGTATTGGTACCTTTAAATATATAAATCAATCAAAAAATAAATAAATGATATGATTATAATTGTGTGTCAACTGGGTTAATGTTGGACACAACAGCTCAAAGTGGAATTTGCAATGTTATATTTTGATAAGGAAAAGAAAACCAGAGGACCTGAAGAAATATCCTTGGAACAAACAATGTACAGAACAAAGAACAAACCTTACTCTCTTTGCTCCATTTCCTATGCACTCTCACTTTATGTATTGATAATGAATTACAACCCAGCTGCATAATGCTTTACAGCATGTCTGTGAAATTACCTTCCAGTCAGCATCAACAGCATGTGTTATCATTAATTCAGTCTAAATGTATCAAGGACCTGACAACAGCCTAGTATATCTAATTATTTCTTTAATTTAGTGTAGCATGTAAAACCTGTTGGTGGTGAGAACTGGTCACGTCACCATCCGTTTTAGTTATCAATTAAGACTTAATTCCATTTTAGGGGTTTACTATCTAGAAACACAATCTTTGTGATGGAATTGCAGGCCCATGGCCAGAATTAAATTATGACTGGGGCAATGTCCATGAACAGATTATGGTTAAATTCTCTTTCCAGGCATTTAGGTGGTTTTTGATGACTACATACAACAACAATAACTGCAAATGACTGCTAAGTGCCTTGGTTTGCCTGTTACTAACTACGGCCCTTTATTCTGGATTGCTTCCTGATAATCTGACTAATTTTCTCTAGAAGGCTTAGCTCATTTTAAAATCTGGTTAAGAATCCATTTGCTGTTAGTGTCATAGAATATTCATGTCAACTGTGATCTTTTTTCATTGTGCTTGGGGCAAATTGGGTGTGATGAAAATTGTGTGATTCTCCAGCGTCGTATGCCTCATAGTTTCCTCAAGAACTACAACAGTTAGTAATTGGTTTTTGTCAGTCTTGTAACCTACCTAATGGTGTTCTTAATGCTATCTAATTATTGGCATCATTTTCTCTTGACAGAAAAAATCTATGCTACCAAGTCTTCATTCTATGTTGGGTTTTTGCCATCCTCTCCTTCACCCTCTGGATCTCCGGTTACCACTTCCAAACCATCAAGCCAAGGAGGCAGTAAAGGGAAGACAAAGGGTGTGTCCAGTGGTGCAGCCGCAGGGATTTCTTTCCTCATGCTTGCAGTTGGAATCTGTGGAGGCCTGCTTATTGCGCATGTGATCATGAAGCGTCGGGGAACCAGCTTGTTTCAGTATCAGAGACAGGAATAGCGGTCTCCTTTCTACCACAGAGGCTCATGTCAAGATTGCTAACTTATCCAAGGTTTAATGCCATAAATAACATGAAATTTTAGTAACAACTGAATTTCATTTTCTGGAACGTATTCCAAAATTTAGAAAAAAGAATAAGGAAACATTTCAGGTTATGAGGTTTTAAGTTAAGTTATATTCGAATCACTCTTGCCCAGATAGGAATAAACCTAAACTTGCAGCTAAAACAATAGATAGGCATAAGGATAGAAAATTTGTCAAAACAAAATGTTTCATATTCAATATATAATCCTAAAGTCTCTTGAGACATTATTTATCTGTAATCGTAAAATTACCGTATTTACAACTGCACACTCAGTCGGGAGATTCGCAGAGACTTGCATGCTTACCATGCCTTGTCGATGATTAGATTCTCCCAACTGATCTTTATATATTTGTTATCCCTCTTTCTGGAAGAAGATATTAAATATCAGCTTAGACATTATCTTGTTGGTCAAACCATTTTGTTAATTCTCTTGTCCTAAATTAATGCTAGTGTAGTCTGTATTCACTATGATGGCAGGGAAGTAAAATTAAAATAACCTCTCAAAATTACAGTTGGCAAGTGCAATTTGAAAGAATTTTCAAATATCACTAGTAGTTTAAATATTTAAATGCTCATTCCTACATATGATTACTCAATTATAAAATGAATGAGAAAAGTATGAACACATACGGCAATAATCTGCTTTGCAATGCGAATAATACAAAGTTAATGGTTTATTTGGCCTGCTCTCATACAATCAAAGTGAAGTAGTTTTCCCAGTCATGTACATCTAGTTAAACTTTAGTAATAAAAAATAAAAATAATTTAGTGGTACTCCAGACTATTATTTAAAGAAAGGTTTTTCATAGCTTATGGGGCAATGCTTAAAGGTAGTCTGAGTAATAGTCGATTGATTTTAGTCAATTCTTAAAACTTGCGATGTTTTTAGTTACATTGAAGATGTATGAATTAGTATGCATTGTGAATGCTAGAGTTGTTAGCAGTGCTGATGAACTGCTGTGAATCTTTATCAAGCAGTGCTGAAGCATTGACAACCTCAAATAACCCAGAAATACACTTGCAAACTGCTTTTGAAGCACCATTTTGGAAACAACTTTATCTATAATGTTCTGGATTATTAATCAAAGAACATTTAGTTTTTGTAACGATAAAGATATTTAATATCATTGTATGTAATAATGTAGCTTGAGGATCCTTGAGATGGAGGTTAGCAAGATCTAGTGAGAAATTGGAAAATTTGTAAACCCGAGCGAATGGTGAGGGGTTTCAATCAGGGTGAAATGTTCTATAGGTTGATGTTGTGAACAAATTCAAAGACGGCACTCGCAGAGTGGTTTTTCATTAGTCAAAGTTATAATATTTATCCATGCAATACGCATATTTAATCCATGAAATATTTTGTCATTGTAACCTTTCCTATTATGTACATTAATTAAAAGCTGGCCTAGAGGTCCAAATGTTCTACATGGTCTTTGCTGTTTCTTGGTTATTGCTGATGTTCTGCCGGTAAAGGGGAAAGGTTCAAGACTTTTAGATATAAACCTGTCAATGAAAATGCTGAGAAAGTCTTCCTTCTATTGATCCTAAAATAAACCCATAAAAACTCAATGTGTTCAGTAAGATGCAGAATTACTCTTGAATTATACGGATAACATAGGCGTCACCAAAACGTATCTGGATCATTTTAACGTTATCTGATATGATGCGATTTCTTCGTTCCTTTTGCCTTAACTAGGATCACAGGCCGCCCAAACTTGGTTTTTTCAGAAATGTACAAAGGTTCATAACGTTGTGCACAGCTATTGTTCTTTACTAAACCTTTTGGTTGGTGGCGTTCTGGTAGCCGTCGTGGTGGTGGTCTGCTTAAGCTCCCAAATAATCGTATTCAACGTCTGGGGCACCTGTGTCAGGATTTATGTTCTAAAGATGACTGAGATCTTGGTGCATCAAATCACGGCTTAGGCTGCCATTAACCTATAGATCTTAGCCTGCAGTGTTTTCTACCCACTTTCTCAAATCCGCCCCTGACCCACTCATTTTTTAATATAGAAAATTCGTAGACGAAGCTTAACGTGTGCTTCATGGCATAAATCTTACAACCACCCTGTCACGATGAGGTCTTGGCGGGAGACAAGTAGCAGGCACATGGTATGCGTCGTTCAAAGGAGTTGCGTTGACTTCATCTAGCTTGTCATGAACGAAAATTGACCGCCTTCACTATTATGAAATCCTATTTGATAATTTAAGCCCTAAGAAATAATATTATAAGATAGAAATCACCAGAAGGTGAAGGAGAAAGCGTTTAGTCGGAGAAAACATTCCCTCCAGTCTGAGGCCCCACCAGGGGAGGCGTTGTTGAGCTCGCCCCAATTTTCACGCGACTAGCTAGAGTTTAAACGAGGCTCCAGGTCATGTGATTTATTTTTTGGCGGCCATATCTAGCTGTACTGTAGGTTTATTTTCGATGAAAACTGTGCTGTGTAAAGTTTTAACCTGCAAATAAGCTTCTTTAAACCGGGAAAAACTTGAAAGATCGTAACAGAAGAATGATCATTTGTACGAACAGGCCAGAAAGCTGAGTACGTCTGGCTTTCGATAAAAGGCATATAAAGACCGGTTTAATGTCGAAGAGAAGGTACTATAAGCTTTCTTATCAAACCTTGAAAAATCGTGGTTGAGGCATCAGCGTTTGCGTTGCTTGTATTTTAAACAGAAATGGACAAGACTGAGAAATCTATGGACAGTTCAGTTGCTCAACAATCTTTCTTCGATCTCATAAAAGGTAAGTCCATTGTTTCCTCGTCAAATTCTTGCCCCGTTTACATCGACCTTGATGATCAATTTGAATTAATCATTATAAAAGGGACTCTTAATTATGATTCTATCAGAATGCTTAAGTTAAACACGCTCTTTAATATGAAGATGCCTTCTTCTGGAAACCTCTCTTGCACTCATTTCACAGATTCATCTCAATCGCTCGATGAGGGAAGATCTTTGGCAAAACACTCTTTAGACACAGTTATGGTGAGTTTCCTTCATGTGTTATACATTGAAAAAAAAAAGAAGGGAGAAGGTTGTAAGGCTTATATGCTTGAAGTGAGAGACAAAATAATTTCTTTCCTCTGTTTTCATACCAATTTCTTAAATGAACTAAGGAAATTCTTCCTACTCGAATATGACGTTATTCATAAGTACTCATATAAATTTACAGGAACATTTTGATGTGACGCTAGACTAATAGACACTAAATATTGTTATCCAGCATCAAGATCACAGAAGACCTGAACTTTATTGTTCAGACAGTCACACAGAAGTAAGTAGCACTGATCATTCAGAGGAAGTAGTCTCAGCTGTCCAAAAAAATTCAGACAAGTGTCCTGAAATATCAGGTATGACTTCTAAGTAGTCACTACTATTAGTAAGACATCTCTGTCAGACAGACATAGATGACTGGTATGAGCTAAATTGTTTTCTTTGATATCTCTCTTTGTAAGCTACTAGAGTCCCTCTAAGCTGGATAGTAGACACTTTAAGAAAAATTGACATGCATTCCATGTGTATCATAGATGGAGTATTTATTTCAAGTTGACATAGTGACTGAAAAAGTGAAAATGTGGTCATGAACAACAGCATCCAAGACATATTTGCATATTCCCAACAGATCAAATTTTTCAGATTTATTCATATCTTATGTGTATGTATTCGCTGGATGTCTTGTGAATGTCTTTGCAGGTTGATTCAAAGTTTTGCAGTTTTTCAGATCAGTTTGAAACACTGTGAATGGGTAATTAATTGTAACACTCCATGAAAGTTAACACTGCTGTACTTCCACAACTTCGATTGTAGCTTTGCACATTCTTTTAGTTTAGACACCCCTGAGGTGGGTGTGGATATCTTCTAGAACTGCTTTCCCTTTGTGGTACACACCTACATAAGTTATGGGTGGGTAGCCCCATTGCAAGGCTGTATAAAAAAAGTTAAACATTTTTTAAGAAAGAAGAAAATATTCACTCCCCTGAAAAATTTATTTAATTAAAGGAAAATTAGATTATCAGTTGATTGGCTTTTATATTTACCCTTGTGAAAGTTCTGTCTTACTCTTAGTTGTGGTTAATATTGTAGATTGCAATGCACCTTGTACTCAGTTATCATCACCTATCTCAGCATTGTCACCTGTTGCTGCTTTAGTGCCACCAACACAGCAAGTTCAGGAACAAACTCTGCCTGAAAAAACAGCACCGACCTCTAATGAGGGGGTGTCCATTCCAAATGATTCACCTTCCATTGGTTGCCAAGTCATAGACTATGCCAGTGAAAAAGACTGTAGCAATAACTATTCCTTCACAGTTAGTCAAGAAGACAGTTACCATGCCCTGTTAGATGAAGACTCCTGTGATGCAAGCTACTTGCAAAGTGTTAGTGATTCTGCAGTTGCATTTAACCAACAGTACAGAGAAAAGAGATCCGAAGAGGAGTCCTCTGTAGTGGCAGAGCCATTTTCTCCAGAGGCATTCTTTTCATCTATTCCACTGTTTAGAAAACTTCAGAAGAAACCAGCAACAATACTTCCCAAACTGTACACCACAGACTCTCCCAGTTTTTACCAATACGAGCAGGCAGAACAATGTTTTTCAATAGATGATCATGGGGTTATGTCTAACAGCAAACCAAGTTCTACCCTTGTGATGCATGGTAGCAATCAAGGAGTTCCCATTGCACCTAAACCAGATCCCAATACCAAAGTGTCATGTTATGTACTGGTGGTTCCAGCTCCACTATATTATGAAAATTTTACTCCACAAGATAGCCTTCAAATACAACAAGAGCACCAAGAGGCTTCCCCAACTGACACTCATTTTGCAGTAGCAAATATTGGTGCTACACCAGAAGGTAAGAAATAGCAATTAAATGAGATTTTCCTGTTTTCTTATGACCTAAACTGTTTTGACTAGTGAAGCAACATCTGTAACGTTATACTATAGGCAACACTCAGGCCATATGAATGATGAATTACTTGTGCTTTAATATCTAAAAGGTGACAACATGAAGATTGATGTCACCTGAAGGTGCTTTTTACAACCATTTATCTCAACTATAAAAGCATCAAGCCCATTAAGCATTAAGCGACATAGGAATATAGCTACTCCCCCCTGCATGGGATATTAGTCCATCATAGGGCATTAAGCGACATAGGAATATAGCTACTCCCCCCTGCATGGGATATTAGTCCATCATAGGGTTACCCCCGGCATTAAATTTGCCAGGTCCCATTTATACACCTGGGTGGAAAGAGGCACTGTGAAAGTAAAGTGTCTTGCCCAAGAACACAACACAATGCCCCCGGCCAGGGCATGATAAGTACCGGTATCAGTTCAGTTCAGTTGGTCATTGTAGTAAGCACATGTGACAATTTACACTGATCTTGAGTTGCTGACCTTAAGAATGAGTCAAAGGCATCATTTAGAATTTCCCAAGTGTATCTGTACAGACATCAGTAATGTGAAGTGAAATACAAACCTGCGTTTGATTCTTACATTGGATATCAATTGCACCATGTACTTTTACAGCCTTGAACCTACCCCATCAAACACTCACATACCCTCCTGAGTGGACTCCACAACCACAAAAGCCAGCCAGGACATCCTTACCTTCAACAAGGATACGAGTGTCACCAAGCCCTAATAAAAGTAGCAGATCCTCCCCTATTATAACTGTATCCACGACGTCAACTCCAATTCAACCCCTGCAAGGCAACAGACAGCAGTATGTCATTGTTCAAGGAAATAACAGGCACTTGAAGGGGATTGCAAGGTACAAGGACAGTTTCAGGACTCCCACAGTAGAGGAAAATCATCAACCTATATACCTACAAGGTAAGGCAAGAAGATTGTGATTATGATGTGACACTTAGTGTGCTCTACTGAGATAATTGATATTATATTATATTGAGTTGAACCTCTGGTTTTGAGCTACTTTATTTTATAGGTGGACAATTGACCATTTTTGTATCCTAGGTGTTGGGCTGGAACTAGCTTGGAAATAAGGTTCATGCAGGGAGTCTTTTAAAATGCAAATGACATGAAACTCTTTTATTGATATACCCTGCATTAGCCTCGATTGCAAGCTAGTTCCAGGCCAATACTGAGAATATGACAATTGGCTATTCCCAAAGAAGGAGATCTAGTCATACAAGGTTCCAGTGCATGCAAACTGTAGGGGAATGAAGAAAAGATATAAGATCTTTGTCTATAATAGAAAACCTTGAAAATAGTTAGAGTCCAATTGAATTCAATCCATGATGTTTTTCATTCCAGTGCAAACACTACCGCTGATCAATAGGTCAGCTGGTTATGCTTGCCTTGAACATCCTATTTCAGTTTCATTTTTGCATGTGTTATGATGCACTGTTATGCATAAGGTAAAAGTTCCTATGAGTAGGCAGATTGCCACTCCAAGTTATACATCGCTTTATCAGTAATTCTCTCTTCACCTCAACACTTAATTACCCTATTGTCGCAAATAGTGAAATTTAGATCAGGATTTAAGTTTGGCATACAATTAGTTGGGTAGTTAACTGAAACCCATCTCTGATAGGTCTACCACCTCAAGGTTTCAGAAGATTTTTGAAGAGCAAGGAAGGCTCTTGCACTGAAAGACCCACCAAGGTGAATTGTCATATGGGTTTCTATTGCATGTTAGATGTAAATCAGTCCTGCTTACAAGATATTAGTTATCTGTGGTACTAAGCTTGATCACTTGATGTGAAATATTTACTCCTTAAATTACCATCAGTGAGAAAAACAAATCTTTCAATAAGAATTTACAGTGCAACTTTACCAGCAAATATTTACTATGTGTCATTTCTGCTGATTTTCAGAGGTCACTCGCACCACTTTTTTCAAAGGTTTCCCCGTCGGATGGTCAAGAAGCTACTGTTCCACAGGCAGAGAAGTCTCCACTGACGTATATCAGAAGCAAGCTACCTTGTGACAGAGAGGTACCAGAGGCTGATAGCGCGGTGAGGCTTCTTATATCAACGTAACAACAAATTTCGTTGTCATATCACTGATGAAGGCTTAGGCTTAAGCATTAGCCGAAATATCAAGATTCAGTGGCAAACCTTCTTCCATAGAACTTATGGTCCTGAAACTGAAAAAACCTCTATGAAATGAATTTTACTAAGTAAATCATATGGGCTCAAATTTTTCTACAGTAACCACTCTTACTTTCTTTTGCTGTTTCGAGTTGATTGTAGGGGAATTTTATTACAGCGATCACGATGGATACGAGGTAAGAGTTCAAACGCAAGAGGTCACTGCACTAAAATTCGAGCCCAGTCCATGATCGGCTGATTTAGGTATTAGCACAAACATCATCATGTTAGCTCGTTGTTTATTTATTTATTTATTTATTTATTGATTCATTCATTCATTCATTCTACCTTTTTTTTGCAGGGTGGAAGTGACAGCAAATGTTTGGCAAATGAGAACACAAATACTTCAACATCAACACCAACTGTAGAGGAGACAGGAACTCAGATCATAACCGGTAGAAGGAATTTCCAACTTCCGATTGGCCTGTATCCTGTCGCTTTATCTTTTAGCACTGAAACATGCATGATCTCAGCTTCATGAACTCTTTTAGTCCCAATTACTTATAAGCCATATGCATTTAATGATTCGCCTTAAACTGTTCCCTTCTTGAGGATCAGTTCCTGGTAAATAGGCGACTAAATGCTCTTTATATCCGGATGCTATCTCCGCGACACATTTAATTGTTCATATCACCATCTCCGATCAACGAAGGTTCTGTAATTGCGACATATAATTTCCACTCTCGATATATTAAAATTCGAGGCCTAGAGGACACAAACAAGACCAATGAATAAACATGGTCATTCAATCTCCCTTCTTTGTGACCTCTAAGCCTCGCTGCGAAGCTGAATTTTAATATATCGAAAGTGGTCTATTAAGGTGGGGTTTTACCTGAATTTGAGTGAAATTTTGAGAAGTTTAAAGAAGGGATAGAAGAAAAAAAATTGTTTTTGAAACACCACCAGACAGTTGACCCCAACGCGAGAGCATCCCAGGCTGTCAGGAGACTGTTTGGGTGTCCATCTACTAATTTTTAACTTCAAATTCTAATTTTCAAATTGCATTAAATCCTCACCATTTCTTATTTCTCTGAATTTCACTAATCCATTGAGATAAACTATTTCCTCCCAAATATACCCAAAAATCACCCAAAAATTTACAGAACTCCGCAAAACATAGATTCGTGGGATGAGTGAACAGTTTTGCGATTGCTTGAAACGCGAACGAGATAATCGCATTAAACCCAAGTTACGCGACGGAAAAACGGCCTTCAGGTAGAACCCCACCTTAACTAGGACTGTGTTTACTTACAGCAAGCAAAGTACAGGAATGTCCCAGAGAGGGCGAGCTTGAGCTGCCTGTGAATTTCAAAAGCAATAAAAGTGATGAGATTACTACGACGCCAACGCCCAAAACTAGACATGGAGAAGACAGAGAGAAGAAAAAGATCAGAGACAGGTTTGAAAATGGTTTTCAGTGCCGCTACATGATCTTAAAATTCGTAGGAATAAAGGTGAATTTCATCCCTCGATTCCCACATGCAGCAAACTATTTATTCAGCGACATACACACTGTTGTTATTAGTAATACGAAGTATTTCCCCACCAACAATACTTTAAAGTCTGTGTTAAGAATCCGCTTTTAAAATTGGCAAATGAATCTTGAAATAATTAAATCGTAAGTGAAATAAGTGAACGTGTTTTCTCGTAGGCGATATGACGCAGAACTCAAGAAAGCCTTTGATCAGCTCAGACAATTAATGCCTCGCCTTCAGAAGAGTTCCAGTAGGGTATGTGTAGATTGCTTTCGTTAACTTTAGTGGTCCTTGTCAAACTCGCCGTGTCAATTTATTACCAGAACAACAGTTTCCACAGTGTAGGGCTTTAGCTTGTAGTAGTTACAGGACCTGTAGGGTGTTTTCAGTAGCTTTACGGTCGAGTTATGCTTCATAAACTTTGCGAATGTCTTGCGCATGGCTAGTTCATACTGCTTTGTGATTCAGTTGTTAGTTAATAGGATAAGCACCTTTACGTCTGATATCAACATGCGCTGTCTACTTAAAGAAAGAATTCAAACTACTAGAACGCCTGGTTAACCTAAGTTCCCAACAGATTGGTGGAGTTCCTTAACCAGCCGCAATAAAAAATAGGTAAAAAAAGAGAGCTGCGTTTATGTTTTTGCTCCAGCTAAGACGTTTATTTACCTTTTAGGGACTAATTTTACAGGAAACCATCAAATACATTGGAATCCTCGAGAAAAAAGTTCTAGGTAAAGTCATCATTTTTAGTTTATTCTATTTTATGCTCTATTCTGACAACTGGTGAATGTTTTTATCATCATTTTGATTTCGAATTTTTTTTTATAACTATCGTCTTATAGGTGCAGGTTTGTGGTCAACGTTGCAATCGGTTGAAACTGCTGAACGCAACACTCAGTCAAAAAGTCCCGCCCATGCAACAATTGTCGAGAAAGGAGTTTCCGAGAAGCCCTCTCCTTCTGCCATAAGCGGTGATGTTACTGATACGTACAGCAACGTAGTTACTGACACAGAAAAGGAGCCACTGGCATTAACATCTGAGAAAGAAAAATCAAAAACTGTCCTAAATTCTCCTGTTATTTTAATTCCACCAATGTCCTTGTCAACAGAAAAACTATCGTATTCATTTGTCAGTCACGAAGGATCTGTTGTCACCAATTATTCCGTGGACACTAATGAAGAGGGGGTGACAGTTGAAGAAGTTCCTTTGTCGATTCCATTCCAACAAGTCCAGCTCTTAGCAGCGGATCAAAGTGACAAAACGACAGTGCTGACAGCTCGGTCACCAGATGAGCCCCTTTCCAAAGAGCCCCATACCAGACTAATCCCTGTTGTTGAAATACCCGGCTACACAGAGAGCAGTGAGTACCTGAACGTGGCTGACGACGATCACAAGTCTCCCCAATGGGACGTATTTCTGAGTGCCATGACTACAATCAGCCAAGAGGGCTTAAATGACCTTGGTGTCACTCTGTCGCCTCTGCTATCTCCATTAGGAATTCTACTCTCGCCGGGAGAGGACCGAAGTCAGGGGTCTAGCATCACGGCTGAGGTGGAATGCGAGGAAAGTACCGAAGCAGAAGCTATTTTAAATTCAGCCTTCGAGGATGACAGCTTTGCATGTAGCGGTGGGATGTCAGGGATCTGCACAGACATGACGTCTATAGCAGCCTCGGTAGAGATTACCACCGAAGAGCGAGATAAAAGTGCGTACTTATCGACAAGCAATACAAGAAGAAAATCGCGACTGTCACAGGTAGTACCTTCCTTATCACCTCCGCAAGTTAGCGATGCTGGATTGACATGTAGAACTCATCGAAGCAGAAACAGGGCAATCCTACAGGACCACAGTAATTTTACAGACGCCAAATCGGCTGTGGACGGTGGAGGAAAAGGACGTCAAAGAAGGCTAAAAGACCACTTACTCAGGAAATCCTCCAATGACAATGCTGACGAGAACTCTGCTATTGTCGTCAACCAATGCCGCACTCCACCCGGGAGAGTGTCCGGCGTGCTACTTAAAGGGAAGAGGAAGACTGCCCGCAGTCCCCGCGGAGGAGTAGGGATGAAGAGGGGAAGGCGTATTTAGATGCAATATCACACCTATATGGCCTCAGTGATTCAGTTATAATGACGTTAAAATGTTGTATGTGTGGTAATTCATGCGCCTTTGGAATAGTAACTGAAGAGTAAATCTGTAGCTGTTTATGTTAAGATCGGAATACAACTGAATGGAAACATAAATTGGCATTTTAAATTTGATATGTATTCTGCGTGGAATTGCTTATCAAGGAAAGCTGGGATTTCGTGCAGTATATTTCAAACCATGTTAGTCATCGAAGCTGAGGATGACGTTTTCTCCAAAGAACTATGTATGACATCGTTAATAAATTTAAATCGATCTTTACTTTCATACGTCTTGTTTTACCTATTACTTATCAGTATGGAGCTTTCACATGGCTTAGAGAGCTGTGCTGTCTACAAACACACATCTCTCAAGTACAAGTCTTTAAAACACCTTGCGCTAATTGCATGTAAATGTCACATTCGGTTCCAGGATTCATGGCATTTGCCATTAATTTTGGCATGTCTGCAGTATCAAGTTCACAGAATCTGCCTTTTTCGGTAACTTTTACCCTATTAACTTTGATTCGCCCACCACCTGGATTTGAAAATTGGGAAATATCCGAGCAATCAAGCCATCAAATATTTTCGCTCGCGTGCGATTGGTCTAAACGCATCACGTGACTGAATATTTCCTACTACTCAATTTTCAAAACCGCGCGTATTGTGAAAAACATTTGATAACAAACACAATAGCCTCGATTTGGCGCTAAAAGATGCTAGAATATTTTTCCTTGGACTTTATGTGTTCTTCGGAGCTCACAGTTTTCCTCGTGCTACACACTCGGATAACTCACTGTTTGCTTCTCGGAACAGTTCATGTGCGCACAAGTGTGATTTCAGACCAAAATTGCACGACCCGAAGTTCAATTGCCACTTTATTACATCGATTTTGAAATCGCACAATAAATAGCCTAAATACAAACTACAAGATCTGGATCAGTACCATTATATATGAAGCCAGTAGCCGGTTGGTCAAAAAGCGAAACCAGAAATGCGTTTACATCTCATTTTGAAAACATGTCAGCGTCATGTCAACGTGATGTAATTGCGTCATGTAATTGGTTGTTTGTTCTACTGTCTTATTCTCATTGGCTGAGAAAACTAGATGTGATTTAGAGCAAAAAATAGTGCGATTTGTGAATAAATCGCACCGCTGAGAGCCAATCAGATTGCAAGGATAACCAGTGATTTCAAAATGGATTTAATAAATTGTTAAATTCAACTGAGGGCTATTGTATTCATTCTCCTTCCTTATTTTCGCAACATGCGAATTGGGAAAGTTTGCTGGGATATCTGGATCATATCCAGTTACGTGGCAGGTTAAAAGCATTATCTGTTCCGAGAAGGGAACAGTTTTCCGAGAGTTCTTCAGAGCGTTGTACTCGAAGCTCACAGTTGTCCTCAAGCTACGCTCTAGGTAAACTGTTCGCTTCTCGGAAAAGGTTAAGTCCGCAGACAAATGTCCAAGCTTATTTCCGCGTCAAATGGAGGTTATTGAGTTCAAGTCTTTTTCGCAACTCGCGCGATTTTGATAATTTGGGAATATCACTCGAATATTTCTCAGTTTCAGCTGGGGAATATTCAGTCACGTGATGCGCTTAGATCAATCGCGTGCGAACGAAAATATTTAACAGATTATAATGAATCATGTCCGAGATTAAAGATGCATAAAACGAGGCTGAGAAATTGAATGAGAACGTTTTTACCAGGTTTAATGTTGTCTCTCCTTTTTTAACTTTGAAAATCACAACAATCAATGCATTTTCAATCACTGAAATCACTAGAATGATGTATTGTATTACCTAGGTTTGTTCAACTTATTTACAAGTATACTATCTACTTCGTCTAGAAGCAACCCTTTGATTTTTAGGCTAGTTACTTTCAAATAATTGTCTTATTGCCAAAATCAGTGTAATTTCATTCGGTCAATCAAGAAATAAAGACAATGTCACAAAAACATACAAATGGTACTTAAGAGTGCGGGAAGGCGAGATATTACTATGCTAGATCAGAGCATGTCGGAACAACAAACAAACGTAGGAAAAATAATAAACTCGAAATCTATTAATCTCTTGTTAGCCGAAAGTCCTGCACTTGGTAACACGGTCGTGTCTCACAGTAAGAAGAAAATCACAAGCAAAGCGTCGACCGGTAAAATCAGATTTTCCGACAGTTTTTTTTAATTTATTGCAGGCGTGGGTATTATATTGCCTCTTTCGGGTATTCAAGATTACGATAAGTAAATTCAACCTTATTTCATTCTGTGGAGAACCTGAGTAGATATAACTTAAGGATACAAAAAAATAACAACTGTTTTTTTTTTAACAAATGAATGAAATATTAGCTCTGCAATGCTTCGAAAATAACGAAACACAATAAAGTAGTTGTCTGGCTACATACCGTACAAATAAACTGCGTATATTAATACTGACCACAAATACTATACCCAATAACTTACCGAAACAATATACAGGAATGTACTTTGTTTTCTGTGAATGGACCATATATACACTCTTTACAACATCAGTTTAGTGATTACGAACCGTTCTCGGCAAAACCGAACGACTTTCGATTACTTTTACCCAATCAGAGAGGATGCACAATCCGAAAGGCTCCTCGTCACATTGTCGCTACCTCATGTTACTAAGCAACGCTCCTGTCGGAACAAGCGTGCTCAGCCAATTCCCGCCGAAAATAGTACTTTTCTTGCCCCCCTACCGAGGACTGAATAATGCTACTAGCTACCAGCATTAAAAACTAACAGAGACTGATATATTATATCCTTGAACTTGCAATGGAAAATACGTAAAATCCATTGAGATTTTTAAACTGTACGATGCATCATGCATTTAACAAACCAAAACATGCTCAGCACGTGTAATGGGTATAAAAGTCGAGTCAAATTTAGTCTTCGACTGAGATTTACAGTGTTTCCGTATGACGTTACGGCAGCCGTATTGACATCCCAAAACAATGAAATCGGTCGCCATGTTGGTGTACAAGAGTTATACCTCTTTTCTTACGTAAACATTTTTTCCAATACATTTTCACGGGTGATGGTCACGTGAGTGCAAACGGTCTATTATGACATGATTATCACCAAGGACTTGAAGGATTATTGAGAAGGATAAAGGGGTTAAGGCCCCTTCACATTTTTTCCCTAATGTATTTCAATTTCCCTTCTCACTTTTCTCACACTATACATGTACTATTAATTCTTAGCAGCACACGACTGAAACATCATTCACTTTTCTAAGTGGTAAACTTTTCACAACTAGACAATTTTTATGACCGAATCTACACACTAATTGAATAACAATACGTTTTTAAAAAACACAAATTTTAAATTAAAGTATCGCTTTTAGTTAGTTATTCCTGTCCTCAGTGCTGTCTGACGCGACCGGCTGTTTAGCAGCCGCTTCATATAACTGATGAAGCCTGGAATTTTCTTTTCGTTCTACCTCTAATCGCCCGCGGTAGTTTGCTGCTTCCTTCTGCGCATGCTCGAGCTCCGTGCGATATTTGTCACTGTCTCGTTGGAGGGCGTGAACCTTTCCTTCCAACTCCTTTCGAACTTTTTCTTCCTCGGCCTGCCGCTGTTCCAGCATCTTCCGAAGGTCTTCTTGGACTTGCAATAACACTTGAGGACCAATCAGCGGCTGTTGTTGTGATTGCTGCTGCTGTTGCTGAACATCCACTGTTGTTTGGACAGGATTCTGAACACAAAATGACAAAAACAACTGTCAATCCAAGGCCTGAGGATACGCGCCGAGTATCTTGCCTCAGTTTCAGAACGCGGGCTCGCAGAAAACCCCATTTATTTGTCAGTTTTCTGCGGCCATTATTATAGTTGGCACCAGGTAAAAAGCCACTTGCAGGGCAATGGTAGCAGATCGGAAGAGCGTCGTGTAGGGAAAG
>OMLO01001012.1_pt1 | contig 20630 bp, 11 predicted proteins | sample 1674811 | NCBI WGS metagenome assembly OMLO01 (sample SAMN06265003, study PRJEB25207) | coral metagenome | isolation source: Coral host | place: Mexico:La Bocana,Puerto Morelos, Mexico | collected 2008-11-13 | reverse complement strand
CTTTGGGTGGAAAAAGTTTTGGGTTGTGCTGGAGAGAGGTGTCCTTAGCTACTTCAGTAAGAGGTTTGTACATTTTTTACAGTGGATTTCATCACTGAAACCACAGGTAACCCAAGCCTCTTCGGACCCTTGAACATTATTTTATAGTGTGCTAGAGCATCAATAAATGGCCTTCTGTCTGCCTATCTGTCTAACTGTCTGTCTATCTGTCTTTTTGTGTGTCTTGTCTGCCCGCCTGCCCGCCTGCCTGCCTGTCTGGTTGTTCCCGCCTGCATGCCTGTCTGTCTGCCCGCCTGCCTGCCTCTCCTTGTACCATTCCTCATCAATTTCATGTGTTTCTGTTTCATTTAGAGCTGATGCTGCAGCCAGTGTGAAAAGACAAGGATATAAGTACTTGGACCGCTGTAAATTTTCCGTACGTTTTCATACATTATAATACAGTTTACTACAGATCAAAATTATTTAGCTCTATACAACAGATATGTATGCGTAAACTTTCTTCAGTACAGGGAGTTTGGACGGTCTGACTTCTCACGCTAATTAATTTAATTAAAGGAGGTCAGTTATGGTATTTTGAGTTATTTTGGGCACGTACAAAATTACCTTTGAATTGAAGGAAACCTGAAAAAAACATTTTGTTCAGTTAGAAAAACACGAACGAGATAATAATAAACCGCAAAGGAACAAGGATGGTTAAGGATGAAGAAGATTAACACGGATTACAAACGACGAACTTGAATTATTTAAGCTTAATTTTTCGAGATGCACAAAATGTGACGTAGCTTATATTAGCTCGAGATTTCTATCACGTGATAGTTGACCAGGGCGCAGTCCGAGTCAACCATCACGCAGAGAAATCGAGAGCGAATAATCTTAATTGTTTTGGTATAAATCTACTAGTTGTTCAAAACTTTAACTTAATCCTCTTCACAGACACTTCGAAAACGAAGTTTGTTGACAAGCGCTCACTGTTTGGGTGACCACTACCTACAGCAGAGTAGATAGTAATCTAGTGTGTGTAGCCAAGCACCGCGCGCCATAAGCACTGCGAGAAAATGTGACGAACCCCACTTCGTTTAGTTCGATTATCAAAATTCTCCTTCCTCAGTTAATCCTTTCATCATCGTGGTAGTCCTGTGCCTCTGTCGAGCTATGGAACTATAGCTTAAAGCACAGCCTTTGATACAAAACGTTTTCTTTAACATTTAAAACCGCACACAGCTCATTTCTCTTATAACAGCATTAGCTTCTTCTATTTTTACAGGTGCCTAAAGATGAGAAACATAAAATTAAAATCCAGTATTCCGACAATACAGTTCAGATTTGGAGCATTCCAGCCAGTGAAAAAGTTCCACAGGTTCAGCGTCAGGTAGGCTTGATTGGGTGTCCTGTTTCTGTACATTAGTGATGACCGTTCGGCTACTTAGCGACATCTTATACCCCGTTCACGCTAAGCCAGAGAAATTTGAAAACGCAGCGTTATTTCTAAGGTCAGGTCTACCAATCACAGAAATCCGTCACGAAAACGAAGCTTTCCGAAAACGCTCTTCCGACCGGAGGAATTTGAAAACGCTGGCTTTTAAGTGAAGGCGGAAAACATTGCGGTGTCAAAGAGTTGACTTCAGATTCGGAAAAATTGGAAACGGTTGTAACTTATCAGAGGTTTATTTGTGATTTGTTTTAGCGATGGTTGAACTCTCTTCATGAACACTGCGCCTACAGCACGTTCTACACGACTCAGCCAACGTTACTGATTGATGACCACGAACAGGATGTTATGCCACTTGGTAACATGCAAGACTCTCTCAAGGTGATTAGTTCTTAAAGGTTAAATTGTTAATTAATTGGTTACTTTGAGCAAACTAGCATGGATTTTGAACACCATCAGAATCGTCCGTAGTAGCACAATACTATGCGAACGTACAAGGAAAGCCATATTTTTGTATTATTTGTCCCTGTGCTAACGACATGGTGTCTGATGGGTTTGAATGTTAGAACTTTTCTGTACTTTTTTATCAGCGTCGTTAGAGTTTTCGCGCGCTAAGACTTCTGGATAAATGTACCAGTCGCCATCTCTTTTCCTAAAGAGGATTACTTTGACGTTTTAAGCGTTGAGCCGAGATCCCCAAACTGGGCGGCTTTCTAGTAATAAATGTATGGATATAATGCAAATTTATGGAGGATACCTGCTTTGATACTGAGCTAAACTGGTGACAAATCGCCTCTATAGCCTGATTTATTGCGATTGTGCAGCGCTTTGTAGAGAGGCCGGCAAATTTTCTTCAGCGCAAAACAAAATTTGAGAAACTACAAACTAAAAAAAATATGTATATCACAAGATATACGTTGTGTATGGATGACGTAAAACAAGGAGTTCCTCGACTAACATGTTCATTGAGAAAATTCACTCCAAATGGAGGACATTTTTATGTTTCATAGTGGAAATAATTGCTGATTTTGTATTATAGAGTGCTCGCGCCCACCAACAGCTGCTTGACCAGCAAGTGTCAGGAGTAAACAGTACAATTGCAGACGCCACCAGCTCCAATACATCACAGTCCAATGTCAAAGGTAAGAGTCACGCCATACTTCAAGCAGCGTGACGTTAGCCTGTGAGCACGAAACAAGGGCCTCTTTTACCAGGTCCACGCTGCTTAAGAGCCCATGAACATGTCAAAAGGCATTGGAACCTCGCAGAAATGTCACCAGTCCAGCGGAAATTGTTTGGCTCATATCGGCCGGTGATGGTTTTAGTAGTGAGTGACGATGTTATAAAGAAACACAATGTTGCCTAGCAACGTATCTGGTCGTGCCTTTGTAGTTTCTGTCGTAAATAAAACTTATTTCAATGTAATGGTTCATGATATCAGAACAATTTCACCTCTGTTTGCTAAATATGGAGGGAGAGGGGGTAAATACACTTCATTTTCACTTTATTTTCACTTTTTCACTTTTTTTAAGTTGTAGGCCACACTACACCTCCCCATCCCCTAAATTATTTGTTTTCTTTTCTACCTCAGGAAATTTATTGAGGATCAGCGAGAAACTCAACGAAGTGGTCGCGACAGCTCGGAACATGTGTAACGCCCTCACACACTGCCTAGATTTACTGGCACAACAGGAAGAGGTGATTACAGCGATTTTCCATTTTCCATGACACTTAACACCTTATGTGCATGATGCGTAAGTTGTAAGACTAAATTTGATTACGGACAGACATTTCAGAGCCAGTGAGCTTAGGGCGTGTCTAATAGATCAATTGTGGTTTTGTGCGTATATCATAGGAAATTCTAAAGTTTTCGGCTGGTCCTGCTGATTAAAGTATTTAACCGGCATCCGACTCGGGTACACCTGCTTTTAGTGTGACGTGCATACGAGAAACCTCTTTTGACCATCTTTCGATATGCCATCTTTCAACATGCTACGTAAATGACTGAAAGACCATTTCACTGTGAAACTGGCAATATTTCCGGTTATTAGCGGAACAAATGACAAAATAAATAATAATTACGGACCTCAAATGAATGAAGAAGATTCTGGACTTTGCATGTTTCCAGATTTATGGGATAATTCAAACGATTTTAAAAAGAAGTCAGGTGTGCTTTAATTTTTTTTTTATTTAGGCCAGGTTGCATGGCATGTCAAAATATAGTCGCTATGCACGCAACACTGAAAGCGGATATAACAAAAGAACATGAAAAACTCAACTAAAAACTACATTAACTGGTGTGAATGGAGTATTAGTTAAAGGTGATTAACAATTGTGAGGGTGAACTGGTATTACCACATGGATCAACTATAACACGAAGTTCTTTTGTCGTGGATGAATTCCACAATTACATTTTTTAAATATTGTTGCATTAGGATTACATTTAAAACTTGTTGTCCTGTGTGTTTTCTGCGGTGCTAAACAATAAGTATGAGGTTTCATCCGGTGAAGACAAAATTTAATATTGCATAGGATAAAATTTTACGTTCGTTCATTTTTTGCGGTTTTTTTTGAATTGAGAACTTTATTGCAATTGTAATTCGGATACTGGGATTATCATTTTGCGATTTCGAGAAAATTGCCAAGTAAACTTCCATTGAAAAGCTCGAGAAATTTAAGGCACCTTAAATAAGAAAATATAATCGGGCTCCTGTTGTTTTAAGACCTGCATGTATCCTGTTTTAAGATAACATATTATTGTGAGAAACTAGGAACGAGAGGTTTGAAGCAGGAGTGTAACAACCGAGTAAATTTGGACAGAAATTTATTCTGCGAGAGTTTTTGTTGTTGTAGTATTCCTTAACAGATGTTCAGTCCCCCGCATTCGGAAAGTTTCGGATCGGAACTTATTGAGCCTGCGGTTTTCGGGAAACTTCGGAAACCCGTCGACTGCCTTAACGAAGATTTTGAACCATGCCTGAATTTCACTTTGTTTGATAAAATTACTTGCGTTGGTTTTAAGCGCTTGGTATAAAATTGTGGTATTTTTTTCAGAGTAAAAGGAAAGAAAAATTCAGTTCAGTTGTTTATTTAGCTGTATGAAAAGACACTTCCGGTTGCCGTTCTGTTTTCACACGAGTCAGCGGTTTCCAGCTGTTTTATGGTAATTACTCAGCATTGTAGACATTTTGTCTTAGTCTTCGTTTGCGGTGGTTTTCAGGTGCGCCATCTTAGATTTGAAGAGGAAGTTGAGAAGAGAAGAGTTCTTGAAGATGCTCTGCACGTTCTGGCGACGGAACATCACGCTTTGGAGTGTTCAATTGGAGCTCATGAGGTAGAAATTCTTCGTTTTATATTTGCTCTGCGTATATTTCCCTCGGTGCAACATTTGCATAGCTGTAGTGTTTACCATTTCTCGCGCCACATCGTGAGAGTTTTTGATTAATTCCTGTCATCTTTAAATTGGTTTTCCCGTTGTCAGCCAATCATAAGCCGCGTTAGACTGTGGGCGGGTTGTGCATGTCGCACGTGCGGTTCCTTGCCTTCTGATTGGCTGAGAAACTCGGAAAACCAACAAAAATATTGTCAAACATTGTTCACAATATAGATACCTCGCTGACAACATTTAGAAGCAGTATTTGTATAAGGTGATTAAAATTTATTTCAAAACATAACGCTTTTAAATATTCAAGACAGGTTTTAAACCCTAAACGAGAGGCCAAACCTAAACGCTGTCTCTATTTCTTGCCATTAAAATCAAATACGTTTTTGGCTGACGCGCTTAGCCGGCTGTAAATTTTTTTCTCGGCATAGCATAATTTTCGTTACGTAACCAAATCGTGTGCAGGGAATGGCAACATTGAATAATTTTGGTGTAGAATTTCGAAATTACATCCTTTGGTGATCGAGAATCAGATTTAATGCTTTTCTGTTGGAGTATTGACTTTTCGGATAAGTTTTAGTACACTGAATAGGAACACCGGAGTAACACAATAACTGTCGTTTCAAAGAAGTAATAATTGAATAGTAAATTGCGTTGTTTGGCATTTCCGCACGAGTGAATATTTCGTCTGGTTGCTTGGATAAAAAAACAATTTCGAATTCTTTTTTTCCTTTTTTCCTTTTTGTTTGGCATTTTAAAATTTTCGTATTGTTTTTTCACAGTTTTGGTTTGTTATTTAAGCGACATTTCAATAATGGTTTAGCCGCGATTTTGTCCGCATGGAAGCATGGCAAATATTGCAATGTTCGTATGTTAATTTTATGTAAATATTTCCCACAAAATCAATTCAATTTCCTTTCGACTGTCTCTTGAAACTGCCAGCCAAATAAATCGATGCAATGATCGCTGAGAAAGGTAAACACGCTCAAAATTCTATGAAATCCGATTTCAATATTTTCCTACGTTTTACACTCATTTGAAAGCCTCGTAAAAAGAAGCATAATTGTACAGAAGTAGGCCCGCTTGTTCGAAAACTATAAAACGCCAATCTGCGAGAATCGGTACCTCAAGTTTTATAACTTATGTTTTAAGTTTTCCTGCGAAATTCAAATTACACTTTGCGATAAAAACCAATGATATAAACTACAGACCAACACACCTCTTGGTCCTAATGACAGCATATTCAAGTAATTCAAATGAAACACATTTCAATTTCTCAATTCCATAACGAAACAATCTTGACGTTATTCTGTTCTTTCATCGCTAAGTTTCATCCAAAAACATTTCATTCAAATATTGCTATATTCGATGACAACAGAAAGCTCTGTTTATTTTTAAAACGGAATTCGAAGCCGGCAATTATTCTTGTTTAGCTTAGCGAGGAATGGACGCCGATTTTCTTAACAATGCGCCTCGTCAATGTGAATCAAAATTGCTGTAGTGCTGTCAAGTTCTAATGTAAAGATTTTCGTTTCTTTTCGATTTAGCAGCTTCTTCCCATTGTTAGCTTCGGGTAGCTAAAATGGGATCGATATTTAGGCCTAACGACATTAATAAAATACTATGTACTGAAAACATGTTGAGCTGAAGGGAAGAAATCTGGTCCCGGCAAAAATTATATTACATCAGATCAAGAGTGACGTACGTGTATTCATTTTGTACTCGCATTAGGAAATAAAAGATAAACGAGTAAGAAGAAGCGTTATAGCAACGTTATTCTTTAGGTTATCTAGACCACGAGTAGGCCTTCTTTCGCTTAGTCCGCCATGCGTGACGCGAAAGAAACCACGAGGAAAAGATGGCCGCGCGAAGCCAGGATTTCGTTATTTTTCCTTGATGTTTCCTTTTGTGCCACGCGCGACGGACGTAGGGGGAAATACTACTACTCTCAGGTGATTTTTAGACAGGCCTTTTGGACAACTTCTTCTGCGGATAATTAATATTTTGGTACGCGCGCTGCGTGGATGTTCTCGTGGAGAAGGAAACTGCGTGTAGAGCCGCGATTATTTTCAGCACCCCCCCCCCCCTTCTGGGATTTTCTTATCAGCGTGAAATGCACCACTTTCTAGAGAGGGTTGAGGATTGGAAGCGTCCCGGGGGTACTTCCGAGTCAGCCCAATTGGACATGCCCCCAGCAGAAATGTTGCAATTTGAGATTTGGAACCTAACTGAGAACCGTTACATCAGAAATACCAGCAATGCTACAACTATTTTAGCCGGAAAAAATACCTGTAATTACAATGAGACACCTGCCTAAGTTGTTTGCCTTAGTTTTGCCATAATATTTCACAGTATTTCTCATTTTTGTTTTTTATTTTCTTTTATGATTTTTTTTTTGCTTCTCCGAACCACCGCTCTCCCTTAAATTCGCTACTGTTGATCCTTTCTGAAAGTGCCCTCGTAAGAAAAAAGCAATCGGAAGCAGTAAACGGATTTTTCCGAGCTACTTTATCCGCATGAAATGTCTTCGGTGGGATCTCGTTTGCCGTCATAACCACATGCACCTGTTTTGCAGTTCATTCATGGAAGTCGCATGACCTTGACGAGCGATTGCAACGAGGAGTTCTTCGACGCGAGGTCCGACATTGGGTGTGCACTCCCTGACGATCTGCTCTCGGATGACGACAGTGATGATGGTGATGAGTATGTGCCGAGTGTAGCGACGCCTGAACCGAGTAGCGAACACAATCACCTTCAGACACTTGTTGAAACCGGTAGCAGCAGCAGTAGTGATAATATAAAACGATCTAGCTCTGGAGGAAAGCTGAGAAGTTTAAACAGACATTCGTTAACACGAAGCACGTCGGATACAGATCTTCAAGCGAAATCTAACAGTAAGAATTTTTTGGATTGCGACAGTTTACACAAATCAAAGTCCGCATCCGGTGATATGGAGCAAACTACAGCGTTATATAGGAAGCAGGAAGCTGAAAGACAAGCAAAAGCGAAAGGACGCTACAGGTGGGCTGCGCACTTAACACTACCACATGAAAGTACTGCTTTCATTTGAATGGTCACACACTAGGGTTTCATCCACAGACTTAAAAGTTAGAACCACCTTGTACAGCATAATAAACAGTACCACATGGAAGTACTGTTTGCCATAGAAAGTAACTAGTTTTTGCCGCCTTTGATGTGGTTTAGCCGTGCTACAATAGTAATATGTAGACTTTTCCCTTCACAGAACTTCACTGCCCGTATCTATGCTTTCAAGAAATGAGTTCAGTGTCTGGGCTGTGCTGAGACAATGCATTGGAAAGGTACGACACAACGGCTAGATCACAACGTGACATTTTCCCACCACAAATGCATTGCGTGACTTTGTAGCGTAAATCGGTTGCAATGTTGCGGTTTAGTTTGAATTGGCTATGTCAGCGTTACACATTTGACTATTTTTCCAAGCGCTTTCCACGTTTAAAACACTTCATATGAAAATGAGTGCGATTTGCGTGCATGATAATCAATGTCCAGGGGGAGCGCATCTTAAAATGAATGGTTTTGTTGGAAGAAGCTTTGTTTTGAGATAAAGACAGATGGTCACTCGAAAATGGCTTACAAAGAGCAATCAAAGGGGAAATGTTTGAAAGTGTACAACACTTTAAAAGCTAAAGACCCTACGCGTAAATGGCTGCCAATTTAAAATTCTTTTGTAGCATTTAAATTAGCCTAACTAAGCTCGTTTGAGAGTAAGAATTCGTTTGAAGTATCAACTCAAAAACGAGATTAGTTGGGCTAATTGTAATACTTACAAAAGAAAGTTTAATTGGCAGACATTTATGCATAGGTTCTAAGCCTAAATGTAAGCTTACCTTTGACCTTAATTAATGTCATTGAAGACATAATTGATGTAGTTTTAGACGGGGAAGTCCTATTATCGTAAGTTATTGTAGTCTTCTTGTAAACCTGTTTGCGCTAAGCGGACCTTTTGTACTGGCTTGTTAATTAAGTTTCTTTGTTCTTGTTCCCTCTAGGATTTGTCAAGAATTACAATGCCAGGTGGGTGAAGAATTTCTTGCAAGCAAGGGTTTTTCGTACTAGCCCGCCTGTGTATTTCTTAGTAAAGAGACAGAGGTCATGAGATTTAAGCCGGAGTAGATTTTCGTTAATAGTGTAATGCTCTTTTAAGATTCGTGTAGTCTTTTTTTTTTGTAGCATGTACTGATAGTAAGCTTTAGACTGTCACGTAACGAAACTAAACTAATCACAAGGGAATTTCTTGATGTCACGCTCTGTCACGTTGTTTCAGTTATCTTCAATGAACCGCTGACATTTTTGCAACGTGTAGCGGAGTATATGGAGTATGTTTACTTACTTCACACGGCGGCCAGTTTAGACGACCAACTACAACGAATGCAGGTAAAAATTACTTGTTATGATGTTTGTTTTCTTTCAGGCAATTCTGTTGCCTATGGTCGGTACATAGTAGGGAACCTGTGGCAGGGTGTTGTAGTGAAGTGATAGTTTTTCTCATGTGAGTGACATGCCCGTTTTTGCAGGAAAAAAAAGTCTGTTGCGAGGGCAAAATTTTGTTCCCGCAACATGTTGCTAACATTCAGCTGGTCTGATTTCGTGTGTCATGAAACAAAGAGAAAACAAGATGTCCGTGCTTCAGCAAGTTTTTATGCCTTATTCTGCTTCGTATGCACGAGCTTGTGATCTGTCCTGCAACATGCTTTCTGTCCATAGACACAAAGGGGCTTTCCCGCCTCACGTCGCCACAACATGTCCAGTAGCGTGTGTTGAATTTTAAGAACTGGTGTTGATATGGAACGACGCCTATAACTAATGGTTTTAACATCATATTTAGGCATAGTACAAGAACTTTTGACCTCAGGAAACCTTTATATTGAACTTTTAAGTGACTGTCATGCGACATATCTGCTTGAATAACTGATCAACATTTATTGATTTGTTTTCATTTCAGTATGTGTGTGCATTTGCGATATCAGCTACAGCGTCGAATCTGGACAGAGTTGGCAAACCCTTTAACCCGCTTCTAGGAGAAACGTATGAACTGGTTCGGTAAGTAACGAGTAATACGTTGATGCAGTTACCGCCTGCTCGCACCTCTAGCGTTTGTCGTGCATTTTATGATAATCATGTTGTCTTTTATCTCTTGGCAGAGAGGACCTGGGCTTCAAGCTGATAGCAGAACAGGTTAGTAGTGAAAGAGAGGTGGTAAGATGAACAAAACACGTTAAAACGCATAACATCAGCAACACGTAACGTCAGCAACGCGTAACGGCACGTAACATACACTTACGCGTGACACGTGGCATAGAGGCACTTCATGTGGTGTAGCTCATAAACTGATGTGGTCTGTTTTTATTACAGGTGAGTCATCACCCGCCCGTGAGCGCTGTACAAGTTGTCGGAGAAGGCTTCGTGTTTCACGTCACAGTTCAACCCAAGCTCAAGTTTTGGGGCAAAGGAGTTGAAGTTCAGCCTAAAGGAATGGTTACGCTAAAATTAACGAAGTAAGTCAGTGATTTGTTACAGAGGAACGGAAGAAAAGTGGAGAAAAGAATTTTTCTCTCGACACTTAATTTTTCATCTCTTTCATTGTAGTTGACTTTCTTTTCTGCAAATGCAGAACGAATGTTTACTTTATTTTCTTTCTCTCCAGATACAACGAAGTTTACACGTGGAACAATGTCAACAGTTGCGTGCACAATATCATCGTAGGACAGCTCTGGATTGAGCAAGTTAGTTCATGTGTCTTAAGCTTGTTTCAGATTTTAATGGTCATTTAACGACCTGTCCAGACTATACCGAAGGAATTTGAAAATTTGAGGTTTCACTCTGAAAACGCATCAAATGTTTTCCGTCCACATTGTCGGAGAAATTTAAAAACACACCAAAGATATCATTTTGTATTTGTGTTTGAGGAAAACTCGGACAGGGAAATCACGTGATCACCGTGATGTCATTGTTTTCGCAAAGCTCCATTTTCGTAAGTGCTTTTTATTGGTCGCTATTGGTCAAACATTTAATCTGGCTTTCTGTTTCGATTTTTCGCGCTCCTCGTCCACGTCCGATCCTAAAGTGTTTGTGATTGGCTTAGTTTGTGCCGTCTTGTTTTATGAATGGTCAAAAATTTATTTTGTACAGTGGAAGGCTGTCTTAAGATGCGACCACTTTTTTCGTCCCAGCGAAACCCCATATATTTTTCCTACAAGTAAACCACGATATGGCCAGCGGTCACTTTTTTTCCTCCGTTTATACAAACCAGTTATGTTCATCTTTCCATTGTTAATATTGTATGTACTGACTGAAGTTTTAAATTACATCTGCATTCTGGATGCTTATTTTAAAAAGAACAGTTGTTTAGGATTGCAATTGTGATATATCTGTTAAGACGTTTCTCAGTTTAGACTAGTCGTGAGGTTTGACTCTACCCCGTTAATTCGGCCAAATTTTCATGGCCCGTTGGTGACCGCATCAACGGGTTTTCACTGTATTCCGTTTGCGAGCTCCCTTTTATCTCAGCTATTTTTAACATTGCGTTTCTGTTTTCTTCCAGTATGGTCAAATTGAAATAACTAATCATACAACGGAGGATTACAGTGTGATTCACTTTAAGCCTGGTGGCTGGTTTGGCAAAGAACTCAATAAAGTGGAAGGCTCCATCTTCTCTGCAGAGTAAGTACCTCAAAATCCCCTTACTCGTAGCCATACATTTCGCTTATGTTAGTGATGAGAATTTAGTAGTACATCGAGACCATTTCTTGTTAATGCTTGCGTCTTGATATATTGCAAATGAAGTGGTAAATTTAAGATTTCTTTAACGAAATCAAAAACAAAGCAATTAAGATACCCGATCGTTCGTACTTCTGTTCTTTGTTATAAAAATCATCCCAGTCCTGTTTCGTATTTCGGTAAAGAACTCACACAGCGCTCAATCCTCTTCAAACCACAGCAAAAGAAAACGTTTCTTATTGCGAGGAGACTGGACAGACTCTATCCAGTGCTTCACGGTCGACAAATTCACAAGGAAGGAATCGAAGAAGGAGAGCAAGCGCCGCCGTTCAGACGTCAGTGAGAACAGCTTTGCGTCCGCTAATTCTTTGGAGAGTTTCAGTAGCGGCAGCAGCGGCGGCAGTGTTAGTGTCGACACGTCAGCACCTAAGACTCTTTGGAGCTTTCAAGAGCGACCTGCTAATAGCAAACAGGTATTACTAGAATCTGTTGTGAACACTGAACCTGTTTATGTTAACCGTAGTTAAGTGTATCCAGACTACACTAACCGCGAGACATTCGATGAGAAGAGTTTATTTAGGATGCGTCAGTCGGTCATCTGGTTCAGATACATACCGTCTGATAAGTTAATCTGCCTGTATCCTTGGAAATTATATATATTGGCTACGCCAGATATGAAAAACCATTTAACAAAACCCTTTAGATGTGGAACGTATTCCTCTGCTACTGCATCAGCACGAGACCGAGAGAAAAGGGTACAAAATCAGTAACGAAGAACTTTTTTGAATTATACGTACAAGCTGTTATAACAAAAGAGCATAATAAAAAAAGTGGACGAACACAAAAATTGACCTACAATGACCTAAATCTCCCGCCAAAACCTTTTACGTCCCATGGGACCCCGCGAGCCTCTCCATAGTGCATTCAGTCCCTCAGTCGAAAAAAATAACATTTTCTTGCTTTGATCTCGTTTCAGCAAGAATGACGGGTGCAATGTTTCAGTAAAGATTCGTTTTGTAGGCTTTTTTCAACTTTTGTCACGTCTTACCATTTTTGTTCTTATTTTTTACAGATGTATAATTTCACTACTTACGCGATGCAATTGAATGAACTTCATGAAGATCAAAAGTCCACGGTATGACATTTACGCGTATTTAGAAAAATGGCGGGAAAGACAAGCCAGCTGCTCTACTGTATGCTGACTCATTAAAATGGCGGGAAAATACAGTAACAGCTTCACTGTCTTGTCGCCCGTCAAATGGCGGGAAAAATCGAACATCAGGTCTACTGTCTGCTCTCGCGTCTATCAAAACGGCGGAAAACATTTGTTAGTGGCCTCTTGTCTGTTCGTCCATCAAAATGATGGAGAAAATCCCCAAGTGATCCAACAATCCAACATGGCGGAAAATTTGCCAGATGGACTTTTGTCTGCTCGCCTGTAAAAACGGCGAGAAAAATCCAGGTTTACTTACAAGTGTTCTACTGAACTCATTCTGCTAGTTTACCGCTAAATGGATGAATGCTCCGAAAGAGTTTTTAAAAGTGATAAATATATTATCACCAGTTTAATTGAAGTAGAATATGAACTCACATACGTATAAATTTTGTTATCGACAGTTACCGCCAACAGATTCAAGGCTTAGACCAGATTGTAGAGCCCTTGAAAACGGCGACTTGGGTAAGATCGTGCAGGACAGTGTTGTATCATTGCTCCAATGAAAATAAACTACAGCTACAAAACACACCCAGGGAAAGCATTCACTCACTGTTTTTATAATTCAGTTATTTGTCATCATTCACTTAAATGTCTGTTCATTTATGCATGGATGGACCTTCTTTTTGGTGGGAAGGGATCGGAGATAATTTTCGAAAACAAATTTCTACATAGTGAAAGAAAATTGCCCAACCCTCCCGCAACCCTCCCTCGCCCCTCAAGAAAATAACAGTCCCTTAAAATCTGATGTGTATTTGTGACTTTTTTCCACACAAGAAATGTCATAGGCATTTATCAATTCACATGCATGCTCCCTTCCAGGCTTTTTCATTCCTTCATTTGTTAATAACGATTTGTTTTCTTTATAGACACAGCTACTAGGGAAAAAATAAGACTCGAGGACAAACAAAGATCAGCGAGAAGAGAACGACAGAAGAATGAGCGCTGGATTCCAAGGTAAAAATTCTAGAATTTTTCTTGTCACTTCTCTTTTTCTCGCATTCTTGTAAAGTTGTGTACAACCCACTTGTGTTTTTGTAGCATGGAGAAGTTGTGGAAAAGCTTAAGCCCATTTTGCAGTTGTCTCTTCAGTGACCTGGTCTTTGAATTTCAGCGAGGCTGCAGGTGACCTTGTTTAGATAAAGACCTCACTGCTTTTGTTTTGTAAATCAAGTTTCTCTTATGCTAGCTAGTTGTCATTTAAACAAGTAAAGCACAGAGGTCTTTATCAAAGTCTAGCCTCGCTTGCATTCATTGGCCAGGTAACTAAGCATTCAACTGTAAGATGACCTGTTGTCAGTTAATCACAAGCATTGATCAAGTTGTCTGTTTCTCCCTACAGATGGTTCAAAGAAGACATCAATCCCTACACAGGACAGATGGACTGGCTGTTCACAGGAACCTACTGGAATAGAGACTGGAAAATGTGCCCAGATATCTTTTAACTTCCCTCTTAGTTCATAACAAAATTACAATTATTCCTTTCCATTCACCCTGGTTTTTATTGAAAATCGTTGTGAAACGGGAGGGATGTCGCGAGAACTTCGCGGGCAATTCGCGCGCAATTCGGGTTCGATTTGAATCTCGCAAATCGCGTTCTACTGATCCCAGTAGGGGACTTGTTTTCTTTAATAAATAATTCCTCAAGTGCTGATAAGCAATTTTTCACCGATACTTCATTTGTAATAACGATTTGGCAGTTTATCAGTTGCATGCTGTTTGTGGGATCATAAAAACTATCATGTTTATTTCCGAAAAGCATCATAGCTAATGTTGATCAGTCAGTTTTGGCTGAGTGTTTTGACACTCAGAAATTTTGTGGCAAATTTTGTCGCATCCGGAAAATCACTTTGCAAGTAATTGCAAATTTCTAAAACGTAATGCCTTTCACGGCTAACTCTCGGTCTTTCATTTACGGCATCGCAACTTTCTCCAAAAAAAATTCCGTACAATGATGACCATTTTATTTTTGTAACAGATTGTTAACTCTTAATTGCATTCAGAAAATGCACAAAGGAGTTTGAAATAGTTAGTATTTCCAGTGCGGCCCGACAGCAGCAAACGGTGGCGGTAGGAGCCGAAACTTGATCTTGTCCGAAATTTTCTAAGTCAATCTTTAGAGTAATCTGCGTCAATCCTTCCCAATGTTATCCATCGTTGTTCATGTTTTATTTATTATACCCTCTTTGTTTTGTATCCATCTTAGTATTCTATTATTGCTGTTAGGCTTTCTTCTGTTGAACGTATTTAGTGCGGTTTTCGATTCAATGGTAAAGCTAAAAAACGTTGACTTTGCAGCCCATAGATCACTTGTCTGTGTGAAACTGGTTATGTAATATTGGGTATTTTGTTCCCAATTCCTTCCCCTAAGACCTTTTGTCTGACGGCGCACATAACGCGCACGCTAGTGTAAGAGTATGCGTAGTAGAGGCAAGCGCAGTCGTGACGTCACCGTTGCTGTCGTTGGACTCGATATAGTTTCATGTAGTTGAATTAAGAATGAGCACAGAATAATTTGGAGTATTTATTTGATGTAATGAAGGTATTGCAAAGAGGAGGGAAAATTGTTGCAGTTTGTCAGGGGAGCCCTGAGGTAGCCCCCCCCCCCCCCACACCCAAAAAAAAGAACAAGCTTTCCAAAGTGGGTTTCATTTATCGGGGGGTGTGAACATTGAACGATAAAAAAACGATGGGTTATGTTTACTTTAAGTTGTGTTTCAACTTCAATGCTTAACAGTAATTTGATACAAACAGGAGTATATTGTTTAACAATGAGAGTTGGAATAATAAGGTTAAATTTCTTCTAGTACTGAACAGAATAAAATTGGTGGTTTCTGCTGTACCAAAATTTTCACGAGCGCCTTCTTGCGCCCAATACAAAGTGAGAGTATTTTTACGTCGTAATGTCGTGTTTCACGAAGATTTTCGACGGGCTTCTGAGGAATCACGACCACTTTTTGATCAAATCGAGCTTCAGAGTGAAGTTTTATTTCTAAATTCTGTTGGTGCCTTTGGGTCGCTTTACCGCTTTAGAATGAAGTAGACTTAATAAATAGTGATTGTTTAAGGGTTAGTTTGGGGGTGTGCTTCGGGTAGCTTTTAGCATATATACACAAGTGCTATTTCAGGTATGCTGTTGAGCGCAATAGCTTTCGTCGGGGATTGGTTAGGGATGAAATATTATGGATGAATTGAGTTTCAAGTTCTTTTCAACACTTCCAAATTGTGTTCAAGTGCTTGCAAAGGATAGAGTAGATCCAGGAATCGTTCAGAAAGCTGTTCCTTTAAATATATTTGTGCGCATTCCGAAGCTTGTTCACAGTGAAGTGGCGAAAACTTCTTGCAATAGCTCAGTAATAATGGCGTATAATAATTTAATTGTAAAATTATTTGATTGTGCAGTAATACTTCCTGGCTCTGTCATTAATTTATTTTTCGTGTTTTTGGGGAATGTTGCATTTGATTTCTTTTTTCTTCTTCAATCTTTTGCGCATCCTCAATAAGAGATTATTTTAAACGTTTTGACAGCGAAAAAAGAAAACAAGGCACCTTTATGGAATTTGAACGAGATGGAAAAATACATAGCTTGAAATGCCCCTTGAAAGATTCTCTAATAATATCTGCCTGCTGTATTTAATGAACTCAATTTAACATTTTGCAGGGAATAGGGTAATATTAGCTAAACAATAAATGGCAATAAATTCTTGATATTGCATTTTTAAATTGCTGGGGTCTTCATTGATGCAGTTCTGTTACGAGAGATCCCCTTGAACTAACCGTAGGCTAGATAACACTTGCCACAGGCAATATCTTTTTCCTTACGCTCGTGGACTCGCGTACTCCTTGCATATGGCTTGCGCGCCTGAAATTTGAATTGACCAAGCAGGCGGGAAGAACTGAACTGTCATGACGAGGCTTTGACCGTAATGAATGTTAACGATGAGAGCAGGAAAGACCCTGAAGTTGAACAACCTTTTCTCACTGAAGAGGGCATTGAAAGTTCACGAAAAGGCACTTATAATTCCATGAACCCTATCAGATTGTAGAATGTCAAAATTATGAAACATTTTGTGTCTCCTAAGATTTTTTAACGAGAGAGTTGCCGGACGCAGGACGCAGGTGACCCAATTTTTGGCGCCAAAATATTTGGTCACCGCGTCCGGCAACTAGGTCGTCACTCGTCGAGTATCGCCAGTCAGGAAATTAGTTACATTGTTTTGAACAAAATATTAATACATTCCTCGTCAATTTAAACACAGAGTTCTCGAGTTAAGTATTAGAAGAGGCCAGAGCAATTTGGGTATTGTCTTTACTTTCGTTTGCTGCGAAGGAATGGGCCATTATCAAATAACTTAGTTTTGACTGCTGGACGTACCGCGGGCGCAACCATCGCATGCAGGGTTGCGGTGAGGTGGCGGTTAGACGTGTGTTGCAAGTAGATGTTTGATCCCACTAAGGTTGTCCACCGACAATTAACCGCCTCTAATATTTTCCTTATATGCAGACGCATCCGAACATTTTTGTCAACGTATCGTTCACGCAACAGATGAAAAGATGTCGACCGTTCGGTTAACCAATTATATAATTATTGCACGATTCACTTCATCTGGATCGCGCGCGGAGCAAGCTACAGAGAGATGTACTTGAGCGTAGGAAGAAAAACATGTTTTTGAGCCCGTACTATTTTCATTTACGCCAAGGCTAATACTTTAAACAGGTGTCGAATGCAAGTTTTGCCAAAAGCATTTTAACACCCACGCCTGACGAAGTTCTACTAACGTGACGTCACTTTAAATGGCGAAGTCTTCGCAGAGCTGTTTGTGACGTCATAACTCACGCGCATTATTAATCCGGGCAATGAGCAGATAAGCAGTGTTACTTCAACACTACAATGTGAACAATCAGCGAGGGGATGTGCTGGTTTCTGAGAATGAGATTAGCCAGGTTAGCGGTATAAAAATATTTTCAAAGTAATGGAAAATGTTCAGGATGAAGCGCAGTGCGTCCAAGTATTAGTTTCCAGTTTTCTCAGCATAACACTGTCAATCAACGACTTACTCGAACCGATTGGGGCTTTCTGATCACGTGCGATTGACAACTTTGACCAGCCTCTATATTATCATTTTCTGCGATCCAGTGCTAGTTAGACTTTGAAAAAAGGTTGCAAACTTTGCCTTTCAATCAATTTAAAGAAGAATGTAAACGGTTTCTCCTTTGTAGCCAGATATGAGCATAGTTTCTGTTTTATTACATTATATTTACACTCCTAAGTTTAATTATTGCGGTTTTCGATAACATGCGAACTCTGAAGTTCAAAGCCCAACTGACGATTGGGTTTTTCGCTGCCGTCAATCATAATTGTGGCGACAGCCAACGAACCTTGAAACACAGAAACAAACAAAATGGATGGAAATCTACCAATCATGACCGAAAGACGTGACCTTTTGACTCGGCTGAAGTGTTTCCCAAGAGGTCCACTTAGATGACTGACGGCAGCGAAAACGTAAACTGTTAGTTGAGGTTTGAATTTCAGAGTTCGCATGTCCCACTGTCAAATCTTCAGTCATTTTACGGTAGTAGTGGACACTTTTCTCTCATTTAATGTAATTTTGCATTTTTGTAAAATTTGCTCTGATTTTGAAATTTCCTTAATTAAGTGAAATTTATGTTACTATAATAAGTGTAAATTTGAAATGTATTAACAAGCAACAGCAGAGGTAATTGGCAACACTTCAACACACCCTCGCGCGAGTAGCCATCATGATACAAGACCAACGTTTTGGTAACAATATTAAACCAGTCACTCCAACACCTACACCGAATACGTATCCCGTGTCTCCTTTTCCAAATTGCTGCTTCTCTCAAAACACTCTTTCCGAGTTTCAATATGCTTTGTATTAGAAAATGTGACAGACACTTAATTAGTCCTCACAACGCGTCTACGACTGCGCTTAAGAGTGAAAGCGGTCTTTCGCAATGTCACATCAAGGTTCGCTTGAAATTATTTACTTGTCAAGTTTTCGATGTTTCTTTTCTTAGCATTTTCTTTTTACTGAATTAACCAACCAACAAACTCTCTTTTACCAGCGGGAGAGCGAGGCTGCTTCTTAGGGTACAAGACACAAGACACGTCACAATGGAACACCGCCTCACAAATTAGTTGTATTTATTTTTTTTCCTCGTTGTTTTGTACTTTTGTTCGCTATTGTTAGTAAGTTAAGTCTTTATTTAATGAAGATAGCTGAAGATAGTGTCTTACGTCCACTGTGTTTTTGACACCAAGTAAGAGCCGAGAGCGATGAGAACAAATAATTCAACGGGAATATTCTTAGCACCTTATTAAAAAAATAGATGCAGCTGTTCTAATTTATCTCTTGGTTTTATATCTCTCGTTCCCAGACAAAAGAAAACTGCAGAGCAAAAAGCGCAGAGCCTGAAAAATTCCATGGTTCAGTCTTTCAGCAGACTGTCCTCTACCATGTCAGCGGTATTTGGAACGTATGGCAGTAGCACTAGCCAAGCAGGTCGCGCGCCTGTAAAGGGACCTGGGGCGGCTGGTCCGAGAGGGACTGGAAGAGGTACCACAAAAGGAACAGCAGGAAGGGGAACCGGGAAACGTCCAGTTAAGGGCCTAGGTCGAACTAATTCTTCGGGGGTCAACACACCACTTATTAACCCAAAAGGAAAGCCAAATAATACAGGACCAGTGGATAATAAACCTGCAGACGTAAAAAGAAAAAGGCAGAAACAGAAGAAAACTGGCAAATATACAGGCACGGTAAGCCGAAGTAGTTTAGCAAAAGCACTTTCATGCATTTTATTCTTATTTTACCAATCCGGCCAATGTAACGCTGGTTCACACCCGCCAAACACTCACGCAAGTCGCGCGCAGTCTTCTACTTTCGGAAACTCTCCCACAGCTCCACAGAGATCGGTGTAGCTTCTGATTGGCCGTTTTTTCCCTCAAAACATCTAGGCATCAACCAATCAGATGTATGAAGTATAGCTTCGTCGTCAGTATAGAATTTCTCGCGTATCTCGAGCGATGGCATAATTGTGAACCATTCCATAGATGGCGCGCTTTCTTTAAAACAATTTTCAACCGTCAGCTTGAGAACCATGAACGTGTTTATTTTCTTCGCAGTTCTTATCGGAACAAACAAGCATGTTGCCCAGCCTGTGTAAGTTCTTCAAGAAACCACAGAAACAGCAAGGGGCTAGCCTGCCGAGCAAAAAATTTCGCCAACGGTACATGTGTAATTCATGGGAGGATGAAGTTGTGCAACTAACTGCCCTTCATGACATAGAGGAAGAAGATGAAGACGGCCATTGAACAACAACTCAATCAGCGAAAAAAATAAGGAATTTTAAAAATCATTCTAGGTAAAAACTAGCCTCTAATTTTATTTGACTATAGGTTATCGTCAGGAGTCAGTTTTGACCCAAGCGTAAATGAAACTTGAATGACTTAAAATTTTCGTTTGATATCTGTTCTTTTTTTGTTGGGAGTGCAACAAAAGAATCTGTAATAAAAACATCTGCACATTTCTTAAATTGTACATTTAACAAATGAGATGCCGTTGGCGCCCATGAATGACAATTTTTAACAAAAAAAAAATTGATACCATTTTTATAAATAGTTAAGTCAAAAAAATATACTCGTCATGTGTTACACGTTTGGTAATCGCAGAAAAAGAAACCTCTTGTTTTTGTTGTTGTTGGTTGTTTGTTTGTCTCTTTCTGTAAACAGAGTACAGGTTTTTACTTGCCCGCTCCGACCCCTCCAAGAAGTTGTAACTACCTAATTCCCAAACGCCACCCCCCCCCCCCCCCCCCACCCCCCCCCC
>OMLO01001011.1_pt1 | contig 20632 bp, 10 predicted proteins | sample 1674811 | NCBI WGS metagenome assembly OMLO01 (sample SAMN06265003, study PRJEB25207) | coral metagenome | isolation source: Coral host | place: Mexico:La Bocana,Puerto Morelos, Mexico | collected 2008-11-13 | reverse complement strand
TTAACAGGATTTTTGTCTTTGCAGCTTTGAATAAAGGTATTCACGCGTCTTTGTGTTATTTTGCTCCCATGACAGTATAAGCAGTCACTACCCCAATATCAGCCAATGACGTCACATACTCATGTCGCGTGGGTAGTTTGTTTGCCCTGCGATGAAACTCTTGAGAATTTCAATTGTCAAACAGTTGCGTTTACATTAATGAAGAATTTTTAGATAGATAAAAGAACAGCTCTTTAGCTAGAGAAAATCATAGAAAAAGAAAGCGCCCGAGCTAAAAAGGTATATTCCCGCTCATGAACTACGTTACTACGTTTCTACTAACTCTGCTGCGTAACCAGGGTGCTTGGTACTAAAGTATGCTAATTCTTGAAAATATTCATATTTATTCTAATTCGCGCAATTGAAAAACAGCTCTTGTTTTTGTCGTATGCTAATTTTTTTCTCTGAATTTCAGCGACCGTATACGGAGGGTTTATCTCTTTTCAAAAGATTGGTGATACCGCCCTGTTACAGAGGAACAAAGAATCGGTTTCTTTTTTATACATGCAGGGCATGTCCTTTTGTCTCCGTCATTTTTTAAAAAAGGCAATCTCAAAAGGCTTCATAATATCATCGACGTCCTGCTCACTTTGACCTTGGTCAGTTACGGGTTTTCATTCCTCTTTCCGGCTATCGTAAGCCGTCACGGCGGTAAAAGAGAGCGGCTCCGGCGCTCACAGATCAAAGGATTGTCTCAGTCCGCAGCCACATTATGCGGAAGGAATTTGAAAACAGAGGTTTCACTCTGAAAACGCTAAATTCCACCTGTTTGAAGAGCGGTTTCGAAAGGACTCCGTTCTCGTTCCGAATTGGTATGGCTGTCAGGCCTAACCTTAGAAATAAAGCTGCGTTTTCAAATTCTCCGGGCGTAGTGTGGACCGAAAACTTTGTTTCAGTACTACACAATAGAACCCAACGTCTGCTGGACTCTTTTATGCCGTTGTCACGTTCAAGTTTCTACCGAGTATCAGTGTTGCTGAAGTCAATTTCTATTTTTGGTCTACGTATACCGGTATTTTCGATTTGCCAAATTTGCACTGATCACACTCTGATCACGCAATGAAACCTTTCGGACTCTGGCTCCTATGTGGTCATTGTGTTATGACAGTGCCGCTCAGTCTCTTTTCTGAGGCGGATGTGAGACCTAGAAACCTCACGCGGAAAGTGCAGGCTGTTACATCGCGAGTCACAGGCCAACCACCCTACGTGTTCGTGGTTAATAAATTGTTTTTAGAAATGATGACAATCTATGAAGTTTGTAACTGGAAACCCAAAATCCGTTTCTTTGTGATTTTAGAATTCTTAAGAAACACACCCAATTTTAGTGTTAACGACATGTAAACCGCCAAACCTCTTCGCAGACACGACATATGTGTTACATAACTGAAGACGATCGTAGACACTTGCATTACGTAACTGAGAAAGAAAGATAATACATTTTAAAAGAATATCGAGGCTGAAATTTGCGAAATTTTAGGATATTTTCATAAATGAACCTGCGGCTGAACTTGTGAAAAGAACAAAATTTTGTTGGAGGCCAAGCGGCCGCTTCTCAAAAGAAAACGACATCCTGTCCTCGTATATCGGCACCGCGGAACCGGCGCGCTGCGCAAGAATCGATACTAAAGACCCAACAATACAGCTAGACAAAGGCCAAAAAAGAAAGGCAGTACAATGATAATTCCCTCAATATACAGGAAAACCAGGACACGACCGTCAATTTAGTTCAACCGCTTCCATATTCCACAGTATTTTTCTAACAGGTAGAGATTGCGTTACAGCTGTGCACGTGACAGTGGTTCCACGCAATGCGCGATTTCTTTTGCGTAGTTTCCCATAGAAACTGGAAAAACCAGTTTTGTGACGAAACAACACGTGATCCAAACGGGGGTATAAATATGAACTTCTCACTTTCGCTGCCAACACTTTCATGGCGGAAGGTGAGGTGCTGATTTCTCCGAACGGGACAGAAATAAGAAATTAGCTTGAGCGGATAATCTTTGAACGGCAAGTTAAAAACCAAGGTAAGATCAAAACGAAAGTTGTTCTTGTTTCCTGTGATGTTTGTAGAAAGATTTGATTAGATTTACGTTCACAACCTTCAAATCGCGCGTTTACCGGACTTCAGACCTTGCCGGCTCGGCTCCTTATCAAAAAAATTATCCTCGCTTCCCAGCGTTGGTAATGTTGTACTCTGTATTCGCCCTTGTTTATCCTCTTCTGGCAATGCGCGATAAAAAGAAAGCCCGAGTGAAAGCAATGCACCATGATACTTCTAATTCGAAACGATTCGATTCATATTTTATATTTCCCCGTTTTTGGCGGAAAGTAACGTTTTGTTACAGTAAGCAGAGATTTCCTACAGATAGGAAAGATGGTTTCTGTAGTAGACATCAGCCGCGCTTGTTGTTTATAATCTTTAAGCTTATCTAATTTTCTGTCTGCTGTTAATTCTAAGATGGGCAATTTTTTTCATAACACAGATACTTGAGTAAATGTATGCAAATTGTTCTTGAACCGGTACGAGGAAATAGCCAACCCTGGTGAAGTTTAATCGGGTGGAGAAAAATAGAAGTGTCATAAAGGCTATGTATGCCAAATAGTTGAAGAAGTTGTAGGCTTACTGGGAGGCATTCAAATTGCTCTATTTTGCCCTAACTAAACTTGTATTTGTAACCTTCATGTTCTTGTCAATACTATCTATGTTGAAAATACATGTATGTTTTTGTGGTGTTTTTTTCCTAAACAAAAAACAGGGTGTACACTCACTGGGAGGTATTTTTGCCTGTAACTAAATTTGTATGAAAAAAAATATTGGATCTGGAAGTAAAACTTGTAACCTTTGTGTTCTTGTCAATACTATCTATGTTGAAAATAAGTTTTTGTGGTGTTTTTTTTTCTAAAATAAAAACAGCTCTCTCTCTCTCTCTCTCTCTCTTGTGTTATGCAATCTTGATTTTTAGTGGTCTTGACTACAATCCCTCAAATATTTAACTGACTTTGTTGTTTTCAGGTTGAATGTTACTTTGTGGAATAATGGCTTTCAGTGGATGTGCGAGAAAGGTTTCTGGTCTTCTAAAGTTAACCAACGGCTGCATAAAGCAGAGTGCACACTTCAATAGCCAGCCGTCTTTTTCAGGTAAACAAAAAAATCATCACTAATTATTATGATTTTGTCAGATCTAGTTGGTTAACATATGAGTAGTTGAATCAATGTAATTTATTGCACTTGCTGAATCATCACTTGACAGGGTTCATGTTCAGTGCTAAAATAGTTAGCAGATTTCTGTAAGACCCCATTGTGTGCTAAAGGAGAAAAATCTAGCCTGTCTAGCACCTAGTGCAGATTGCAGAATTTGTGATGTCACATAGTACATTAAGGAGTTCTCAATATTTTGTATATCTTGAAAACTCATGGAAAGAGAATTTTAAGGACAGTATGTAATTCAATTGTACAGTTCTGCTTGTGCTGAACTGAATAACATTCTTTAGTTTTGTTAAGTTCATGTCCATTATGTTAACAGGAGTGGCTGCACAAGTAGTATGGCATGAAAGGCTTGGATTTGGCAAAGATTATAAGGGCAACCTAGTCATTGTTGCACAGTCTCCAAGGTATGTGAAAGATTGAGCTTTAAGTTGGATTGTTTGATGATGTCTGTACATGCCGTGGCTGGTGGCTGTCAGGTTATTCTGCATTATAGGACCAAGGGTTGGGATGCAACTGCATTGATATTGAAGAAAAGAGGACTGAATTCTGAATGGTCAACTTCATGCAGGGTGTCATATAGATTGGTTAGAAAACGGTTTTCCATCTTCCTTTTTATGAAAATGCTAGTTCTGATATTCTTTTGAAATTACAATGTCCTCAAAAACTGAGATTAAAACTTTCTATAGTCACACCAATAGGATACAAACAAGTCAATTCTGTATATTAAGAAAATGATAAAGCAGAATCTTATGGTTTTTATTCCAAAATATTTATGTGAATACAAGTAGTGGTAAACTGGATTGTCAAGGTTTCGTTTTGTAACTAGCAGTGTTGTTTTTTATTTTATCTCTATACCTAGAACATGTCAATAGTAAAACGAAATCATCTGAAATAGAGTTGCCATTATACAAAATGACTCAACCTGACCTTGCTTCATCAAACGTCTTGTAACTGACTCTTCTATGACATTGATGCTTCTCAAAACAACAGTTTTTTTCGAGATAGCAAGTTAAGTTAAATACCACTCGGTATCTTTTTTTTTTTTTCCTGATAAATTTATTCTTACAGACTTGCAACTCAACTTGCCAAATCTTAGAAGACTTGCATGCAAAACATTTCTTATCCTTTTGACTGTACTTAAACAATGTAACCTCTACATAGCCTCTCATTTGCAACAATTTCTCACAAAGGTTTTCACTTTGAAACTTTTCTTTAGGTAAACCAAGGTATGTTTTGATTCCCTCCTGGTCAAGATCCTCGGAGAAGCATTATGCAATAAATTAAAGTCAAATTTGTAAACTAGCTGTAGGGCATATTCTGAGCCTAGTTGTAAAATGTACTTGTAATTAATTACCTTTGAAAAGTTGTACATATCCAATGGTCTTTTATTTCAATAACTTATATATGTCATACTATGGGAGTTTGTTATATTAAGGTCATTATTCTCATAACAAACTCAATCTTCATCCATCAGAAATGATTGAGACCATTAATTTTTGTGTATCATGACCTCACGACAGCAAGTTTGTTAAACCAGGACTGTGCTTTAGTGTACAAGTCTAAAGTGTTGAGACAAAGACGCAAACCTATCTTATCTTATATACCCGTATATATATTGAGCTTCTGAGGAAGTGCAAAGTTGAATGGATGCAGTACCAGTCAGGGGTGAAGAAGTTTGGCCATAATAACATTCCTGAATGATCTTCACCAATGCATTAAGAAAGAAAGTTTAACTTGGTGCACAGCTGCCAAGCTATATAATCAAAATACAAGCATTGTAATCGAAAATTATAGCTGTAATGTAACATTCAGTGGTTAGTTAATGTAACCCTGCTAGAAACCACATCACAACACAGGGTTTCTCTCTCTATATGTAAGATTTTAGGGGTGTATTTGTGAACATTATAAATAGTTTGTCAGGTAAGTATTGTCTTGAAACCATAATTTAACAACCTTTGTTGGAAATACTGTTGTACTATTATACTTGCAATGAAAAATTATACTTTCTGATGTTCACTCTATTACGTGCAACTTAAGATTTGAGTAAATATCTGTTAGTACACTGCAACTTCTTGGTACTCATAGTCCTGGTCATAAACAAAAAAAAATTCTTGTGTGCTTGAAAAAAAAAAATTCAGTAATTTTCCAACTGAGGTAGTTATTTTATGGTACTTATAATTCTGTGCACAGCACTTGTTTTTAAAGGCCGGCAGGAATAACTTGTCAAAGGCCTTATGTTATGTGGTGCTGACATGTAATTGTCAACAGGCAAAGTGCTGATGGGTATGATTACCACAAGCTCTATGGCGCTCCACCCTCACCAGAACAAACCATTAGAACAACACCACTGAAAAGGGGATTTATTGACCAGGACCTCTGGAGACAGGGTCATTCAAAATCAGGTACCCAACGGTTTTTCATGAAATACAGGAAAGAGTGGTCCTTGTGAAAGATGAGTTTATCTTCTGATGTGATACTCATTTTTTCATGAGAATAATGTTTTGTTAAACATAACATATTTGTTTTGTCAGCTCTTGTTCACTCATTGAAGAGTGCAGTCTGTGGTGCATCTTTCTCGGTTCTGTGGAAAGATGGTACCACATAAATTGACATGTAAATGTAACTCTTCGCTATCTTTGCAAACATTGCAAAGCAGGATTTTGGTGGAATTCAAACCCATGATGTTTGGCAAACTATTCGGACAGTTTTCCAAGCTGACTAGTGACAGTCCAGAAGTATGTTTGGTTGGTAGAGGTTTCCTCTCCCTCCCCCCAGTTTGTTGTGCTAATATAACTTGACTCCTATAGGTAATGCCCCTTGGGCAAGACCACAGCTTCCACGACGAGGTGGATGTTCAGCGGGTTTCTCTTCCCTTGCTGGTGATGGACAGAGTAGTGGGTCATCATTCCCTGACTCAATGGATCCTTCCCTAGTTATATTCGACAAAGATGGAACTCTGATTGATGTCAATACAGTGTGGATTCCATGGATGGAAAACCATGTACGTGAGCTTGAAGAAGCCACTGGCCTTGCTCTTGCCGATAAAATGTACGAAGAAGTGGGCTTCTGTCCAAGAAAACGTGTCTATTCTGATGGAGGATTGCTAGCTCATGCAACTGTTGCTGAAATCAGACAAGCATTTGTCACTGTTCTAGTTAAGAGTGGAGTGGACCAAGTTAGAGCGCAGAAGCTAGTAGACAACTGCTGTAAAGACTTTGATAGTGGTGGGCATGACACTCTAGAGCCTTTGGGTGACCTTCCAGCAATCTTCGAAAGTTTAAGGGCAAAGGGCGTTAAGACCGCTATCTGCACTACAGACAGCCGTGAAGGCACACTGTCAGCTCTTGACAGGTTAGGCCTTATGAGCATGGTTGATAAAATTGTTTGTGGGGATGACCAAGATACTAAGCCAAAACCAGACCCTGAAACTGCACTTGGTATTTGTAAAGACTTGGATGTTTGCCCAAGTCAAACTGTTATAATTGGAGACACCGTTGCAGACACCACAATGGGTCGTTCTGCGGGGCTGGGTCTCACCATCGGTGTTCTCAGTGGGGCGGGCAACCAAAAATTTTTGGAAAAGGAGGCTGATGTTGTTTTAAACAATGTTGATGAGCTTCTCAACACATTGTTTCCAACAGATTCTTCTTCTTCATCATCATGAGAGAAATGTGCTGTCATAACAGCAATGCTTCTGTTTCATGGGCTATATAGAGGAAAACATGGTAATTTATTTTGATTACTTATATACTGGTTTAAGTGTGACATGTCAAATCTGGGTTGATTTTGATGATAATATATTAATCTTAACAAGTTATTAAAATTTGGTTCCCTAGGAGGATACCTCCTCAGGGGGGTTTCATTAAGTTTTCAAGTTTGAGGGTTCCATAGGAGATCAGACAAGAAGAGAAGAACATATTTTGAAAAGGATGTCTATACGTAATTTTAAAGTAAGCAGATATCAACTCTGTAATCATACTTGGGTCGTACCTTCTAATGAGAACTCTGCAACCAAGTACCGGTAATATTAATTTCAGTAAGTGAAAATAAGTAACATAATATAGAAGTATGAGAAAAACAAATAAATACTGTCAAACATATTTTCAAGAAGCTAAATCTTTAGTAAGACTGTTTCCAGAACAGTTGTGTATGTAGGTTCTTTTAGCTTACAGCAGTTAAGCTATGAGGATGTTTATAAACTCTAAGAGGGACTTAATACATTATGGGTTAATTCCTTTTATTGTTCATTAGAAAGTCACATTTAGGTTATTCATCCTTATTTATTACCGTAACATACAGAAAGCACTATTCTCTAGAAGAGTAAGAGAACTATGTTTGTAAATAGCCACGATTCTGTGACAATTTTGTCTTTACGGTATCCTTCTATATTGAGGTAGTGATAGTGGCTTGAGAATACATCTTTTATGATACGAGGTTAGATGTGTGTTTCTATTTTTTTTATCATTTTTGCATGTCAAAGCCACATAAAGTAGTTGAGACATGTAGATGTATTTGGCTGTCATATTCTCAATATAATTTAGGTAATTACTCTGCAGCTCCCTTCTAACCCCCCTAATTGTTTTATCAGAATTTGCAATTATGCACGACTTATCAAGTTTTACAATAGCTGAGTGCCCAACTACACTACTGTATGTAGAATAAACTTGACACTTGAACCTGCAGTTAACCTTGTGCCAACACATGGTAGATTACACATCAAAGCCTCCAAAACACTTGTCAGAGGCCAAATGTGAATAATAGCAAAGGTATCTTAGAAACCAAAGTGGTCCATTATACTGTCATAAAACTATAGATACTAGCCTGCAGTTAGGTGGATCAGTGGGTTCTAACACAATACACATCTGTGCGAAGCATGAGGCAAGAAAAATTTTTCTCTTTGCACTTTGTCTTGCATTTGGGTGCGCATATGTATCATGTTGGAACTTGCAAATCTGCTGCACTACAGGCTGCAGACACTTGAGAACAGGAGGGCAATTTGGAAGCAATAATGAACAAAGGCTGATTGTTTGCAAAATTTCTAAAGTTTTTAATTAATCTAAGTGCTTTATCACAGTGTCGTACATTGTTTTGCCTTCTTAATATGCTCTTACATGTACACAAAAAAGCAGTCTTGAATATTTTGTTTTTCACTTTGATAACATGGCTTTTCAAAACGAATCCAATTACACCCATGCACACCAAAGTGAAAAGCCTTACAATAAACAAGCTATAACTTGGAATGTTAAGTTTTTCAGGAAATATCAAACTTTGGCTTTGTTGAGCACTAGGCCAATACAGCATGGTCCCAGTTCGTGATTTTCCTATCTGCACCCTATGTTAGTTAAGTGTCATTAGCAACCTAATGGAAACGAGGTAAAAATGTTGTGACTCCTGTTAACAGCTCAATAAGTTCCTTAATCTTGCCTGATAAAAAAAAAAACAGTAAAAACATTTGGCATTCAGCTTTAACCTTTTGCTTCTAATATGAACTTTCTTCTTGGTCAGTCTAACTGTCCTTTTATTTGTTCAGGGAAATTACAACAGAACCAGTATGTGCTTTGGTTCTAAAATTCAATTTGAAGGAAAGTTATGAGCTATCACCCTGTGCCCTCCTTTGAAAGACGCAGTAAACATAAATTGACCACGCTGGGAATGAAAATGTGCTTGAATATTTGTCCATGGACAATATCTATTCCATGCAGTTTTCTGGGAGCAAATATTAGGGAAACTGGGCCTTAAGGACAGTTGATAAAGAATTAAAGGCTTATCGGGACGGGATCTGAAAGGAAATTAGTGAATATTACTTGGAAATTGCCCAGTTATATCTAGGGCATAATCAGTTCCTTGACATCTAGGGAAATCTGTGACTGCCAAGTGTGGATCACTGCGGGGGGTATACTCTAGCACTTTTAAAAGCGGGTATTTGGCTCTTACAAGGAAAGGTGCATGCGTATTGTGAGAAAACAGTACATGTGTGTAGGGGTTCCAAGCACTATTTTGTATTGATTCAAGTAGAATTCATCCTTGTAGTAATTTAGCTTAGGATTGCAAATTGGGGCATGGACCTGTGTTACATGAACTGAAACTGACTAGCTGATCCACTTAAACTAAAATACAGTAATATATCTTCCGTTGACATGTGTATTTTTATTTATTTATTTGTTGTTAAGTTAACTATCATAAGAGTGTACATTATTTCGAATAATTTGATGCATTATATAACTGTTTTTTGTCACCTGTAAATTGAGACTCCCCACTCATATCTCAGCAGTGGGTGTTACGTGACGGACCATTGCTTTTTGTGGGGAGGGTTTGAATTAGTCTTGGGTTGTGTTTGATTGATTTCTTTTTTCGGTGGGCAATGCCTTGTGCAATAATTATTTAAAAGTCAAGTACAGAACCTATTGGTAGAAAGCACGTGCTCAAATATTTCCCCAAGGCTTTCCTTGCACGATGTTTTTGTAGGCTGTTTCTGCTGTGAAAGGGAAAATTCCTTAACTAACCTCCTCTCCCTATAAACAAATAATGGTCCGCCTCTAAAAATAATTTAAGTGCGTTAGCTATTTATATGTATATAGCAGAGTTGCATTGAAATTTTAAAGAAAATAAATCTTACCGAAGTTAGTAAGTTTTTATTTGATGTATACCCTTGAGTGCGGCACCGAAGCCTACGATTTTGCATTGGGGCAGGCTTCGCATTTTTCTTTTTTCTTTCCCTGCCTGCAGACTACCAACGACTCTCCTAGCAAGTTTTCTCCGCTGCTCAGCTTCGTATAAAGTTCCTATTTTAAAATATGGATGACTGGATTATGAAAACCGATTCAATCTCTGCGCCAAGTCAGCCATATGCACTTCGATTTCACAACTCCTAAAGGCCTTAAATAGATCACTTGAAAAAAAAAATAGAGAGGAGCAAGAAATGAAAGATAAGATCATGGAGGGAAAGAAGACTGACATTTTAATTTTTATATCATCTACTTGAGCTTGAGACAAAACATGGAAAGAATTTCCCCATTTCTCCTAGTTTCCAACGCATGAAAGACGCCTCTTACTGTCCTCTGAGCGTGTCTTCTCCGTGGTATCCGCCCGCTTAGGAGAGTCACGCAATCCAGTCTTCCCAAAATGCTGTTCAATCCGTTTCGCTTTGAGAGGGAACTCGTGATGTCTGGAGATATTGATTGCGGAACTAAGAAAGTAGCTATGCCATTGACTTTGTAGAAGCAAATCCTAGCAGTTAAGGTAGGAAATTGTCTTTTTTTCGGATCTCGAGAACTCGACAACGCTTGAGTCGGGTTTTATGGTCAATGTTTTAAGTCTGAAATAGTTATGTGCCCATCCATTTTGTTTTGCGCATCTTGCAGACTCGAGCTCTAGTCTTACCTTTTACTTTTGCTTTTGCTTTCACTTTTAAGTTCATAGTCTGTCAAACACTGTTGATCTTTGAATTAAGAAAGAGGACCCGTTATCTAATACAGGAGTAAAATTTAAAACGGTCTTGATCTCGGCGTAAATCAGTTAAGCGCGATCGAGTTTTGGTTGTTATGCGCCGGTTCGACTCGGAGAATGCTATTCTCGTGATCATTTTATGTGAGGCATACTTCAGCTCATCTGAAGTATAACTTCAGTTTCTTGGAGACATTTTGCCGCAAGTTAAAAAAGAAGATGTGAACCAAATTATTTAGCTGAGCATTTCCAAAATTTTCGCTCGCATTGGTCGATGAATATTAGTCTGAATTTGCTGTAATCGTAAGCTCTGCTTGCCATTTAATTTATACTCTACGTTCTGTTGAAACCATCACAACACGCAAGCTTGGGAGATCTTTACTGTTAACAATAATCCTGAAGGCAAATTTATAGGCTTCTATATTTTATTTAGTTGTTATTTGTTATATTCCTTTTTGCACTGATACGATGAATTTCAAATTTTTAATTCTACCCAAAATATTCGGCTGAGAAAATTTTGGCTATACTAAAATTAAAATTGGGAAAATTTTTTTTCTCTGCCAAATTTTTTTATCTTAACAATGTCCACTCGTAAAATTTAGCAAATTATTTGCTAGCCAAAAATTGTCGGTAACATGAAGATTGGTTTATATTTGCTGTGAGTAGTGTCAGTTGACAATATATCGACTGTTATAGCAACCGATACTTGATCAAAACTTGGCTAATACTGCTGCAATAATTTTTGGCCGACAGTTGATTGAGTGACAGTTGGGTATTGGTTGATATGTTGGCTGATGTGTGTCATTGAGTGTCTAGTAACATCCGAAATATTGACCAATAGTTGACCTATACTTGATTGACATTTAACTGGTCAATACGCAATTAGCACTAAATTGACTGTTAACCAAGATATTGGTTGTATCTGACAAATGTTGAGCGATTCTTTGCTTATTCATATGGACTGAGTGTTGGTCAATATATCGGTCGATAATGTTGCCGACCTACCTACAGTAAATATGGTCCTAAAATTTAACACCACCTGTTCACAGCAAAACAATTTATATCAGTGTTTTCCTTAGTGGAAATTGACAGATCTGCCATTTTTGACACTTGGCCCCAAAAATTGGCCTGCTCTTTGGTAGAGCTGAAAATCAATGTCGGCACTTATAACATCATGACATTAGTTACAATTATTTTGCAAAGTACCAGAAATCCTTAGCGAAGGTATGCCTATTGTCTTATGAATTCTCATCATGATCATCATATGGACATGCAGTTTTTCTTGCAACATGTCAAGTGGAACAAATCAAGTTGCAATGGGGAATTTGCATATATTTTGTATTTTGAGGGAATTATTCTTTTTCACAACTTGCCACAGCTGCCATCCAGAAATCTCATGGGAGAAAAGAATGCAGGGTTCTGATTGTCTCATTTTAGACAATATATATTTTATAATTATAATTTTAATTGTCTAACAGCTTCGTGTAAAAGAAGAGAACAGTTGATCTACTTTTTCTTGTAACTTGCAGGTTGTAATATAGGGTTACATGTGAAATGTGTGTTGTAGATGATGTGTCTACTTAAATAGCATATTAAGCCTTGAATTTTTTATGCTGTCTGTCTGTCTTCAGACACCATGCTGACATGCATTTAATAATAAGGAACTTAACTTGGAGCAAAGAGCACTTTCACACTTTGCAGTTTAACTAAGTGTTTTCATCATGGAAGTTTGTTTTCACTAACAATTGCCAGTATTGCACTGGCATCCAGTAGTACACTTGACAGCTTTGTTTTAATAATAAAAACAGCATTTCAGAACTAACACCAGTTGAACAAAAAATTAATTTCTATATTCATTTGAAGGTCATATTCACTGAAATAGGTCCAAATGTGTTTTGATAATTCATGCCAAATCATGTTTTCCTTTACCCATTTTAGACATTGAAAATTCTTAATGCAGCAGTAATGCCCACTTCAGGAATTGGCAATCTACAATTCCTTCCAGTTGTTCTTGGCGGTTTTGCCGTAGTTGCCTTCATTACTGCGTAAGTATTGTGCAACTACCCAGATTGCTTCTGCCATTGTAGGTGAATGTTCAGAATTGAGAATCAATCACCAAGCTAAGATTGATCATAAACTTAAAAGTCTCTTCTGACTTGAATGTTTTCCTGTCACTAGACTAGTTAATGACCTAGTTCCTTTAAGGTAATAATTTATAGTTTCTGATACTTCCTTGTGTTAATAATATTTAAATTAACTATTTTTTTCTTTATCAGCTATGCCATTGCTGTTCACCAAAAAGATGTAGATGCCCTTTGGCCATATATAAGGTTTGTAGTAGAATGTTCAAAAATTAGGTCCACTAATTATTATTATAAGCCATTATTTTGAAATCTAAACAAAGAAAACACAGGGGTTTGTGTGTTATAGTATCTAATGTAGTATCCATTTAATGGGTAACAAGGTAATCCACAAGTTATTATAGAGTGGTTTACATTCAAGTGTCCTAAAACCAAAACCAAACCAGTTTCTTACCAGTTAGACAACTCAGCCAATCTCAAACCATACTAAAACAAAAACCAAACCAATTACTTACCAATTAGACTACTCAGCCAATTTCAAACCACACTAAAACCAAAACCAAAGTAGTTGCCAGATTACTTTCGACACTCAGTTGAAACCAGGTCTATTCAGGTCTATGCACTGGTGGAAAGAAACCCATTTTTCCGAAATTGTCCATTGGACAAGCTGTAACTGTGATGTACAGTAGCCAGAAAGTCATTCTCACTCCCCCCCCCCCCCTCCTGAAAAATTTTCCCAAGAAATTTCACATGCAAGCAAAGGACAGATTGATCCTTTAGTGTGACTGCAAAATCCACTTGCCCTGGCTAGGTCATCAGGCGTGACTTTCTATGCATGTTGGCATGACTCAGTCTCGCTTTTACATATAGTGCAAACTGGTGGTTCATTTTTTCCAGGTGGCTCTCTTCAAACTATTTGGAACCTTCCTTCCTTATTCATTTATCATGCTTCAGACTTTGATATCAGACCAGTAATTAAAATGGACTTGTTATAAACCTTGTTTTCCAGTGATGCCGGAGCTAAGCCACCTCAGAGTTGCATATTTGGACAGTTTCTCAATATGGCAGCTGTCATTGGTATGTAACACTCTGCAGCCCTGCCAAAATGAAATGCTCCCACAATTCTGCTGTCAACATGTAGCACTGCCGTATTGACAGCAAAGTTCATAACAAATTCATTTCCCTCATCCTGCCAGCTGCTACAAAATATTTTCACAAGGCTGAGAACTTGAATGTAGACTTCAGCATAAAAATGCAATAGTCTCTACAACTTGTGAACTTGGTCATTTATCATCTATCAGTTATTCTCTAAATAGCTGGCGCCTGGTTGTTCATAGGGCAGATAATCACAGGATACATAGTACAGTGGTAGAAGCGAGAAGTCAGAACATGCACATTTACAAATCAGAATGTCGACTTAGCAGTGAGGATTTGTTATGAACTAAATTGCTTGTCAGGTCTTGGTACGAGATGTTTAGTTGGGATGTTTAATCTAAGTAATATGACATTTGGTTACTAAATACCTCAAAAGTCAAAACATGCCAGACTTAAAATTTGAGAGAAGTCAGCAAACGTGGAGAATTTTGTTCAAAGATCAGAATATGGCTAGTGTTATGATTTTGGTATTCAAAAGTCACAAAATGTGTACATAGTCTAATTTTAAAGAGAGGAAATAAGCAACATTTTACTTAGCAGGTAAGAAAGGTGGAAAAGTTAGTTTTAATTTTGACTCAGAAAACTTGCCATATATTGTGGCAAACAAATACAGAGGACATGTACCGTTTTTTTTCAAGCCTTCAAATTTTTTAAACTAATTCCTTTTGCTCTTGGTAGTTTGAAAATTAAGGATTTAACTCTTTTAAACTAGAATTAGACCTACACTGATGATCCTTTTTAAGCACTGAAATGTTTTTACTTGATTCTTTGATTACTCTACAGCATTTATTGCAATGTATATCCACTACAAGCATGTAAGGGAATTCAATGTCACCGGAATGCCGATAATATTAAAACTGAACTACTGGTCATTGTGGATCGGTGCATTCACATGCCTTGGTCTTTCCATCGTGGCTAATTTTCAAGTAAGTTAATTTGATGCATTATACTTTCAATCCCAGAGATAACTCTTACTTCTTTATGGTGTACTGTGTATTGTGCTGTACTTAAAAGGCAGTTCTTATTTTTAGGACAGTCTAAACAAGATAAAATCCTAGTGTGTGGCCATTCAAATGAAAGCTACTGAGCAGTACTTTCATGCAGCATTGTTTGTTAAGAGCTCTGTATGTACAACGCAGCTCTAACGTTTAAGTCTTTGGACAAAATCCTAGTGTGTGGCCATTCAGTTGTAAGCTACTCAGAGCACTACTTTCATCAGTATTTTTTGTTACACTGTACACAATGCAGTTCTATTATTAAAGACTGTTGATGAAACCTTTGAAGGTGACCAGATTACTAAAAATTGCAGTTGTTCAAAACATCTGATAGTAAATGACTGAACTTGGCAAATCCAAGGGAGATGGTTTTGAATTTGTAATAATTACGTAGAATTCATAGCTCATAATAGCTTTACTCTTACTGACTGAATAATTTTATAATATTTGCTTTATAAATGACTTGATTTTTTTTCTTAAGGTGGACAATTCTTTCGTGACGCACATGATCGGGGCCATTATGGTGTTTGGTTTAGGCATGGTGTACTGTTGGATCCAGGCCATCATTTCCCACAAAATGAGGCATCAAGCTATGAGCTCAACCCTTAGTTCTTGCACAAGATTCATTCTCTCAGGACTTGTAACAGTGTTCTTTATCATAAGTATCCTTTCTTCAAGGTTGAGGCTAGCTGTAGGGATTTTAGTAGGAAAGGGGAAACTCATTTTCATACAAATTCAATTGATTTTGCAAAAAGACTCATTTTGACACAGAGGCAGAACGCACCTCGGAGATGGCTTAACATATAATGTTATTATGAGAAGCATATCACCATATACTGGATTTTCAATGTTTGAGCAAAAGAGGATATTACTTCTGTTTCATCATGTAAGTTTAAATATTTGATTATAAATGTGTTTTTTTTTCCATTATTATATCCTTAATGTTGGATTAATTTCAAAATAGCTCTAGCAGCTGGGAATGCAAGTGTTGTGGAATATAACAAACATAATCCAGACAAACATAGTTATGATCGCAAGTGGGAAAGTTCAGATGCTGTAAGTACCCGTAGAAGTTTTGTACTTAAAATGATTCACTCACTTGTGCAATCCTCTTCCAGCCAATTGGTGTTGTGATGTACGTAAATCCAAAACACAAGATCAGTCAGAAAGCTGCGGCTCTTTATTGACGCTGCTTGGCACGTTAAGTGCTCCACTAGGAGAATACTCAGCCTATACCTATTTGATTCATAAACAACCGTGCAACCACAACAGTTGATCCTCCACAAAGGATGATAAAGCAAAGCTTAAAATTTTGTGACTGAACTTTCAAAACTCGAAGATCACGTGACCAAAAGAAACAACTAAACACATTAAAATAATTATTTCTGGCGGGAAAAGACACAACAGGTGCCCCACACAGCCCTTGCTTTTATGTGATTACTAACTAATTAGGTATCAGCTGATCAACTGCTGTCATGTTTTTGTACAATGTCACTTGATGACATTCAAATTTTGAATTGCAAGACTTGCTAATCTTGAGATTCAAGGTTTCAAAGCATCTCAGAAAACCATGACATCCAAAGTACCAGTAATTCAACAGCTTTCTGTGGTACCTTGCATAAAAATTTGCCACTCATTGAGAACTTAACCTGGTAGATTGACCCAGCATTTACATGTAATTGAACTTTGCATTTATTAGTTACTAGGCATCTCATGACTCCGCTGCTTGCATGTCTCTTGCAGTCATTTGTTCTTGTTTGGTATTAAGTATCAGGGCTAAAGAATTTTCTTTATGAATTTTATTTCCACAGGGATACAATGCCCATCTGGCAAGTACCTTCAGTGAGTGGCTGATGAGCATATGCTTTCTTCTGTACTTTCTAACGTTCTTTAGGGAGTTTCAAAAGATAACTGTACATGTTAAGGTTCGCCCAAGGAATGTGGAGATTTTTTCTTCAGGAACCCACGATGAAGCCAGAGTAGAGATTTAGAGGCTACTTGTTGTGAAAAATGGAATCTCAGGTGTCTTGATGTAATTTGTAGTTCTAATTTAACTAGCAAACCATATGGCTCGTTATTTAACAAAATGGAAGACATTTTCAGTGTTTCTATCAAGGTATACATATGCACAAGTGGAAGCTAGTTTGGGTGAATAAAAGTTAATAAGAAATTATTTCCTTTTAGAAAATACTGTGTAGAAAGGCAAGGAAGAATTATGTGTTTACTTGTTTAGTTCAGTTACAATTCTGTTTCTATCAAGTCATCAGTGTACTTTCTTTCAGGATGTTTTCCAAAACATTTTATTTACAAAATATAGATAATATGCTATAGGTTTGAGAGTAGTACTATGCCTTGGTTGAAAAATTTATTTGTCCAGTAAGTCCTTGAAAAGCTTTTGAATTTTTTGTCCAAGAAAGAGTTGGAAATTGATTCTAAGTGGATGTGATGAGTAACCCGTTTTATTAGTTATTTACAATTAGAAAGATTGTGAAAGTGACAAACAAAAAAAGAACATTTGCTAATGTTAATCAGGGTAGCCCAAAAAAATACAGGCCCTGAGGTAAGGTAGATATGTAGGGTCCAAGACTTAATGCACTTAGTGAATAAGAATCAGTATTTTTGTGCAAGCTCGAAAAGAAACGTCTCGACTTTTGAGCTTAAGAGATCTGATCCCACTGGGACCGACCTAAACTGGGACCAACTGAGATTAAAGTGGGGCCGAAGTCGGGCCGAAGTAGACCGACTCAGACGAAACTGGGACAAAACTGATAGCGACTGAGACCGACCTGGGACCGAACTGGGCATGACTGCTGACCATATTTAAGGAATTAAGCTCCTGTTGTAGTGGATGTTAAGCAAACAAAATACGGAAAAGTGGAACTAATTATGTGTAGAGTCGTTCATGTTTGTTTGGGGTGTTACCAAAAAGTTTCGCTTTTTACTCCAGCTTGCCTTTTCTAGAGATCCTGTCAGGGTGTTACATGGTTTTACTAGTTCAATACTCAAATTTTATTCAGCAGTGATTCAAGTTCCTGATCGTTGGAGTTGTTAAAATTTGTTCCCCTGGTCCCCGACTGTAATTGTACAATTTGATCCTCCTTCAAGAGGCAATTCCCATCTGGTTGCCTCCTATCCGGGGTGGGGTACTGCAGTGGTGATACTCTTGTTGTGTTCTTTTAGAGCCAAGGTGGTTACTCGCAGTATACCCGATGGGAGGAACGGGGGTGCGACGGAGCTTTATACTGCCAACCCCCCAAAATACTTGAGCATGATATGTTACATCCAAAAAAGTATCTGGTATCAAACTTCCTCAAATAGACTCAAATACCTCAATACTGATTTATTCAGTCAAAAAGACTTTTCTAATGAATGATTTTGCATCAATAAGCTAATGAAGTTGGTATATTCATTGATGTCTCTTTGTCCTCGTACACAGACACTCGTCGTGACACTGTATCAGGATACTACTTTCATCCAGTATATGGTTATGACACATTTTCGAATGAATAATTTTCTGATCCACTGATCGCAAAAAAATTTTCCTCGGAGATATGTAAACCCCCCAAAATACGCCTATGTTCTTAAGAGCTAAACAAATGCGTGATAGATCTCTTCAGGCCCAATAAAATACCGAGGGTGCAAATTTTCTACGTGAAAAAGTACGTCGGACCACCCAGTCATGTATACTGCGAGTGTTCCCCCCCCCCCCCCACTAGGGGTTTCAGAGATGACGATCCGTAGGACGCCTACGACTGAGTTATCATTGAACACTTTAAACACGAAGGCGCGCTAAAAAAGGGCATTATCTCCGCCCCTCAATTTCGAAGTTTAGCTATAGCAACCAGCCACAAGCTTTTTAGGTTTTAATTTAAGCACTGATAGCATAAACGCCAGCAGTTCCTTCTCTTTTTAAAAGCTTGACTTTCAAACAAGCATATTTTGTTTCGTTATGTGCAATGAACCAAAATTTTGACAGTTAACTCTTGGTTTCAGTGCTTTTTGCAGGCTTTATCTCGAAATATCTTTATTTTGCTCCAATTTTATTGTGTCACGTGACGATGTTAATGCGATTTGTTTGGTTCATTGCATTACGACACCATTGGTCTTGGACTACAATTGTAGCCCAAGTTTTAGGAATTTCTCTTTGGAGAGTATTAAAATACTCTCCAAAGTAGAAATGGTGAGTTGGTACAAAAGTAGACATTTGAGAAAACGTATTTCAAGCAAAACAAATCGATACACTTTTCACAACAGGTCAAATGTACGCAGACAAAGTTTTTCAGATGGTAAATGGAAAGTCCCAAAACGTAACAAAACGACGCTCACTTACAATGCACGACACGTTGGCTTTAGAATGTCTTTTTTTCCAAAACAAAATAGACGCCCCAAAAGAAAACCAATGCACGACACATTGGCTCTTGAATGGTTTTCTTTATCACGAAATGTTTAATTTGCTTTTTTGATCGAGCAATGCGTTTTAGGCCAGGATGTTGCTATTCATCGCAATATAAGCTGACAAAATTTTGGCTTCTCATTTTTAAAACATTTGACAATAATTTTCCACCTAGATTTTCTCATTTTTAGTGAGGAAAATTCATATTTTGACGGAAAAAATGGTACCCCGTGTTTTCCACCAGACCCCGTGTTTTCCACACGCCGGGACCCCGTACCCCGGGACCCCGGCCCCGCGTTTTCCACCTAGCCCTTTTGATGAGGTCAATGTCAAATACTTTGCTTTCGCCCAGAATGTTCTCCTTAATGGTTCGCATATTTTTGAGTGAATTGTTTGTCTTGAATCGCCCTATTTTCGCAGGGTAAATAAAGGTTATTTGCATTTACATTTTTACAATTACATCCATCAAACAGAACCTTCTATGATTTGTTAAACTTTTCGTAGCAAACACTTGAGATGCTTGAGTGGCTTCTGTCGTCTGTCGGCTTTGTCCGTCAAACTGATATGGGCAGTATTTAACGGCCTGTTCAATTAAATGTCCTTATTTGTTCAAGAATTCTAAGCGCGCTTGAGATGCAATCAAAACAACCTTGCCGAACCTTTTGTAAACCCTAATGTTGTACGAGGAAGGACTCGATTGAAGATAACATAACGAAATAAAAGGGTCAGAGAAAAGCGTGTTAATTCAATAGACGTCCAGTAGATAGCAGAAATCTTGTGTCTAACATTTCGCGCAGTTTAGGGAAACAGACCGCCAAATTATTGATTGACAGCTCAATGTTGCCTTGGGCATCTGAACATTTTATGATTTCTACTGTTTCGTTAATTTAATTATCAACACGTAGGGAGAATTTGTTATAAACAATAAAACATTTCTACAATGAAGTTGACCAAGAATTCACTTCTCCGATCTGCTTCGTTAACTGACCTCAAGCAAAGACAGATGACAAATATCTACTCATAATATTTGTTGGTGTGCATATGAGTGGGTCAACTTACGTCGTGGACGTCTTCTCAGTTTTAGGGACAAATTTACAGACTGTTTGAGTTTGCTTCGCACAGTCAAAGGTAAGTCGTCTACGTTATGCGCATCTTAACGTTTCCTGGTCCATATGGTCTGTCACATAGTGAAAAATACGCTCGTTCCCGAGGAAAAAATGATAAACATTGTGGGTCCGATGCCCGGGGGGGGGGGTACTCCCCTATATCAGGTATATAGGTATGTGCCGCCCCAAAGGGTATGGTTTTTGAGCCGTTT
>OMLO01001010.1_pt1 | contig 20638 bp, 13 predicted proteins | sample 1674811 | NCBI WGS metagenome assembly OMLO01 (sample SAMN06265003, study PRJEB25207) | coral metagenome | isolation source: Coral host | place: Mexico:La Bocana,Puerto Morelos, Mexico | collected 2008-11-13 | reverse complement strand
CACAACACCAGCGAAACCGCAAAGGACATGTGATGACGGCTACTGATCAGAGCTAAGACGTCAGTCCATAGCAACCACAGAGAGTGAATTTTTGAACTTCCGGTTACTTCTGGCTCGTTGTGATGCATATTTACTAAGCCAATGAATAGCGCGTTTCGCGTGCTACTGAAGCCAAGTTTCTTTTCTTCAGTTTTGTCATAAGGCGGCTTCCATTATGCTTAATGTTTTTCATAAGGCCAGTCAATAAATTTTTGTGTTTTATCATATTAGCTATTAAAACTTACCAGTATATTTTCATGGCCACCTTTTCTAATCTTTCCTAGTTTCTAATCACCCCCAAGTTATTCAACAAATAAAAGATGCATAAAACATGTACACTTCCTTGAAGTACGAGATGGAGACCTTCCTGAATCCTAAATCTGGTGGCCTTTTTCAAAAATTTGAATAACACCCTATGCTTCCCAAGAATAGCTTGCTCGAAAGCTATATCAATCAATATATTTCGGATATACACTCTCAATTTTAGACATCGGATCCTCCCTAGTAATTTGCATTATTTATCTAGATTCACGAATCAAAAATCTCTCCCGGTTTACCTAAAGAAAGGTAAATATTATTATATGGAGGCTATCATGAAAGACGATCATCAAAATGATCATCTGGAAGCTGCTGTGCAAACACCAGATAGGACATTTTACAAAGTGATACCCTCCAAGTTCCTATGGACATCACTGCCGACTCCTCCCGGTAGGTAGAATTTATCCTTACCATGTTGTGTTTTCAGATAGGATTAGGATACTTCAGTTTTGAGGGATGTAAACTAATAAAGGATCCAAAAAGTTAGAAAAAAAAAGTAAATCAAACTGAGTTGAGGAAGCCTTTCATATTGTCTATTTTTTACTAGAGAAAAATGCTACTTTCCAAGCAATTTTACTCAAAATAGCAGCACGAGCTGGCGCAAAAGCTGGTTTTTCATTTGGAACAACGTGGGCGACGCGAAGTGGAGCTAAAGCGGGAGCAAAGGCTGGTGCATTGGCAGGAATGGAGGCTGGTGCATCGGCAGGTGCGAATGCAGGTGAAAAAGCTGCTATTGAAATGACTACAAAAACAATCGAAGATGGGCTCAATAGCTATTATGGAAGGGATTCGCACCAATTCAAAATAGTTGTACAAAATGGAAACGTGGTCTCCGTTAAGGGTCCTGCCTCAGGAGGTGGGGGTGATATAGGTGTGGACGGTGGGGGTGGAGGTGGTGGAGGTGGTGTTGGAGGGGCTGGAGGTGGGGGTGGTGGTGGTGGTGGTCGGGGAGGTACTGGAGGTGCAGTTGGTGGAGGGGGCGCATGGGGTGGGGTTGGTGGTGGTGGTGTTGGTGGTGGTGGTGTAGGAGGCCCGGGAGGAGGACAAGGTGTTGGCGGTAGTGCTGGTGCTGGTGCTGGTGCTGGTGTTGGTCCTGGCAATATAGCTGGGGCTAGTGCTGGTGGTGGAGCAACATTTGGTGCTGTGGATTCTGAAGGGGCGGGAGCTACAGTAGCGGGTTCGTCATCTGGGGCACTAACTGGAACCTCGGTAACTGCAGCAGGATCGCAAGTAACTTCCAGCGGGGTAACTGGATCTACTGGTGCGATTGGTGTTGGCAGCGAAGGTACTCCTCAAGCAGCAGCATCTTTTGTTCAGCAGAACGTTACGTATATGTTGAAACCGGGTGAGGATGCGCAAACTATGGCCAGGAAGCTAGTATGGAGACAAGGAGGCGCCAGCAAACGTGAGTTGAGAACGGCATCGTTCTTGGATGCCTAGTTTATAGGCCCCGTACCGATTTAGCTATTTAACCAAAATGATTGTCACTGAAGCTTAAATAAATAAATTAATAAATACACACGAACTTTTTAGACTTTCCAGGATTACGAATTTCGATACTGGTATCAAAGAAATAAAATACATGGAAAAGAGAGTTCGTGTTTTGGTAAAATACAATCAAGTCAATAAAAGGGAGGCAACTGACGAAATTCATGTTTTATTGAACACGCTGTTTTGTATAAAACATCAAACCGATCAGTTATCAGAAATGCACAAAAATTAATAAATTATGTTAATATATATCCAATATTTCTTTCTCCTGTAATTTTTTTATAAGTTGTACAAGATGGATTGTATACTGTCCATTCCTGGGACGTCCCGTATCCGCAGGAGAATGGCTCTCTGAACTTCTGCTGGAGATCTTTTAATGGCAAGGTAGCTCTGCGACCATTTTGTCAAGTATTCAAAGTTCGAATGCCTGCACTGTATAAAAAGATTAAGCCAGGAAAAGAAAGTGCTTCTTTCGAGTCCATTTGCTTACCGGGATACTTTATGAGACAGAAGAACTATAACTTCATTCTCCAGAAAAGGGATGGATCAGAACTGTTTGGTAGGTGCTACTGATTGTTTTTATACCTAGATCCATTTTTTTTTTCTGAAAAAAGATCTCCAATATCAGATCAGTTACCGGAATGGTTAAGTAAGTTTAATATTACGTCGAGGCCTTAACTGTAGAGTTCATAAAACCAACAACAACGATGTACATGTAACAGTTTGCTGGTTGCCTTATTAGAAATAATAATTCGAGTTACCTAAGAGAAGAAAAGCAAGAAAATAGGATGAGTGGTGTATTTGCTTGACATGATTTAACACATGATTGAAAACCTAGAAAGTTTTACGGCTTTGAAAAGTAACTTCGTAGAACCATTTTCACCTTTTGAGGGCAACAAGGTCTCAATTGCGGGGCTAAAGTGGTTTTCAATTGGGTGTCGTAAAACCAAAACCAAAGTTTTCACGCTAGCCAATTACAAAAGACATAGACATTAAAATAAACCAATCAAAACTCCAAGTAATTACCTTTAGTTGACGCAAAGCACGGGGAAACGAATACGAGTGATCGATTTTCAATTTATTTCTGATTGAGAACTGATGATAAGCCAATCGCGCTGCGTATTTGATGCAAAGCCAATTACTTTTGGACACTCAATTGAAAACCGCTTCATGAGTTCTTGGAATAAACTGACTTAATACGACTGCTATTCCAATACATTGTATCCCAAGTTTCTGATTGTTTTTTTTTTCCATATAATGTTTATTTATTCCGTAAAATCAAATTCTAACAATTGCACATAAGAATATTTATATGCCCGTTCCATTTCCTTTCGCAGATAAAGAGAGTTCTTTCAAAGTCTACAACGTGATGAAATACAGTAGAAATTTGATGTTAAAATCAATGCACTCGGACTGGTTCATTTGTCAAAGTAAGCACAAGAAGCTTCATGGTTCCACACTCATTCAACTGGACTTTTACAACGGTGATCCAGATGTCCTTGAGCGGTGTACATTTTCATTCATGCCGATATCGCAGAACCAAAACAAATATATGCATTGCAGAAACGTTGCTGGACCAGCTGTACATCCCGCGATTAGTGGACAGCCACTTCCTCATCCCCCTCACCTAGTTCCCGAAGAACCACCTGCTCCTGTTCAGCCTTCCTGTATACCTGTATGCCCCGCCACAGGAGCTGTTGGAACAACATCCGGATCCACAGTCCCAGGCTTTCCTTTGGAGCCTTCAATCGCAAGTTCTAAAAGTATAATTATAATAATTATTTTGGGTGTATCTGTCTAGAAAGAAGACAAATATCTGAAAGTTATAAAAGATATAAAATTAAGTTTACATATTCTGCATTACGTGTTTCTGTCTTACACATATACATTTACACGAGTAAAATCATCAACTGTGTTTCTCGTAGTTAGTTTATCTGTGGGGCTGATAACTGCCGTCGCATGTTTAGCTGCACAAATTTAGTATACAAATTTCATTTCAGTTTAACTTTTTCCAGAATACAAAATACTAAAACAATCCTATTTGGTTGAAAGAATTGATCGTGTGTGTTCCCATGGCTTTGTTGGAACCTATGAAAGGGGAAATTACTTATTGTGTATTTTCGTTTAAGACGGACAAAACTCAAATTGATTTAATCATTTCTCAATCGCCAGCCCGGCTAAAAAGACATTTTAATGAGTAATCAATCTATGACAGAATTATGTAGTAATATTCAGTTGTTGTCTATTTTAGAGACGTGCGTGGCCTTGAACTTCATTAACAACTTCAGAGCACCATTTAAACTCTATTCTTCTCTAAAACACGAAGGATATCTGGTGACTGGATCTGGCTTTAAACTCAAGCTCATAATTGAACGGCCTGAACTGCATAGTCACGTCATATTCAATGCCGAAGACTCAGATAAGAAGCACAAACTACTCTTGAATGGAAAATCAAGACTAATTGAGCCAGCAGTTTATGGATGTCCAGAGTTCTTGGATGTTACAGTGACGTCAGAACAAGGTATCATGAAACTTTTTCCATTTCTTTTTTGTTTTTGAAGGAATAAACATGTAGGTATATCTGGGAACGTAAAAATAATTTTCAAATACTTTAATTCTTACTGCAGGTTATGCTCCTCTTGAACCATCTGGCAATTTTCGAGCTTTCCCACAGGGCATTCACGGCTCCACTCCACTGTATCCGGTATCACTAAAGCCACCCCCTCCTTCCTCTCCTCCTATTCCTCCTCTTCCTCCTCCTCCTCCTCCTCCTCCTCCTCCTCCTCCTCCGTCGACTCCTCCTTCGATGCCTTCTCTTTCTCCTTCTCATTCACCACCTTCTCCTTCTCTAGCACCACCTCCACCGTCTCCAGCATCATCTCCCCCTCCTCCTAATCCGCCTCCTCCACCTCTTTCACATTCGCCTCCATCACAAACAGCAACACCACCAAGTTATTCATCCCCTACGGTTGGTCCAGGTTCTTCAGTTGAAGTTCCAGGAGCATCATCTAAAGGAGGTGAGTCTGATGAGAGATTAGCATCACCTTGTCTTACTTCAACGTCTATCTTTATCCCGTACCTTTATACAATAGGCGGCTACAATCCTTCACGTTCCATTTTGAATTTACGTTATTGACTTCTTATAATTAAACATTATGTTTTTGGTGACTAAAGGCGGTCGCTATCGTTCGCAATGTTTATAACACGTTTACGTTTACGTTTAGCCAGGAGACACGAAGGACAAGGGAAAAGAAAAATGGCTTCAATAATAAGGCGTCGCACTCTCTGTTATCTTCCACTTTGCCCTCCCAGTCTCCCGTCTCCCCCTTTCCCCGTTCGCCATCCAGCTTCTCATTCGATTTACCTTCGATTTCGATGCTCCGTTTAGATATCTTGAGAATGATATGGGTTAATGTCTTCAAGAAAACGATAAAATACGCGAAAATTAAATGACTTTCTCTATATCTTGACAGGGAAAACTCATGGATCAATTCACTACCACTATCATTTGTATCCTGAAAAGAGGCCTCTTGCAACTTCCGGTAAATAAACTACTGATTTTTTTTTTGTTATTACCGTATAGCAATGGCTCGTTAACTGTTAAAATTCGTATCATTCTGCGCCAGTTCAAAACTCATATTAAATTATTTTAAACTTATTTCGACGAAAGCCGTGAAAGCCTAATGTAAAATTTGAAAAAGAAAACAAGAAGCCACTTAATGCAATTTCAATTGTATATTTCTATAAGCCCGCTTTTGTACATAAACATTTTCACGTACGAGGACTGTCCACTCGGGCATATTTTCTGTTACAGTTCACCACTAAATTTTCTCTGATTCTTATTTGTTTAAATTGATCACGTGACGAGAGACACTACCAGCCCACAGTGCCCGTCCACGGAAAATACCCGGATAGATATATAGTACTCTTCCGCGCATTTCTTTTTTTTGTTTTTTTTTGCAAACAAGGGGGCTTGTATAAAATAAAGAATTGAAATTGTATTAAATTTTACCTTTGGCTGTCACGGCTTTCATCTTAAATAATTCAATATTATTTTTGAACTGGTGCGCGGAACAAGATTAAGGACCCCCCCATTAAGTGGCGAACAATTAAGACAATAGAGTATTTATGCAACGGGACCAATGGTCTGATCACTGCCCCTTGGAAGATTTCATGTTCTTAAAACTGGCATATTTTCCCTCGAAGCTTGGCTTCTCGAGAAAATATTTGTTTTATTGGAACATCAAATTTCCGCGGGGCAACTATCAGCCGATAGTTCCTCGACGGAAGCACGCTAAATAGTGTTTCATCGTGGATGAAAACTCTCGTGTCACGTGATCAATTTAAACCAATAAGAGTGGTGAAATAAGTAACATCACTAGATCATTATGGTCTCATGCTGAGAGAATTGGAGTCAGCGCTTATAAATCCAGCTTAGGGCTCGAAAGAACTCTTCTCTAACGCGCATGTCAATACCTATATATATTTGGAGACTATATTTCTGGAAACCAAAAGACAGAAAAGAAAAGCTTGTGATATTAAGCTACGTGCTGCCGTAGTATATTTAGAAATTGTCGCCCCAGGTTTGTTTAGGAGGTAAATTGGCTCTACGGAAATGTTTATGAATAAGATAGTATTAGTGGAAAAAATCTTAGCTGTCGATTCCAGTGCATGGTCGTAAAAAAACTCAGTTACATTTCCTTATTGTAGTTTGTCCGACCCGCTGTACCGAATCAGGATACAGGTGCCACCTTCAATGCCCGTCCCAGTGTTGTCAGTAGGGTGTGGTGATATTCTCGACGACAGATAAGGGATCATAGTCATAAAAGAGACTGCAGCTTGAGCTCAAAAGGGACGCAAAACGTTTCTTCGTACCGTGTCGCAGTACCTCATGAAGAGAATATCGCTGAACCTTCAGGACACGTCGCAAACCTGCGTTGAAAGGCGTTCGCCTTTGTCTAATTTATAATCAAGAGTTTTTCGCTGTATTTGTTTCTTTAATATATGTCTCTACTAGACTCCTGTCGTTTTCAGGTACATTGATTAGCTGGTCTTTGTTGTTGGTAACACTGATACTGACAGCGCATGCGTTTCGTATCTAGATTTCTTAAAAGGGGCATGTTTAAGTAAAAAGCAATCTTATATATGGGAATTAGGAGATTTGGTCTGTTTAAAATATTGCGTTAGATCATTCATAAATAACGAAAATAAAACTCAGTTACACAAGAAAATGCACAATTTATTAGGTATCTGGCAGTCTTAAATAAAGTTTGTCATTTATCTTTTTAATTTAGTGTGTCATCTACAACCTATGCATAGCTAGAGTGCCAACATACGTGTTTCATCTATGTAGTTTAGTGTGGCATCGATATCTCATTTCTTATGCATGCAGTACCTACCGAAGTTGTAGAATACACCCTAGCTCATAAACTCAGTTACTTTCCAAAGGTCCTTGTTTTACTCTCCTTCAGCTTAACAACGCGTCTCAAAACATCTCTGTTCTCTCTAAGAACTCATTTCATCATCACTCGCGTCTCCTATTACAAAGGTTTTCAGTAAAGTCTCGAGATCCTAGCCAGGCACTTTAATTGTCACGTTGTAACGTAATTTCCGTTGATGATTAATAAGTGTCACTTAATTTATACTGAAACAGCGTCCCAGCATAAAAATGACTAACTGAACTTGAATGAATTCAATGGCAGATGTTTCTGTTACTTTATGGCCGTCATGTTGGTGCCCTTCCGGAGGCCTCTCCATACAAAGCCCTATAAAGTTCGGTGAAACACTTTACCGAATAACGCGCGAAAATAATACACAAGGCAGAAAATGGCAAAATCGTAAATTTTATTGAATTTCCCGAGGCTGGTTAACCTTTCTTCGAGTTGCCAAGTGCAACCGTCGGCAAAGCTAAACTGGTCCAGATCTGTTCCTTCTCTTCCGCAGAGTTTCTAAATGAATTTAGCGTGAAATTTTCACTGGTATTTAACCATCCTGTTGACATCAACATTTCTTTTACATTAAAATCCTCAGCTGTTTTAATTTTCCTTCCTCTTCTCGTGTGAGAAAAAAAATTGAAAGCCAGTATAGACTACTTACTTTTTGCCTTAACGAAATTTAGAGGGATAAAGGAGAGATTAAATAATAAATCGAGTAAGTGAAGTACATGTGGCCGAGACAAAAGCTTGTCAGACAAATATTACCAAGTATCCTAACACTTCTATTCACAACTGAAAAGGGCAAAATGCCTTTCTGGATCGATCATCTTGATTTGAAAATTATAGGAATTCAACATCATCTTTTTAGCATTCATACCTTTATTCTCTTAGATGGCTTTGAAATTTTCGCTACATCTCAAGTCACCTTTGACGTACCTTTGTTTCTGGCTGGTCTTGAGTTCAATTTCGGCTGTACCCATTACAGATCACTTCAAACTGATGTTTACTTCCGCTGTACTTTTTCAAATCACTTCGCAACCGATGTTTATTTCCTTTTTCTCGGAGAAATATTGGCCCAGTTTTTAGTTGATATGTAATAGTTTAATTGTTCCGTAAAGAACGTTCAGGTTAACACAAAAGAAGAGCGCTAAAGCATCTCATGGTACTTTTCTGTTCTCCACAGGTGACCTTTTGTTTGCTTTAAGGCCATCCATCAGAGACAAAAACTGCATCAATATTTATTGCAGAAAATGACCTTTCGCAAGGTGCCTGCTTTGCACTCGCGCCTTAACTAAGAGACACAATTGAGATGATGCGATCGGCCACGGTTTACTTTAAAGTGTGTGTTTTTGTGTTAATAACTGTCTCGCATTGCTATGATCTTGAAATCAAGACTCGAAGCTTGCAAGGTAAGTGAAATTCCTGTCAAATTATGACCTTTGTGGTGCATGCCAGGTCAGTGGAAGTCAGTCTGTGTAGCCAGCAGGGCTATAACGGTTCATGTTAAACTGCTTCATACAACGGTTGATTTAAACAAAAACTACAGTTTTTAAAAGCAATTTCGGATATGGCCTGTATTTAGTAAAATACTGCGGTTGTTAATCTCTAATTGATGTTCACTTCGGAACCGGCTTCAGCTTATGCGACGTTTTTGATTACAGACATGGTAAAATGTACACTATCACTTGGTTTACTCTCACTATAAACTGAACGTTTCTTGACACGGAGATGAACGACTGAACATATAAAGCTTCCAGTTTGAGAGGAATGTCGAGAATTTTACGAGAACCGGCTAACAAAAACGTGAATACGTAAAGCACCAGTCTCTATCCCTACGAGTCTAATTTACAACGCCAACAGACCCAAAGGCACAAGTATAGCAAAGATAATTATTGCTTAACTTTGCAGAAATTCTCTCAGTAAGAGCGAAATATATATTCCCCAATTTGATTTGAACAACGCTGTTACCTCATATGAAATTGATAGAGCATGGCTTCCGGCTAGGTTGCTTAGTGAGGCGGAGAGCTTCGTTACGTTTAGTACGCATGTGAAGTGAAGTATTTTATATTGTCAATTTTATTGACCTCGTTTGGGAGCGTAATTGAAAAATTACCCAATAAAAACGTCTGAAAACACTAATGGAGTTAAAAATGAACATTGCCTAAGTTAAGCTGTTGGTTTTCAGGTTAATTTTAACTTTCTCGGCGAAGTTAGTGGAATGCGATTAAAAGAAGACCCAAATCCTATCTGTCACGAAAATTACACAATTAAGCTTTAAAGGCGAGTCATTTAATAGAGCTTTCAAGATTCATATCATATAATCCCTGAAATGCTTACTGATTTAACTCTGTACACCTACGCAGACAAGGATGGGCATGATGCTATTCGTCGTAAACGAACCTTTGGTAGCACCGATCCTCCGTGCAACAGTAAGTACTTGCCGTATTTTTTTTTCTTTTTCATTCTCAGGTTTTGTCTCTAGAGATCTAAAATCAGAGTGTAAAAATTCGTTTTAACTGTAAATTTGCTTGAGTTGCAATTGATTTCCTGTAAACAAGCAACCTATAGTAGGGATATTCTATTCCTGGATTGTCAATACGAAGAGGCCACTGCATGCAGAAAAACAAGTTCAGTCAAGAGACCGTGATGTATGTCTCTTAATGCAGTACAGTAAATTGATGACTGCAGCACTTCTTGCTACGACTATTTCCGTAAGCTATTCATTAATGCGCGCTATATCACGCTAACAAGACAGATTATCAATAAGCAATCAATAAGTAGTACCCTTTGAACTGTTTAAGTTTACTTCGCGGTCGGTTTTCCTTCTTCAAAACTTTCACGCAAAATATCGTGACTCAGAGTTTTCCTCTGCTCATTGCAATCAGGTAATAAATAAGTGGACATTAAAAAGCCAACAAAACGGTGTTCACTATGTTCGTTTTCCAGTACCGTGTTTAAAGTACAACAGTGTCTAGACAAGGCAGGTTATTTTTATCTCATATGTATTAGAATGTCATCAGTTAACAAGAAATTAAAATGTAAACCTGTGGCCATAAGGTCTTGCGATAGTTTAGCCAGGGAGTCGTAGTACGTGAGAAGCAGCTTATAGTGCCGGTATGATGGCAAAACAAGAGTCATTATACTTCATATGGCGTTAACCGCTTCTGTTCCATGAATGGCCTCTTCTTAAGCATTTGTGAATTTCCCAAATTTTAAACTTACTTTGGTGTCTTCATTTGTTTAGCCCTAAAAGCCAGCTCTTCAGAAATAGTTATTCTTTTTATCTATTGTCACTAAATCCGTTTTTGAGTGAAGAAACCTACCAGTTTCATTTTGGCTCTTGTTTGTTTTGGCGTAGCGAAGTTTTCTGAATTCAGTCACTTTATTGCTAATAATGTTCACACTTTGTTGCCAATGATCTCTACTCAGATGTATCTGATAACGATTTATTCGGTGGATAGCGTTATCTAGTCTTCAAACAACTAGGGCCAGAAGACAATCGTAATCTTGTTTCTACTTCCCTTTTAGTGACTCATGGTGTTTACTTGGAAAGATGGGACAGGATAGATTACAAACGCGTGAAATTTCTGCTGGCGGATCCGAGATATCCAAACCTGCCAAGTTTCGCAACATGTGTTCCAACATTTGAGCAACCGGCAAACTGGGGAGACTTCTTTGGTTCTCGTTTAAGAACGTATTTTGTTCCGCTTCAGACCGGAAATCATTACTTTTACCTGTGTAAGCGTTTCTGGATGTTACCTTTTTGTAAATCGAACGACGTTCCATGCGTGAGTCTATTTATAACTACAGTAGAACCCCGTTATAAATCTGGTCACCCCAACGGGCCAGGACAATGTGGCTATATTTAACGGGAGGTCCTATCTACGGACTGGCCGTTTTATCGGGTTAGAGTCAATCCTTATGACTGGTCTAAATTGAATGACGGCTTAACAGCATTGCGCAATTACACTTCTAAAGAACTGTTCCTTAATAAGAATCCGAAATGCAAACGCAATGTGGTAAAAGTTGGCTTTGTCCCGCCGGGCGCATGAGAATGACCAAACAATCAACCTGGCACGCGTCACTCGTGGAGCCAATGTTTTATTATTTTACAAATACTGAACACGTCTTTTGATGGCTTCAATAGAAAAATGTAATCTAAATTTTCTGACATCCTGCATTGCAGCATGAGGTTTTCACAAACACATTCAACTCGATGTTACATCACTAGATTAGACAATACCAAACCACGTTATGATAAGTCTTTATTCTAAACCAAAGGCCTTGTTGATAATGCCAAATTTAGCCTACGTTTACCGTTTCGTAGCTTCAGCATTTTTCTTTCTGATTGATGTAGCTTCTAATGGAGGAAGCGAGCTCTTCATAAGTACAGACGACAAGCCTGAAAGCAAAACTATGATATCAGGAGTCGATGGAGGATTTCCTAGCAATCAATATGAATATGACAGGTGCGAAAACAAATTGTAAGCACTGGCACAAATTTATGCGTTCAATTTTCCTTCGTGGCTCCCTTATACGCATTACACTGCTAATCGCCAATCCCCCGTAGGGTCTTCGGTGGATGTTCATATAAGTATCGCAATTCTGATCGATCGTCACTCACCCAGTCAATCGTTAAGAATAGCTCTGGTAAAAGAAAAAAATCCATATCAATATTACAACTGTAGGAACTGACGTTCACACAGTCATCGCCAAGGATCAGTTACTGAAACTTTTCTGTTAAATTCTATAACCAAATCTACAGGTTCACAAACCAAAAGTCACTTGCAGTTTATCTAGAGAAAGGTAAGTATTACTACATGGAAGCAATCATGAAAGACGACCATCAATCTGATCACTTAGAAGCTGCTTTGGAGACGCCAGACGGGACGTTTTATAAAGTGATTCCATCTAGCTTCCTGTGGACATCGAATCGTCTTTCAGCCTGTAAGAATAATTGGAATTTAGTTATCTGTCTGTCCCTGTGCTTTTCTGTCCGCCCCTTTATCCATATTTAATAAAAATCAAAACAATAGATACCAAGGTATTAGATTAATACATGAAGGTCTTTACTCGCCGTTTTTATCTTTTTTAACAGTGTTTGTCTGTCTTGAGATCTTAAATTTAGTTTAAGTTTTAATTTAGTTGGTATGTCATCGTTTTTATATTAGAAAGCGCTTTTGAAACATGATCTTGATAATATTATAAAAGTCTGTTATGATTATTACAATACATTTGTAATTAAAAATACAAATAACAACAAGCTGCAACAATACTAACTCTAACTCTAAAAACTTGGTATAGGAGATCAAAAATTGGCTAAAAATGCTTAAAGTCTCTTTTAGATGTTGACATTTCTCCTTGTTTGGAGGGGAATGACCTTTTCGCATACTCTTAGCTATTATACAGGTAAAATTAATATTAAACATCCCCATTACAGGTTCATGCAGTTAGATCAACTGGGCCTTTTATTTTTTTACAGCTCAAAATGCTACACATCAGGCGATTTTACTTAAAGTGGCAGCACGAGCCGGTGCAAAAGCAGGTTCATCATTTGGAGCAAAGTGGGCTATGAAAAGTGGAGCAAAAGCGGGAGCAAAGGCCGGTGCCTTGGCAGGAATGGCGGCAGGGGCATCGGGAGGAGCTACTGCAGGCGAAAAATCCGCCATAAACACGTTTAAACAGACTATGGAGGATGCCCTCAATACTCTCCATGGCGACAACTTGCACAAGTTTAACATCATTATTAAAAATGGCAGAGTTGTCGATGTAACTGGGCCTAGTATGGGAGGGGCTGTTGGTGTAGGAGCTACTATTGGTGCAAGTGCTGCGGGTGCTGCAGTGGCTGGAGCAAGCATGGGTTCTGCGGGAGTTGTGGGGGCTGGGGGAGGTAAAGGTGGTGCAGGAGGTGGAGGTGGAATGGCGGGAGCTGGGGGTACACCTGGGACAGCTGCGGGAGGTGTTGGAGTTGGTGGAGCAGGCGAAGGCGGTGGAGGAGGAGGGGCAGCAATGGCCGGAGGTAGACAAGAGGTAAGTGGAGGTGCAGCAACAAGTGCTAGCGCGGGTGCGGGTATGGTTGCTGGCGCGGGTGCTGGAGCTGGTGCTAGCGCTAGCTCGGGTGCCCAAGCGGGCGGGGCCGGAGGGGTAAATGCAGGGGGAGGTGTTACAACCGGGGGATCATCAGCTGGGGTAATTACTGGCGCTGCTGGTGCGACAGGAGGTGGTGGCGGGGCCTATGGTGGTGGTACTGGTGGTTCATTCGGATTGGAATATAGTGGGGTACGTCAAATCACTTACATTCCAAAACCAGGAGAGGATCCACAAACTGCTGCTCGGGCCTTAGTTTGGAGAGTAGGAGGCGCAAGTAGAAGTAAGTACTCGTTACCATGTTTTTTTTTGCGATTTTTGTCAATTGAACCAGGAAAAGAATGCTATTATTCTCCAATTAAGCAATTATATGGACGAAAAACGATTTTGCGAACTACAGTCATTCCGGTATTAGCAGTCGTGAAGGATCTTGTTCCGAAACTAAAAACCGTCAAATGGATTTTTTTCCATGGTGTGTTCTGATTTCATAGGCTCCCTAGATTTGCATGAAACATTAAAAAATATTTTCATTGACATAACCTAACATGAAATTGGCAAGCATTTTACCCAAGGGAGTTGCACCTTTCCTCGTATCTATAACTACTCAATCCATGTAGAATCTTGCTCATTCATTACGATTTTGTTCATCCTACACCAAAACTGCATCTGACACCGGGATACTCGGAGAATTCCTTAATGATGACACAGAACCACAGAAATTTAAAAACGGTTATAAAATTCTGCAAATAACAAACCTCTGAAGATATATTTCACTAACCATGGTTTCCTTTTCTTTTTCTTAGTTGTGGGTAATGCATTATACACTGTACATTCTTGGGATATCCCATACGCGCAAGAAAATAGCAGTCTGAACTACTGTTGGCAGGCAAAAAATGGTGATGTAAAATTGGCTCCTTTTTGCCAGGTATTTACAGTTCGTATTCCTGGACTGTACAAGGGAGCTAAAGAAAAGTTCAATACAATGTCATTTGAGTCAGTTTGTTTACCAGGATACTACTTGAAACAGAAAAATTATCACATGATTCTTCAGAAAAGAGATGGATCAGATCTTTTTGGTGAGGATGTAGTTTTCTTTCTCTTATTGCGCTTTTGTTTGTTTGTCTGTTTGCTCGCACGCTTGTTATTTTTCTTTAACATTTTGCTTGTCTCACGTTTTTTTTCCTATAGCTGCCGATGAAATGTACTAGGTTCATGTTTGAGCTCTGGTTCATCGGTCTCTTTATAATGTCACAAAGTCCTCTCTTAATACATTATCAAATAATTATCATCATGACAACTCACTGAAACAACTTTTGTCTCAAAATTCATTTCAAGTTAATTAGCATGGATCAACTGAACTTTAGGGAGTGAACTTTTAAACCAAGAGTCCAAGAGAAGTTAGATTAAATAAGTTTGGTCAAATGAATATGTTCAGCTGACGAACTTAAAATAGTGTGCTCTTTCATAATCCAACTCTTCATATGTTAAGAAGTCCAGTTAATCCTTCGCTGAATGGGTCTTCCTAAAGAAAGAACATTTTCTTATTTTCACAATTAAATAGTGAAACTCCACCTAATTTCTTTTACAAATGAACTCTTTTTTACAGATAAGGAGAGTACTTTCACTGCAATATCGGTAATGAAATTTGCCCGGAATTACCTATTGAAATCCACACACAAGGACTGGTACATCTGCCAGGCAAAGAAGAAATCAATCCACATTAACCCTGACCTTATGTTGGACTTTTACAATGGCGATCCAGATGTCCTTAATCGCTGCACCTTTTTATTTCATCCAATACCTCAAACTGATAATAAATATAAAATGTGCAAAAACGTTGTAGGGCCAGTGAAACATCCCAGCATAAGTGGACAACCACTTCCTCATCCTCCTCACTTAGTTCCAAAAACACAGCCACCAGCTCTTGCCCTGCCCTCTTGTATACCTGTATGTCCAGCGGGAACAACGAGCGGAGCCTCAGGGCAAATGACGAGTTTGGGGTCTTCTTCTCACGTCATTCCTACAAAACCTGGGAGCCCAGAGGTTCATTTCAAGCCTTCGTCTATCAGATCTAAGAGTAGGTGTCTTTTGTTGTTTTTGAAAGTTAGCAAACTACGTCTGTTCCTTTGCTACCCAATTAAGAAGCAAATCCTGAGATTTAGAGACACTGTCATTTCATAGGATGGGTGCAGGAATTGCATAAACCCAAGATCTGACGTCGTCTTCGAAACAGTTGCTCAAATAGCATTGAATGCATGATGTGAAACTACCTTCTTAAGTAGATTATCTACATTTTGACATGGGTTTGTCTAATTCATTTAACGGTGTACAATGCAACTTGATAATTCGACTGACATACCTCAGACTCCAAAGAGTCTCCAAAGTAACCTCTGAGCGCGCAATAAATAGATAAATAAATAACAAATAAGCTACCTTTGTTTAACGAGGGTTGCACATAACAGTCATACGACTGACAAACCCGTGACCCTCGAATTGCAGATCGAGTTATAATTTAGAAATGCTGTTTTTGTGGAGGGAGGAAAACCGGAGAATCCGGAGAAAAACCCTCGGAGCAAGGCGAGAACCAACAACAAACTCAAACCACCTGGATTTGAACCTGGATCACATTGGTGGGAGACGAGCGCGATCACCACTGCGCCGCCACTGCGCCATCCCTGCTCCAAATAAGCGTATTATATATATTAGGTGGGTTCTATACCGACCATGCCGATCAAAGATTGCTCGTAAACCTACATAGATGTCCCAAAGAGAGCTTTACGCGGAGGTTGAGTTGAAAAGATTTTGTGGCGGTTAGAAGACTTAAAAAATTGAAAGGATTTTTAAGTAAATTTCTTTTTAAATTACAGTAACTCTCAAACCACTGTACACATTTTATTTTAGCAGTCACGCTTTCCCCTTTAATCCGTTTTGGCAAAGGATCCGCCAAGGCCTATTATTCACCGGTACTATTCAATAAAATCCTACCAATGTACGTGAAACTTGCTTTAATGCAGTTTTTTTCTTTCTTTTTGTAGAGGTGTGTGTTGCAGTTAACTTCATCAACAACTTTGGATCTCAATTCACGCTCTACTCTTCTCTAAAACACGAGGGTTATCTTGTCACTGGATCTGGGTTTAAACTCAAACTAATGATAGACCGACCTGAACTCCATAGTCACGTGACATTCTACGCCAAGGATCCTCTTGGCAAGCGTAAAATCTTCCTGAATGGAAAACCAAGTACTTCAGAGGCAGCGGTTGCTGGCTGTCCTGAGTTTGTGGACGTGTCTGTAACTCCAGAGCAAGGTGAAACAGAACGCTTTATACTATACCATATGAGCTGGAGTTAACTAAACCTTAAACCGCTTATTATAATCAGCAACTGATTATCGACAGTAAAGGAAACGATTGAATTACAGAAAAACGAATTTCAAGTTTTAATTAACGAAAAAGTGGATTGCTGAAAGCTTCAAGTTGCGTTTTTGAGCTATATTTAGTTCACAAGATTCGTACACTGGATAAAAAAAAAATAATGAAGAAGCTGTTGGCAGAGAGGTCGACTTGGAAGAATATAATGATTGCTCTCACATTGGAAAAGCCATTTTATCTATTTTTTCGTTTATTTAAGGCATCTATCCAGGAACTACAAGCAGTACATCACAGCCTGGTGTCCCTGGTACATCCATGCTACCTCCATCTACTTCCTTAGCACACCCAGCTCCATCTTCTCATGCTTTATCTCCACCTGCTGTACCTCCAGCATCATCTCCTACTCCACTCCTTCCCCCACCGCCTGCTTCAATTCCTAACCACAATCACCATCTTCCTCCTCCTTCTCACCATCATCCTGCTCCAAGTGCCTTCACAGCCGCACCACCTGCTGCTCCGTCATCGATAGGATCCGCTTCTTCTCCTGCAATTTTGAAACCTACTGCTCAAGGAGCCTCGACTTCTGAAGGAAGTAAGTTTTAATTTCCTTTAGTAGTGTAGTTACTTCAAGCTAAGCTATTATAGTTGTCTTCTGGCAAAATCACACAAACCAGAAAAAGATTTTATTTCGATTTATTAACGGAAACTGAACGTTAAAACGATTTAATGACCTATGTTTGAAATGCAGTGGCCTCAGTACTTAATTTGAGACTATCGTAACAGTTAAACACGCTCATCAGCACGGAATCATAAATAGGTGGTTGGAGTAGCAACTTAAAGAGAATTCTATGCACATCGTGATCACTAAAACTGGCGTATTAGAGCAGTGCGAAAAACTTAAAGAGAAAAATATAAGTGAGGACTTGCGACGCGGGAAAGAAGTTAAACCAACCTCCCCTTCCTCAGACCATCTCTCTTTTTACGCTCGCCGTTTTTCGCGCTGCACGCCAATCAACTGATCGCCTGAAAGAGGCTTGACTTGCGTATATATATTATGTGCATTTAGCAGATCATCAAGCAGTCCACTATCATTATCACTATCATGGTAAAAAAGGACCCATGGCTCCTTCAGGTGAGATTTTTATAAGAGGTTACACATGTAATAAAAGTGACAACTACAAGTAAAGCCGACAATTGCTCTCTTCAACCAGTTTAACTCCCATCCGCAATAAGGGCCATGTCAAATGGGCCCAATTGAAGATATTTGACAACAATTTTAATTTCGTTAAAATTGGGTAAGTGATATATTGTAACCTGAAGTAGAGATACAAAATATCAGCAAAACCATCTTCCTTTAATACTAATTCCTATAGCCAGGGAATATATATATTACATGAATATGTCGAGATTTTGTAGTATAGTTGAGTCGGGTAGCAGCTCTCCCGGGTTTACGTTTACTTTGCTTAGACCCAGGATCCAGGATTCAATATAGGTTTTCTTAGTAGACCTGAGTACATTTTATTAGACGCTATCTCTACAAACTTTACCTACACCCTTTGAAACTCACGATTTCCCTTAATTCACCGGTTACTGGATATATTAAATTCTCTTTCTCTATGAACCATGTACAGCTTATACGTTCAACTCGTGGCTAATTTACATCTAGTTCTACTTTTAATTCGTTCACAGTTTGTCCCAGTTCGTGCTCAGGTTCTGAAGAGTGCCATCCCACTTGTCCATCACGATGCTGTAAGCGAGATTTCGATGAAGTAGTGTCGGGTGACGAAGACATCACGGTGGCATGAAGGAGCAGTTATTTAACAAAAAGTGCTTCGCATTGTTTATCTGGCATTTCTCTCCTCGGGCATGGTCGATAGAGAAACAAAAAAAACCTGGCGATGCGGGTTTTTGACTGCCTACCTTAGTGGTGAAATTACGTTCGACTTTTTCTCGAAGCAGGAAAAGATAACACAATTGGAATGGTGCCAGGGTTACTTTTTAACTTTAAACCAAAAGCTGACTCTAAAGGAAAATCCATAGTCGGAATTACGTACAAACAAAGTTATTTTATTTCAGCTTGCATTTATTAGCTTTGGGGGAGTGTCAGGACGTTAAAATCCTATCGTAGCAAAATATGAATAAACTGTAAATAGATACAAATAAATTATTTTTATCCTCATATAGCCTGCAGAAATACTTGGAAATCGTTGGGGAAGGAAGGTCACGTGATGATCATGTTCCAATTATGGCATTCTTAACACAACATGGGGCATTCCATTTAATAAACTATCAACAAATAGATCATTCTTACGTAGAGCAGAGAAATTAAAGGACTAAGCAAAAACCTGGACGATAACCTTGTTCCTAAATAGGAGACAGGCGGGCCAGTAGGATATTTACATCGTACGAGCATGAGGAGGAATTGAACTAATCTGCTGAGAGTCAACTCCAGCTTAGTTCTCAAAGCAGGACTTGAACCTGCGAATTCGCATTTCAAGCCTGGCACCCTGACCACTCGGCCACACTGCCTTCCAGCTTGTGGGTGAAATTGTATGAACGATGTTGCGTCGACTGAAATTATATTGAATGAAGTCCGGAAACCGGAATTATTTTATAAGTCCACTGTCTCCTTTACTAAGGCCTCTTCTTATGAGCCCGTTCAACCAGTCTACCTCGCTTTCCGCAACCTTGCCTCTTTCTCTCATAAAAACGGATTTAGATGTGTTTATGTGAGAAGCCAGGCTGACCACGTTGCCGAGATCTCGGTTTTTGCGACCGGGATCTTATTAACCGGCACGAAATATTTCACGTTTAAACACGCCAGCCTCGCCACGGGACGGGACGAAACTTTTACACAAAATAGCTTCGCTTCCACAAAATAGCGGCTAAAATGGAATAATTTTTGTTCGTTTGCGTTTCCATAATAATGTGTATGCCATAAAAAAGTCTCTACGAACGCCATGTAATTCTAGGCAGCGGCGGGGAGGACTTAGACATAAGATTTGGGACTGTACTCGCCTTTGTGATCTTCTGTACCAAAGAGGAGGGGCATCCGTTAGAAACAAGTACAGATGAGGGATATTTCTTCTCTCTCTAGCGATTACTGATGGTTTGGTCAGGAGACGTTTAGCCCGGTCGTACAGACATTTCACCATACCGCACAAACTGAGGGTGTTGTGAATCATACGCTAGGTACTGATCAGTATCTGTTGGTTTCCTGCAGACGCTAGTGGGCAGGTGGTCACTGCAGGTTCTCTATAGGCTGACATGTCGAGAAAGGTGATCTTGCTTTTATTCTCGATCGCCATGGTGAAACGGATGAGGCCCTATGCGCCAACTTGGCGCCAGGGGACAAGTGAAGTGAAGTGATGGTGAAACGGCTTGATGGTTGTTGACTGTTTAGGTGTTACCTATGGAACGCCAACACTGTCTTATGTCAACCTCTTTCAGTATATGCGGTGCATTTTACTTTATATGCCGTGCCTTTTATTTTATATGCACTGCTTTTCTTATAATATGCGGTGCCTTCGTCGTTATATGTGGCACATTTGTCATTATTTGCAGCGCTTTTGTCATTATTCTTGGTTTTCAGCTGACGTCATAAGCTTATGCAAATTGGTTTCCGCCATGTTGGTGCCCCATGCGAGGTGTGAAATTGTAAGCAATTGTGAGAAAATCTGTGCGCTCACGATCAAAGTCTTCAAATAATTCATATTTCTAATGGATATTTCCGAAGAAAGCGACCCAAAATCACAAGATGAGATACCAGTGCGTTCATCCTTCGGTAAAAATCTCGAATGCTACGTCCGAGAGCGCTATTTAAAGAAAATTTCTGTGGTTGGCGTATATCGAGCGGCCATACCAAGCGAGAAGTTCAGCTGAGAATGTTTGCCTCCTGTA
>OMLO01001009.1_pt1 | contig 20653 bp, 11 predicted proteins | sample 1674811 | NCBI WGS metagenome assembly OMLO01 (sample SAMN06265003, study PRJEB25207) | coral metagenome | isolation source: Coral host | place: Mexico:La Bocana,Puerto Morelos, Mexico | collected 2008-11-13 | reverse complement strand
ATTATTATTATTATTATTTATTCAATTATTTAATTTCAATCTTAAATGCTTGTAAATTTCATTTATTTTTTTATCACCTTATCAATTTGTAAAGCGCATTTGATCATGTTCGGCACGAAAAATGCGCTGTATAAGTTCCAATTATTATTATTATAAATACTGCAAGATGCTACTAGAAGATGGCTAAGCTCTAAGGCGAAGAAACAAACGCGAACTCGTAGACGCAAGACCTTCAAATGCTGCAAGATGCTGCTAAAAGACGAAGGTGACGAAACGCGACCTCGTGGTTGCAAGAACCCGACACCACCGTGTGCGCTTGCTAGAATATTACCCGAGACGACCATGCGCGCCTAGTTTCGTCAAATCGAGAATGCTTCGCCCATTACAAACACACTTCTTACTTTTTCAACAAATATTCTTTGTCCTTGTATGTATACACCCGGGGACTCCTAGGGTGCCTCCTCTGGTTTTGGCCTCTGGGCCAAACCCTGCGGGGGCAAAAATTTAGCTTGATAGTGACGCCTACAGGACACAAATTAAAGAAATGAATAAACGTGTCATTCAATTTTCTTTGTTTGCGTCCTCTAAGCCTCTCTGCCGTGGGAAAAAATTTCAATCTTTAGTTCAATTGATAAACGAGAAGAGCCAAAATAACAAGAGATCTCAGGCATTCCGTTGCGCGTTGAAGACAATGTGAGCAGCGCCAGGGAACAAATTTCTTCTAGGGGCAGCAAACAAATTGCAATATAAAAATAAATCAAAACCACATTTACAAATTGATGACCGGATTCGTCTCTAATCGTAAAGGAGATCTGTGGCTTGTCTCCGAATGGTGGTGTTGGCCGTGATTCCGGTTTTGTACCTTTTCTTATCTATCTCCTTATTTCCGCATTAACAACACTCTCTTTGCCTAATTGCGAGTATAACCTTGAATAGAGGTAGACATCACATATTAACGGGAACAAAAAAATCACACTGCGACCGGTACTCTTTCTTATAGCAATGATCTCTGACAACCGGCCAAGTTATTTCATCCAGACACAAGACGATCCAAACTTTTACTGACATCGAAACTTCTGTCCCAAGAAGGCCGTTACAGCGAGGTTCAATTGTATACCTATCGATTCTTCTCTCCTGTTTTGTTGTGAATTTTTTTTTGAAGTTGTTGATGTGGTATTTCCCTCTCATTCTCTATTATTTTCCATTGCACACATTTTCAAGGCTTATCTACTGCAGTTTGCACATCCGTTCAAGACCCATTGCCGCTATCCAACTTCCTTCAATAAATGAACATTACATGATAGGAAAAACACTGTCAGTGTAACATTTGTAAAAACTGACATGTCTCATTTCGAACTCTCTCCAACTCGAGAACTACAAAAGATATGGATGCCTGGGTATTTTGTCTTAAAGCTGATTGAAAGTAAAATAAAAATTTGTTTCATGTGCTGCAGTGAGTCTGGGCTAATTGATTTGTTTACAAATAGAGCGGTAAACTGCGGTTTCCGCCATGAAGTTTTGCCGCCGTTGGGCAAAACTCAAACTTTTTAGTATTTCGCTAGATAAGAATTAACATTCTACAGTGAAGTCAGACGCTAAGTTATAACTTCAATCCTGCACTAATACACAGTTTCACTGACACTGACACTGACAATTGCAATACAATGAAACAGATGGAATGCCACATGGTGAAGTCCAGTGCCGTGAACACAGATATCCCGTTCAGTTTGAACAGTTCCAAGGCAAGGAGGATTTTTACACTGAATACTCGTGAAGAAAGACGGCTTGAAAAAGTGCACTGGAACTTAGAAAAACAAAGGATGGCCGAGTCAAAAAGGTTCTTAAACGCGAAAAGAGACGTCATTATTCACTATTTTGGATTTCGGAAAGTACAATCTGCAGGACAAATTGGTGTCCATGACAGACTGTTGACAATAAACTCATCACGCCGGACGACATCACAAGAGCTGCTACCTACACGTTCAGGCAGTTTGGACCCGCAGAGGTCTATTCCAGAGAAAAATAACTCTAAAAGTAAAGAAACATGCATTTCTCAGAGAATTGGCACCTATTGCAGTCACACTGCAACCGTTTCCTGTGGCGTTCTTCCTCGCATGCCAAGAATTTTGGTGAGTGAAGGAGTAGATCTCACGCAGCGGTGTCGAAGTTGGTCAAGTTCAGCGAGGACCGATTTTCGCTGTCTCGGGAATAAAGAAGACAGCGACAAGGTAATTACAGAACAGTCAAACACCCCAGCACGGAAGAATCTCATCCACGAACACTTTTCCAAGAATAAAGGAAAAGAAAAACCCTTATCCGAGGTTCTTCCACCCATTAGATTGCCACCATTGCATTCGCAGAAAGAGAAAACGATCAAGGAAGAGCACCATACGACTTTAGCAATAACGGAAAAAGTCAGCAAAGAAAAGCTTTGGAATGGTCTAGAGGATTGCCGTTACTTAAGAACTTACGCAAAAAAAGACAAGTAAACCAAAAAACGTTAAAAAAAATTGTATAAAGCAAGGATCTCTTTAGGTAACTTATGAGAGCAATACTAACCAAACACGTTTGATGTACATGTACATAGTGTATGAAACTAAAAAACAAGAATCTTATTTTGGTCTCTTTTAATTAGTAACCAAAAGTAGTAATCTTCAACGGATATCAATTAGCAGTCAGTCAGTTTGTTAGTTTGTCAGTCAGTCAGTCAATCAGTTGACCAGTCAGTCATTCAGCTAGTCCGTCAGTCAGTAGTTATTGTCAGTAAGTACGTTTTATCATACTATCTGTACGAAAGCAAAACGTCCTTGACACTCCACTGAGTATCAAATCCATGGATTCTCACGGTATGGTGTAACGGCTACAGAGGAGAGCAGATAAAATAGCAGAAACAATAAACGACTGAAATCTGGAGTGGAGCTATCTTGTACATACGACGCTAACAGTTTCTGTTTCGTTCCAACCGAAATATTTCAGATGTTTACTGTAAATTTACTTGGAAACAAGGAACCTTCTATTTTTACACACCGTAGCATGGTCTGTTGCTGTACTAACATTACAGATGAACTTCTATGCTCCCTTGTCCCAGGAGAGAATTTTAAAGCAAGGGTGCTTCCATTGTACCAAAAATTCCGGAAATTTCGGTCGGAAATCAAATGTAAAGGTCCGCTTCGGTTTGGTCCGACCGGAATATTCAGAAGCACCTCTGGAGGTGGTTAACTTTGACTGTTGGGACTGGTAGGACCGAAATTTGTCGTTCCATTTTTTCAAACCTATTTCTCTTCATTATATATCATTTATGTAGGGAATTCAGGAAAGGAAGGAAAAAATGGCAAAAGCCATTCCTCTTGGTTGGAAAACGTCGTTTCATTTTCTTCGGGTAGTTCCACTGCTCTCCAACCGGTCGGTCTGGCATAATGAAAGCATCCCAAGTCTACTCTGCAAAGCGTAATGTTTAGCTCCCAACCAGAAGTCGAAAGTACTGACTATTTGTCGTTCTAAAGCTAGAGGGCTAATCAACTTATGAGTCCTTTGGGGCTAAACGATTCATTTTCAGCATTTAAACATTAAAATAGCATTTGAAAGCCTCCCGGTCATTTGTCACCATATGGTTTCTGTTGAGCAGTTTTGATTTTCAAGTTGTTGTCCTTAACCAACAGTTTCAAGATATCCACTGAAGTCTTGGGTTGATCTTAAAAACGCCTCACATTTCCTTCTCAGTTGGTTGGGTGTATGTTGATAACAATTTCTCTTGTCCCTTGCCATGCCCTGGACAAAACAAAGTATAAAATAACTCAAAATGTTTTTGGTGCACAGTTTATCATTCCATAATGCAAAGGGAAATAGGCATACCCAGTGTACTGGGTTTTTCATGTATTGTTAATGTTTAGCTCAAGTCTTTATTATGACCTGTGGCCCTACAAGTAGTGATCCGAAACATCCCACTGCAGAAGCACAAAAAACGTATCCTGTGGGATTAGGTGTGAGCAGGCATGGTATGGCTGGGAAAGTCCTGAGCACCTACTTAATGTGGTGGCCCAGACTCCATTCTAGTTAAGACCCTTATGTTGAGTTTGCTAGGGTGGCAATCCTGTCAGAAGGTTTTTATGGAATATTGAAACACATTGTTTAATTTTAAAGATTGTTAAATGGAACCCTTATTATTAGCCTGCACACATACCACATACCGGTATGTATTTCTGGGAGTCGCTTGTCTGCAGAGACAAGTGACAGGCGGAAATATGGCTGCATTTGCAGGCTATCTTATCACATGAAATTAATTAAAGGAAGAAAAAAAGGTGTACTCACTTTATAATTATTTCCGTGATCCTGAATAAGTTGCCATAAAAACTGTGCTTCACCTGGAGAAATGTGCCTCTCACCTTTCAGCTCATTTGCTGCCATTTTTTCAAACTCTAGACATAAAGCATAAAAATAGAACATTTGACAACAGTCCTAGGAGGTTTGTCATACATTGGTAGAGCACCATACAAACTTGAAGGAAGAAAGTCCATAGTTGTTGTCACTTATGGGGAGTGAGGAATACCTTTTACAACAGGGGTATTTTCAGTTAGAAGGCTGAACACCAAAATGTTGAACAACAGTGAAAGACCTTACTAATTTGAAGTGCATGCGCCATTCTGCAAAAATATCACTCTCGCTCTGTTTTTCTACTATGCTTAATATTTACAGCCCTTTCATTCCTTATCCTTGATCTCACATTCTACATTTTGAGAAAACATATCCACAAGTTATGTGGCAACTTAGACACATTCATTTGAATACCAGCAGCTCAGTTACATTAGCCTGTAATATGTCAGTCATGTTGTGCCCTCAGGGCAGGAGATATTTGACATTTCAGGCTAAAGTTACATGTACACATATATATAACCTGGCTGCCTCAGAATTAAAAGTTTGATTGAGAAGTAGAAGATTGCAGGTTCCACTCATGTTGGCAGAACATGAAGTTCTTTGGAATTCAACTGGGTAAATCAAATCTTCAATATATGTTCTTTAATTCAGTGTAGAGGCTACATGTACATGTAAGTTCCTTTTCTTTGAGTGTTTTGCCACCCATGGAGGTCAAAATGACACCTAAAATACCCTTTTATTTCTGCTTTCAGCCAATTAAATTTACATTGACTGAATGACATTATCCATTTTCTCAACAGCAGACCTTTCATTTTCTTCAGAAGGAGGTGGCTCCTTTATCAATTGATTACAGTACACATTTTGTATCTAATTCAATCTGAGATTTTAAAGTTGGTTTCCTTTCTTTGAGATTTGAAATTCAAGATCAGGCATAAAATAATGTTGAAGCATTAACCCACCTTTAACTACCACTGTTGGTTCTTTATCTACTTCCATTTCTTCAACTTCCTCAGTGTTGCGACCCTGAACAGGTTTACAAGTTTAAATGTTACTTTGACAATGAATTAAGTTACAAGATACAATGCAGATCAAAGCTTATCTGATTACAAGTCCCTAAAAAACAGCCTGTTAATGTGTAATGTGGTAATTCTGTTCAAGGCTCAGTTGAGCCACTGCTGAGCAAAGCTCTCAGCAAGTCTTTTATCATTCACAAGCGATAATAAGTGATAATATATAAGAGCTGACTATAAAAACTGCCAAGTCACCAGTGATGATATGGGGCTACTACACTGTTAGCGAAAATCTGCCTGTTGTCAATTTTTCTACTGAGAACTGTAATAGAGCACTGCTCTCCCTCAGTGTGCAGCAAAACATATCAAAAAATACAGAAATGCACATTCCAAAAAAGAATGAAACCCATTGTGCCATTCCCATGGCAACACTCATGGCTCCAGCCTCTTTCTTAAAAATCCAAATATCCCCATTTCCAACCCTTTAAAGTAAGACAACGGGTTCTGTTCAGAACACACATGGTGCCCATATTGTCTAAATGTTCCTTATTAGATTGTTTGGAGTGGATTATCTTTATGTAGTTAGGACTGCAACGATACATTTTCTTCAAAACCGATACATATCTCGGTACAAGTGCCACGATACGATACACGATACGATACATCATAACACACAACTGACAAGTGACGTAATGTTACTAAACTGCTTTGGAATCTTTAATTTCCATTGATAACAATTAACAAATGGTAACTCCTTGGCCTATGTAAAAAAACTTTGAATCCTAAGTCTTTCAATACCTTTGACTTAAATGAGGATGGTGGCGGTTGTAACTCAACTGTAGAGGAAGACACTGGCTGTTTTTATACTCGAGACATGTTACCTGTCTGGATGAGCTTTGGCAAACATTTTGTAATGTCAAAATGTTTGTCGAAGCTTGTCCAGACGGGTAACACATCTCTGGTGTAAAAACGGCCATTTTGATGAACAATCCAACGTGACGAATGAACCGCGTGTTTTTGCTGCGGATGCATAAGCCTGTGTCAGCTGACAACTTATTGAAACTACACATGCTTTCGTGCCGCCATCTTGAAAAATACGCGATTGGAAGCACGCGAAGTGATACTAAGCAGAAGCCCTGTGGCTAAAAAAAGGCTTGTACTTGGGTAAGGAGTCATAAAACTGATTAAAACAGTAATTTCTGAATGTTGTTAAAGTAATCTTTTTTATTTTTGATGAGAAATATTTTGTTGTTTTGCTCTAATATTTCTCAAGATAATCCTGACTCAGTGTTCTACATTTTGGTGGAACGACTTACAAAGTTATCACTTTCCTTATTTGAATATAATACAAAAATGTAAAAATCTCTGAAACGAAAGAGGATATTTCAAAGGAAAAACGCTTTTCTTCCTTTTTTTGGAAAAGCCTTGTAAATAAACAGCAACTATTTTTCTTTTTAAAATGAAATAAAAGAGAAATACATTCAACGTATGTGTAGTAAACTACTGACCTTTACCTTTCTTTTAGGAATGGGGATGGTAGCATTAGCATCAAATGCCAAACCAAGGTTCTGAAGATTCTGTTTTAGTGTCTTCTTCTGGTCCCAGTTCTGACGCAATGTTTGACTTGAGGTTTAATAACAAAGAAAGAATCAGGACAGGAAAAAAAATTGAAAATTACTTGCCCAGTGGGCCAGTAGATTTCAGTTTTCACTTGCCCCCACTTAGATATTACTTGCCAATGCAGTGGCTGGTATATCAATCAGAGGACAAATGCAAACAGAGTATGCTTGGATTCCTAACTAATCCATGCTTTCAGCTCAATTAACTAATCTTGCAGTCTTGCAATAGCTACTGTACTACTATTTATCAAGCTGACATGTTAGTCACGGAGACTCACAAGAATACCGACAATAATTTTATAACAATAGATCATGTGATCTCTCTTAAATTATTCATTTTAGGCCATGTGCTTGGAGGGCTTGGTTACACAGCAGTTTTTGATTTAGTTGAGTTGTTTACTTGTATTTGAAGTGTTCAATACAACTTGAAATTTAATCAATTGTTTTGTGTTGTGTGAACTACAGAAGTAGCAACTAAACTTCTATTTTCACTTGCCCACGAGCAAAATTTACGTTCCCCTTTCCTGTCCTAAGAATATTTCAACTGCATGTACCTTACACCAAATGTGGTTTATTCTAAAAAACAAATGAATTTAAAATCGTTAATGGCTGAAATCAAGCTAACAGCTAGTTATAAATGGGGAAATGATCACTTAGGGGATATGTTCTTGTTGTAAGATGAAATTCTCAGGATTAGGCAATAAATTAGGAGAATTAACTTTCAGGTCTTGGTAGTGAAAGGGTTAATGAGATAATTATACAGCTTTACATCGGAAATTTCGTGTGTAATTGCTGAAGAGTTCTCTGAATCATAAATCTTAGTGAGAGAGAAAGAAACTCACTTTAACACTTTCACCTTCTTCTCTTTTTTCTTTCTTTTTAGTCCGGGTTTTGTTGTGTTTATACGCTTTTTCCTCTGCGCTTTCTTCCTTCTCACTCCAGTCATGGTTTACAGTGCTCCGCGTGGACTCGAGATATCGCCAGGCGTCTTTCTCGGGAAGAATACCAGTCGCTCCAGACTCTCTCGTTCTAAAGAGATTTCTTCAAAATGGCGGCAACAATTTGAAGGAAAAGGTTCACTTAACAGGGAATGAAATGGACCCAAGAGGAGATCAACCGTTGTCTACATCGCACCGTCAAAGTTCAGAATTTTACGCTGGTGAATCAACAATCAACTATGTTTGGCAGGTACAGTGAACATTGCTTGAAGGAATTCGTGTTTGTTTCCACGTGTGATTCGCGCCTCGTCAATAGCCCGGATCATTAGCGCACATACAAGAACCTCCGACAACAAAACGAAGAATTTTTAATTTGGCTAAGTGAAAGGAGACAAGTGCGCAAACGCCGCTATAGTTTTTCTTGCTAGATGTCTTGTAGTTTTGCATGCTAACAGCTGCCGGGTAAACTTAAGCTTACTTATTAGTATCTTATGAAGTAAAGTTTTGACAGTTTTAAATCAACTCTTCAAGCAATCTTTTAAACCTCAGATTACCGGATAGTTCTGCATCTCACAGTTGCTGGTTCGCTTCGTGAAAGATTTAGTGTTATATTGGCAAATACCTTTTGTTTATAGACTTTCTAACTAAGCTCTGGTTTAAGTTATATCATTTTATTAGTATTCTCAGCAGGGACACAGTTTTGATCCAGAGGCAATGAACAAGGCTGTTGATAGCCAAAGGGACATTCGAGGCCATGATCAAAGGTGAGTAGCACAGATAATTTTACAGGAAATCTAAGCAGTAATACATAGTAGGTTTTGATGTAGTATGCTTGCAAGATAGGATCAAATGTTGAAAGGTAGTACAGCCAAACCTCCTGTAAATAAAATGTACATGTAGGTACACATAGTCACTTATAGGAGGTGGTCGCTTACAAGAGTTACACCACACAGGGTCAAAATTTTGCTTCATTGGCATATGACAATATTGTAAGACACTCTTTTAGGACTGATAGAGTAAAAAGTATATGCATTTTCTTCCTTAAATTTTAAATGTTCTATTCAAGTGAAAAGTCAATTTTGTGAAAAAATCCAGTATTACTCAGGAATGTAATAATGTTACACCACCTTATTATGCAGTTTTTGCTCTATTAACTGGCAAATATTTGCTTACGGAAAAGTGATTACTTACCATTTGACAAGTAATTTTTTCAATTTATTGATAACACTCCTTTTTAGTTTTATTAATAATGTAACTGACTAACTGAGAGGCTGTTTACTTAACGTCTTGATTCTAGGGATGTATGCAAATTTGTGCCAGTGGTTTGTCCAACTCTTTTTCAATCATAACTACTGAAATGTAGAAATAATTCCAGGGAGTGTCAAAAGTTGATGGTAAAAACAAGGATAAAACAGTAAAATTGGTCTGCATTCCTAAGGAAGCATCTCCTACACTGTAAATGAACCAGAACAAGAAAGCTTACACACACACATACATACATGTATGGGGTATGGTACATTATATTTTCAATAATAATTTCTTCTGGTTCATTTTGAACAGATCAGATATAAGGCATATGTTTGGTCCTATGCCAGCAGAAGTAACAAGAGTTAGAGAGGTAAGAAATAATGTTGAAATTTAATTTGTAATAGTTTTGTTCAATGGGAAGATAGATTATGTTGCAGACTGACCTTTAGTATACATGTCTGTGTGCATGGAGTGTGAACTTTATCCTTAAATGTTAATGAATATATTTTTGGTTGCTTTATTTAAAGGAAAATGTCAGCAACACATTTAAACGAAGAAGCCATATTCAGAAATGTATCCTTTTGTCAAACGAACCTACAATGTATGTGTACATGTAAGTGCTGACTGATAGCAATAGGAGTAACCTTGGTGAATTTCTGAAGATTATATAAGTACTTATGGAGACTCCTAAGTTAGCTTCAAGATATCAGGGGTAAAACTACTCTTGAGTGTATAGTGTAATACATGCAACTCCAAGGGAAATGAGGGTTGGTTTACGTTGCATGTATCAGAAGTAACAGCCTTATTACATTGGAATCATTTGAGGGGTAGCTGGAGAAGGGATACAAATTAAACTATCTATTCAAAGAGCTTCTCCTGGATACAGATGGAATGACTAGCCAGGGAGAAAGGGGATTGAAGAAGCTTTGTCAGTGGCCTGTGCTTAGAAATAGAGTAGACAAGCTTTGTATCAAATCACATCTGAAAGAAATGTCACCTGAAGGTGGCAACTCTCCAAAAATGTCAATAAACTCCATTTTAGTGTTATCAGCAAATTTCAGGTAGCAGCCCCTTATAAGTAGTAATGAAATTTGATGACAAATTACAATAACAAGTACTGCAATCCTCTCATATTTGTGCAATTTTGTACATTAATTGTCATAATTTCAACCCATGTGGTATTTTTGAGAAAATGATATCATTTACTCAAATTCTTACCCAAGACTTGGAACAAGGAAAATTAGTGGCGGCTGTAAATTCTCGGAAATCGAGTTAAAAAAAAATTGGGGGTTCTAATGTTCATAACAGATTAAAATTTGGCAAGATCTTTAGAAAAGACATACTGTGTACGAAAATGTAAAAAAATGAATATCAACAATTTGATCATAGTGGCACTTTAAGACAATTTTACATGTAATGAAGTGTATGAAATGTAACATTCTTAACTGTGACATCAGCACTTCACCTGTTGGATGAGGTCATTGCTACTCCACGGCAACCACTGCATACAGCATCCTCTCTTTTGAGAACAGCTAACACTCCAACTCCACTTCGACAACAGGCAACTTTAACCTCAAGACTCAGGCACAGTGCATGTATGTATAATATGATTATCATTATGCATGTACAGCTGTTTCAATAAACACATCAAGCCTACACAACAAGACGGTGGGTCTGGTTTACATTGAAAATTTTACAAATAATTTTATTTCAGTCTACTTTTGCATATGGAGTATTAGCAAGGGTGCATTAATTATAATTGCCATTATGAGACCATTTTTCTGTAGCTTTTCTTTCCCTGTTAAATGTCTCCAACTTAAAAATTGTTCTAAAATTTAGTGCAGTGAAAAGAACATGGTTTTTATGGATCTGTGGCTTCTTTTGCTTTACTCTGCCTTTTAATAATATGTGCACACAATCTGGGCAATCAGTGGTTTTATTTTTGCTGCCATTTATCATCTTAGCAAACCTCTTAGTAGGAAACAGAAGTTTACTTCAACAAGTTCAAATGGTTTGTTGGTTCTTACATGGCAGCCAAAGACACAATCCTTTCTTGATTATCAACTTCACAGTTTACATGTTATTGAAAGGCTCAAAAATAACTTCTCCAGACTTGAATAAAGAGTTAAGAAAACCATCTGCTATAAAAATTGTCCCACAATGCATTGCATAGCTTGCATACTGATTGAGTCATCCAATTATTAATTTTGCATAATTTAAATTTCAGCAATTTCTTCAGTATAAAAACTTATTTTTTGTGACTGAAAGTAGCTTCCCTATTCATGTGGTACATTGTTCTGTATTTTTTTTTTTTTGGCCTTTGTTGCCATTGTAATGTATTGCTGTTTAAACCATTCCCTTTGATTTGGTTATGCATCACTTACAAAAGTGTTACGTATTATATAAAGCTGCATGGAAGTAAAACAAAGAGTTTCTTTAGTTCTGGCATGAAACATACTTTGATGATTTCCTCCCCAAAACTCGGTTGTTTCCCTGTAACATTTCTCATTATTTACAGTACACACAGCAGCCTTTTGCTTTTGTGAATGTACATGTAGCAAAGGGGAAATTTGAGCTTAAAGCTGCATGATGTGAATTTATCGTGATGTAAAACCACAACTGAGAAATATGATTATTTATGGACTATTTTGAAATGTAGATACTCCAAGTGGTACTTCCTCAGTTGCAGACACTGATCTTACAACTCAGGTAAACACAATGTCCTGTTATAAGAACTAAGTCTAGATATTTTCTCAATATGCATGTAGTAGGCATGAAGGCTCTTCACTGTCACTACATGTATGTGACTGTATAATTATGAGAGTCATGCTTGTCTTGAGTTTTACAGATTTTCAGTAGTACTGACACAACATTTTTCATCATTTCTGTATCTAGGACATTTCCTTTGCTAGTGAAGGAATCCCTCATGGACCGTTATCCTCAAGACCGCCACCGATGTCTGGCTTCACAACACTGGTAAATCCAAAGCTTTTAAATTATATTGATTTGGTTTCCTATAGAGCTAAGATTAAGTTGTTTGCACCTGTTTTACTGCAGGGTTCACTTTCTTTTATGGAAGACAGTGGATTAAGCCAACCTTTAACACCCAGTAAACCACTTGCTCCTGCTGTTGAGGTAACTTCAGTCAATTTTGTTTCTTTTAATACCGAGCTAGTGTTCAGTATACAGGATACCCTGGTAAAACAGGCAGTGTTGATGATAATGTTGTAAGTAGTTAAGAAATTCAAATTCCTTGGGTATTGTTCAGATGTGCATGCATATCAAATAACAATGTATTTCGACTTGATTGATTATTATGACATGGTGCTACTGTATGTGTATTGTACTCTCTGCTACTCACAGATGCTCTTTTCTGAATTTGAATACAGGATTTGTCACCAGGAAGTGTTGTGGAGTTATCTCAATTAACTGAAAATGTCAGTATTTTGACAGAAAAGGATCCTGTGATTGCAGGTCAGCAAAGTGTTAGATTTTAGTGTAGCTGTATTACAACAGCATTAAATGAATAAAAAAAAGATGTAATGGTATATAGGAGACAAGTGAATATTGCAAGTTAAAATAAGTGCATGTGAAACTCAATTTTAATCTGGTTTATGATGGTCAGCAGCATCTATGTACCCGTAGGTATCAGGGAACATTCATTTTTTATGAAGGAGGCGGGGAAGCTGGTGGGATTTGGGAAGCACCATTTAAAAACACATGACACCCCTTTACCTTACCAATTTTTTTCATGTGTTCCCCTCTTTTAGCGATCATTTTTTTGGATGATCCCTCCCCCCAAAAAGGAAAAATTTAAACAAACAGTATTGAGATTTTATCTTTTTTAATATTTTCTATCATCCCCCTTCTTCACGTTATTGTGCTCACTATGGAGACAATATTAACAATCCCTATACTACACAGAGCTGTTTTGTTAAAATCACAAATTATAAGAAAGAGAAGTCAATTTGGGATCTCCTTGTTATGGCTCACACTGAGCATGTGGCATTTGGCCTCTCATTAGCATCTTCAAAATTGATGCATGCAAGAATGACAGTACTTGAGTCATCTTCTCCTCTAGAGTCAGTGGCTTCACTGTCATACTCGTCATTGTTACTTTCCTTTTGTTTCACTTCTTGTCAGCACTTTCTCTGTTCTCATTTTGTGTCAATGTTGTAGGATTTCTCAGGGTTGGTTGGCCTGCTTGGAGAGGACTCTTCTGCTGCAAGCATGAATGTCTTTCAATTGCCTTTACTTTCTCACTTGTGCTGCTTTTCAAAATGCTGCTTCAGCCTGTGGTGGTTTAGGTACCCGGTACTTGTTTAGTTCTGGAACACATAGATTTTTAAGCTGGGTTACATCTTTGCACAGTTCAGTCTAAACATGATCCTCATAATTTTATGATTTATCTTTTTCTCCCTAATTTCCCTTTCCTTTTCCTCTGCTCTCTTTTTCCTTTAAAATTCCAGCACTTCAAGATGTTTAAGATAAACAACCACCATCTTTGATTTGACAATAAACTTATCTGCAAGTTTTCAGATTCAGTAGGTACAAATACAATGTACTTTTTGGTGGCAAATGGTTTTTTAAAGCAAAGGAAAGTTTGTAATAATTTTTTTCCTGCCTTCTATGTTTGTTCTTCACATTATGCCATTTTAAAGTTTTATATTTCACATGATCTCCCTTTTTTTCCTTTATTTTTTTGGGATGGCCCCCCCTTTGAAAGCAGTCCCTCCTACCGCCTACCAGTCCCTCCTACCTCATAAATAAATGGCACGCAATGGATACAGAAGCGATGACATTTAAAAATTATTCCTAGAAGATTGGAACATAAGCAGACAAACTGACTCTTGAACTTAACTGTGAAATTTTGTGTTAGAAGTTTTAGGGGTTTAGGTTTAGGGTAGTCCAACTTCAGGTAGCTTACCTTTACACCACACTGTTCTCCATTAAATTTTACCAATATTTCAGTCCACAAATAAGTTTAGTTCAGATATTTCCTTGCTTATGCAATGCTGATACAGTGCTTTGACAGTTCTAATTCAATTTTATCATTTTGTTTTGTTGTTTCGGGTTTTAGTACATGAATGTACATGCCAAAATCTTTAGCCGTTCGAACAGCTGAGCCATCAGTTCACAAAAAATTGTCAGCCATTCAAATGGCTAGGCCATCCATTCACGAAAAATCTTCATCTGTTCGATAGATGGTCATTGTCGTTTATCCTGCTGTGAATGGCTTATACGTTCATAAACCGCTTTGCTTATCCCTTCAAACGGCCTATCTGCTGCGCTTGTCAGTTTGTCTGCTCTCAAACGGCATAAGCAAATAAATCCAACCGTTAGAAAAAACTCTTAATATATATCTGTTCATTGCTTTACAGGTTGAAAAGGAAATATAAAAGACATGTAATTGTACAATGTAGTAATCAGTCAGCCATTGGCAAAAACAAGAAAGGTTATCAGTTCAACAGAAACTTTCAATCCACTTAACTATATGGCCAAGTTCACCACTTTATCATTTCGTGAAACGGCTGTCATTTTGATCTAGTAGGTTGTTTACATCTATTTAGCTCAAGTTACACCAGGAGTTACCGACACATCGAATAGTGAAAATTGTCATTTACAATAATAATATCTGACAAGTTATAACACAGGACAATTTGGTTATATCAACTAAGTTGAAAATGTAAATTGGCCACCGTGACGAGTTAAAAAGCTGATGTTTCGAGCATTAGCCCTCTGTCAGAGCACAGCACCACAGTTTCTTTAGAACCTTTCACCCCTTATAACACAGGACAGTTTCCTTGCATTTATTGTTCATGATTAATCGCTCATTAATTTTTCTCCTATGGCAGAAGTGGAAGACATGTTTGTTATTTTTGCTGCAAGACGGTTTGTCAGCTTCTTTGTACGAAATCATCCAAATTCTTTGTCGGGCTTTTCATGTTTTTTATTGCTAATATTTTTACATCCTTACCTGTTAAGCCTTGAAATATTTTACTTAATTGAAATAATTATTTTCTTTACTTCCTCTTCTTGACATTACTTCACTTAAATCCAACAATAAGATTCATGTTTTGTGATGCCCTCTATTTGTATTAAGTTTCAAAGTTACTGACACGTGAAAAGTCACCCTTTTGTCCTGTTTTCGCCGACTGAGAAACTTGCTTGTATTAAAATTTGGGTTGTATTTGGAAGCTACTTCCCAGTTAATATGTTTCTTTTTAAATCGTTGCCACAGAGGCTAGAATTAAAAGCACTCCGCTGAACCTACAAACAGCAACTCCCAGAGTGCATTTTGCTTCTACAGAGGGAGAAAATGCGCCACAAAAGCATGACAGACAAAAGTGTGAAAGCGATGATGTCACACCATAAGTCATTGCTTAAAAATGAACGGTCCCTAACTTCATGTAGTGTGACTGAAGTGTTCCTCTTCATATACATGTACTCTGATAAAAGTGTCCTGTAAAGGTTTTCGTGGATGACTACTGGTATAGATGTAGGTCAACAAAATGCAATGCATTGAATAAATCAACCTAGGAGAACAGTAATTAGCAGTGACACAACAGTTATTCCTAAACCTGCTGGTAATTCCACATGTCCATGTAATTGTTGGTACATTATGTAGTTTCCTGTGATGCTAAGTAATGTAAAACTTATTGATGGACTGTGCTAATTAATTAAGAATATTATTATTCCATGAGACCGCGTTACAATACAATACTAACAATACTTTATTGACAACTCCCCATAGGGGCTTTTCAGTGACAATATAAAATAAACAATAAGTGAATTAATTGAGGTAAATCCTAAATACAATTATTTTACTAAGACAAAAACGAATTTAAAAGGTCTAGTTTAAGATTACGTTTAAAACTATTTACACGTTGGCTTAATTTCAGTTCGGGTCTAATAGCGTTCCAAATACTTACTATACGATAATAGAAAGATCTCTGACCGGTTGCTGTTTTACAGAGTGGAATATTTAGTTGTTGTGAATTACGGGTCACTCGACCACTAACGCTACCCCTAGGAATAAATTTATTAGTTAAATATTCTGGTGTGAGACCTTTCATACACTTACACTGTAAAAGCCATAACGGCGTCTCTTAAGTACAGTTGTGATTTCACAGGAATCCATTTTAAATGTTTTAAAGCTGTAGACACATGATCCTACTTTCTAATGTTACAAACTATTCTTGCTGCAAAATTTTGAATGCCTTGTAGTTTCTTAATATTGGTTTGAGTTGTGTTAGCCCATACTGTCGAACAGTAATAAAATTTGCTAAAAACTAGAGAATTTATGATCGTAGTAAGTACCTCTTTCCTAAATGCATGTTTTACGCGGCTTATTTGTCCAAGTGCAGACATACACGAGGAGACAGTTTTAATAATATGTTCATTAAAGGTGAGATTTTTGTCAAAAGTCACTCCAAGATCTTTAACAGTCTCTGAAGGTTCGAGGGCTTTTCCCAAGAGTGAAAGGCGAAATTCCGGAATTTTTTCAACCATTTGTCTACTACCATATATGATAAGCTTAGTCTTGTCAGGGTTTAGGAGTAGACCATTATCAAAGCACCAGTTACGTAGACTAACAAGGTCTTCGTTCATAGCAGCTACGGTGTTTCCAGAGGCATGAGGTCAGAAAGACATATAAATATAGCTTAGTGTCGTCCACGTAACACTCAGTAAGACAGTTTCTTGGAATAGATGGTAAATTGTTGACATAGATTGGACGCGTTGGATATGAAGTGATAAATAACCAACGAGCGCATAGCGCAAGTTGGTTATGATCACTTCATATCCAACAAGGTCGAACGGAATAATTGTTTTAGTATATTTTTAATCGGGTTTTTGCCGCTGATTTTTATTTCAACAATTTTACAAAGCGGAAAATTTTTAAACTTTGTGCTCTATTTTCCATATCAAGTAAAACTCTGACTAATGGCTCATAGACGGAGTTTTTGAGCCAATTAGAGAGCTAGAAATGCAATAGTCAAAGCTGAGAATATACTAATATGTAATAGCACATGTATATGATAGAGGTGTTGTATTTCATATACAGTAAAAGTAATTGTTTTGTTTAATCTGTAGCCAGTTCCAGCTTGTTTGAAGAATTTATGAGTGCCTTTACATCCTTTCCTGACACAAGGCATATTTTTGATGTGTTAGCCAGATATGAAAAGGTAATGGCTCAGTGGGTAGACTGAGTGAGGTCAGTGTATTTTTCAAAAAAATCTATCCATAACACTATCTTTCATAAGTAGCCATTTTCCAGAATGCCATATCAATTTTTCCAGTCAGATCACTATATACATGTATGGTCAGAATGTTTCATAAGTTACATGTAATACTGTGGTAAGCAAATAATTTTTAATTTAAGGTTGATAGTTTAAAATTGAGTTTGTTATTGCTTTAAACCTCTGGTACAGTAAGTGAGTGGTGTCTTTACACACATGTTTACATGACTTGTACATGACATGTACACTTTTGCAGTGGCAGTACAATGTAGATTAACACTAATCTTTTGAAATAACTAGTCAATCAGTTCAGTCACAGGTCTTGTTCATGAATATAGCAGGCCTCTTACACCCTCAGTGATTGGACTGACTGTTTGTTATGTGTAACAACCCACCTAGACTTGATTGTACATAAAGAGTTTAATATAATTTCTGCTCTTTTTCTTTCAGGCATGTAGGCAACAACTGCGAGTTCTTAATGGTTTGATAAGACAATCAACGCCAGGGAAAGCCAAGTAAGTGCATTCATGTTTTGTATAACGTACTGCAAGAAGTCAGAAACTGAGTAGGGTTTTACAATTTTCACAGATAATGGTCTTGGACAAAGACCAGGAGGGAATTCCAAATGCCATTTTGCTGGCTTAACAATTGAATATTGGCTTACCATACTTAAAGTGGTACTTTGATCAAAATTTTACCCCTTGATTTTTTAGTGGCATCACTTAGAATTCCATGAAAGAATAAAAACACCGCTTACCATTTGCAAATATCTGCATTAGTTCCGGAGATATTTGTGTTTGAAAAATACATAAAAAATATGCAAGTGAGATGACTGATGCCGTCCTATACTCAACCCAGTATTATATGAGGTATATGTATCATAGAGCTATCATGGCCAATTTGTATCACAGACCAATGAAACTTGGTAGGCTAATAGTTCTAAAGGAAGCACACCAACGACTACAAAAATTCTGTTCCCATGGCAACCCACTCTTTTCCAGTCCCCACCTACTATATTTCAATTTGTTGGTGATTTTCAGCACAAAAAAGCATTAAATGGTGCCACAAACTCAAGCTATCATATTCATATGCTGGATCATACATATGAGGTGCCATTAGCAACTATCAAAATGGAATGCCAAAGCTGGCTAGAAAAGCCTTTAATATTGGTGGGTCTGGAACACAGTATGTTGCCATGGTAACAAAACTGTCTAGATCATATTGTGGAGCACCTTTTATTAGTAGAATCTTACTGCAAAGAATCAAACATTTCTGATACAAACTGGCCGAGATATCTTTCTTTATCATATTTGATTAAAATTTGGCTGAGTGTATGATGTCATGAATTGGCAAATTTGCATATTTTAAAAACTTGAATATCTCTGGAATGAAAAGAGAGATTTGAAAATAGTAAACAGCACTTTTCTTCTTATACAGAGTACTTTTTTGTGTTTAAAATGGCTTAGATCGGAATAATATAAATAAGTAAAAATAATTACAGACCAATTTTAAGTAGTTGTATACATTGTCCCTGTATATACATGTATGCCATCATTCTTTGTGTGTGTATGCCACGCAGTATTAGTCTGTAATTTATGTATGTATACCAACTTTAATAAGGAATGGCTAGGTAGACATTCAACCGTTTGTTACTGACCTTACAAGTCATCTGTCCTCCTTGGGACTCATGGTGCAATTACAAATAATTGTTAATAATTTATGTGTACTATTTTGGTTAGTTTTGGTTAGTTCTTGATGTTGGATAAGAGCTGATATGTTAAGACCAGTATGTTATTTTAAAATTTCAAGCATATCTCAGCAGGAATAAGTTTATTTTTACAAGTTTGTTGCAAAACAGTTGAAAATGTCATTAACAGTTTTTTGTTGTTAATTATGTTACTAGATTTTCTAAACAAGCTGATATATTATACCTCATTTCTCAAGAAAGTTACACTTGGAGACTTGTGGGTTCATTATACAGGCAAGTAAAATGTAGTTTAAAATGCTCTTTAGGTCAGAATGTTTTCAAAGTGGTTTAAATTTTTCAGTCTTTGGCATGTTCTTAAAAAGAATACCACTCACACCACCAACCTCCCTTTGTACCTAAGCCTACCCTACCCTACCCTGCCAGGATCCCATATCAACCCCCTGCTCTTTTTTTCAGTTTATTACCTTCACGCCACCAGGTCATGTATGCAATTCTTTCAAACTTTGTCATTTTTGAATTTATGATTGATCATTGCAAAAATTCAAGCCTGAATGGGATCCCGTTCAGGCTTTAAGTTCCTGACTGTTTAAGTTGCGTGTGTAACTGCGATGATCAGTCATAATTAATTTTCATCTTTCTTCGCGGTTGAAATACATGTATGTGATCTTTCATATAGTCATTTGTATTTATCATTTCTATTGGTCAAATATGTTACTGGGCCAAGAACCCCATTGTTCTTTAATGAAAATTAACCTACAGTGCGGCTCAGATATATCCGAACCAAAATATATGCGTAATTCGCGTCAGCCCAATACGCGTATACGCATATGGATATACGCATATACACGTATTCGTATACGAACATATGCGTATGTACTCATACGTGTATGCTTGATTAGTATGTATGAGCTAACCTGTTGATTTTTCTTCTGTTAACAGGTGATTGTTATATTCAATGGCTTGACAGCTTGCAACAGAGCAAGAGTTTTCTTCTTTTTTGAATACGCGTATACAGTATACGCGCGTATGCCTACAGACTAGACTTCTAAGCAAAATATTTGCTGAAACTAACATTTTGCAATTGGCCACTTGAATTAACTGACTGAATATTAACTAAAAGAGGGTGTATTTTGCCGTTAAATCACAAATTTACTGTTTTTTCTGTCGTCAAGGGAAAGAGTTTTTTACTATTTGAATGAACGGTTTGTGTCAGATACCGGAGATATTATTTTCTCGACAAGGTCGCAACGCTTTAAACAATAAACATCTCGCAAGCGACTCGCATGGCTTTAAAACACAGAACTTAAAGAAAAAATAACTTAACATGAGCAATGCGCCATAGAAACATTGATAACAATCCTTTGGTTAAAAGAAGAGCATTTTAACGTTTGAATGAACAGTTTGTGTCAAATATAAGGGGATATATAATTTTTCGACAATGGTTATGGTTTGAATGAACGATTTGTGTCAAATAAAACCGGAGATATCATTTTTTCAACGAGGATCTGCAGACAATAAA
>OMLO01001007.1_pt1 | contig 20669 bp, 9 predicted proteins | sample 1674811 | NCBI WGS metagenome assembly OMLO01 (sample SAMN06265003, study PRJEB25207) | coral metagenome | isolation source: Coral host | place: Mexico:La Bocana,Puerto Morelos, Mexico | collected 2008-11-13 | reverse complement strand
TAAGAAAAAAATAAATAAGTTATTTACCGGCTTTGGGTCGGTCCGTATCGTGAAAAACTGTGACCTCGGGCTTGAAATAAATAACATATATATCTTTGTTGTTTTTCTATCTTGGTGAACTATTATTTTTAGGCTGTTACTTAAATGATAGTTTTCTACGTGACCAGCGCACCTATATGAGTGGTACAAACCCATTTTTTCCAAACGTTGCTTTACCTTGTCGAAGAGTGTCTGATAATCTTTCGAAACACATTCACTAAAATCCGGTGGCAGCCATCGTGAGTCAGCTTCGCAGCGTCGCTTGACAAAACCTGATTGGTTGAAAGAGGTGGTAATTTCACCGATCATACTCGTTGTTTATTTCCAATGTATTCGTCTGATCCAGTTATGTCGTATTTATTAGCGAAGTATGTTAACATAAACCCAGATACTTTTAAATTTAAATAGACCCCCATTTCTCATTTTTCCCGAGTCATTTCTACATTTAAAATTCACTATAATTAATTAATTACTTAATAAATTAATTAATTTATACATCGCGGTTTTCAATTGAGTGTCGAAAGTAATCAGACAACTACTTTCGTTCCGGGTTTGGTATTACTACGGTTTGAGATTGGCTGAATCGTCTTATTGGTTAGCAATTAGGTTGGTTTTGGTCTTAGGATACTCAATTGAAAACTACTCTAGCTATTTATCAAAGATATTGTTAAACTGCAAACAAAATACAAGCAAAATAGCAGTATGTGAATATGATTCTAAGGACTGCGGTGATCGTCTTTAGACCCAGGTCAGCGGTATCTCTCTTACCTTTAGCACCACGTGGGCACGGATGAGCAGAATAACGTCCTGCGATCGTTTTCTTCCACAATAAACCAAGAGCTTTTTCGACGTCACAAACTTCACGAATTCCTGCACGAGAAAATGACAGGTTGAAACATGTTCATTAAAAGTTTTGTGAGAATGGTAGTCAAAACTTTACAGAAAGTCGAATTGTCGGTCGCGTATCCATTTAGTCTGGGATGAAAGACTTTCATTTTTTTTATCTATAGTGAAGTAACCTTATATGTAGGTGGTAGCTGATCGAGTCTCTATGGTTAAGACTTTGGCTCATTTCTGTCTTTAAATTACCTGAAGGAGAGACTTTGTCGTTCCATTCATCATCTCTGTCCTGGCCCGGAGTATCTTGAAAACAAATTAGTAAACAATTAGGTCAATACGTAATTTATAAACCTTAAAATTTCAAGGTAAACGCAATATCTCGGTAAAATCCATGTTATATGTTGAAACCTTATTAATGCAACACTTGGTTACCTTTCTCGTCGTCTTTCAAATGTCTTGTCACAAAACACATCCGTGGACTAAATATGTCGTCAAGGGAGGGGGAGGTCTGGCACGATTCTTTACTAAAACAATTGACAAGAAAGCAAGTTTCGGCGGATTTGAAGGCCAGGTCACATTTCTGGTGCTGGCAGCACCGTTTGATGCACATCTCAAAGTCGCCCACGTCACCAATGTTAGTAAAGTTTCCCGCTCTTTTTCCTCGCAGCAAAGTGACGTCATCTGTGGTTTTTCCCGCGATGCAGACAGGCGCTCGGTGTTTTCGATGCTTCTTTCCTGTTTCTATAGAAAAGATATTATTATAGGCTAATATAACCCACTGCTATAGTAACACAAGACACAAAATAGTCTCGACAAGAGATTTTGTGACTTTAAATTTCTAGCTAAACGTTTTATAAGAACTTCAAAGCCAAATTTCAACGTGCAATCAGATTTCATCCGTGCGAAAGTATTTTCATAATATTCACACTCTTATATGTTAATTCTCGCGCCAAAATCGCTTTAATGCTGTAATTTGTATTATCTGACATATATTGTTTTCTTGATACTGGAGTGATGTCTACTCCTAAACGTCGGATTTTATCGTTTGTTTTACCATTTTAAGTTCAAAAATGCATCAATTACTTGTGAAAAATCTTTATGGGAAAAACCTTGGTCTTTAGTCATTTTATAGCAAATAGGAATTCTCCATATTCATCTGTGTTTACATCTAATGCACATATAAGGATAATTCATAAGCTTGAGCTATTTATTTTCGCCAGTTCACTTATTATCGTGACCCTCATATTTGAATTATTAGGGAGAAATGAATTGCTTGTCACTATTAGCACTAGGAAGTTCGAAACAAACAAATGTTAAACAAACAATTTCTTTTTACTTTAGCTAATTTTATTCGCCATAACTGTATTTTTTGTATTTCTGTACCTGAGGAATCATCAGGCTGAGAGACGTCTCCAAAGTTCGGTCCTGCAGGAGTCTGCTCAACAGTAGTTCTCTGTGTGGGCGTGACTGTTGTGGAGCCGTTCTGCGCAGGTTCAGTCGGCTTACTGGTGTGGTTGCTTTGTGTCTGTGTAGGAGTGGTGTGTCTTATGGTTGTCGTATTTGCTACTTGTGTGGGGTGCAGAGGTTTAACTGGCGCGGTGGTGATACTGGGTGGGGTTTGTTGGACATGTTGTGGAGAGTTTGCTGTATGAGGAGGAATAAAAGCGTTCATAGCATCGCAATAATAAGACATGGCCAAAGGTAGAGCGTGGAACAAAAATGCATGCAACATGAAATGCATACAAAACTACACATTCTGTTAATGACAACCGTCCTGTAACTGTAAGAGTTATCCTAGTTAAATAAAAGTATCTTCTTCTTCCTCCAATATTAATTCGGAGTAACTCGAAGATGTCGAGGAGTTGAGATACCGAGCAAATCAAACAAATAAAACAATAAACTAAAACACTACACTCTAACGGAGGTGAAGGTGTGGTCATTATCTATAAATCTCGACTTCACAGTCTTGATCTTTTTCTCAGTTGGTCACAAGTAATTATCGTGTATATTAAAACGTAAGGTATTGCTTTGATAATAATATTCAAACAATTGACAGTGGAAGATCATCAACCACGATACAACAAATTTGCATAGCGTTGTGAACTTGGTGATTCCTTACTAACTTCCTCAGTTCAAACACGTTTACTTTGAAAAGAGACGTAAAATCCTGATTGAAATAACCCTTCATTTCTTTCCGGTCCCATTACAGATTTTTCCATCTATTTTTATCAGTTATACTCAATCGATGTATTTTTAAGGACTCTAAAAACCTAAAGAGGATACATGTACTTTAATACCTGACGAAGATGAATTTTTGGCAGCTTGTACACCTTGACTGGAATTCGCTGGCTTAACGATCTCAGATTTCTTCTTTCCTCCATTCTCTTCATTAAAAAATCCATTCAGACGATTTTTATCTTGTATTTGAACACCGGACGTTACGTTCGTCTTAAGGATTCCATTTTTGTCATTAGATGTGTTCTGTATTAGACCTGGATTGACCTTTGGAACACTGCCAGCCTTCGGTTCACCTACAGCAGAAGGCGGCGTGTTCAACTTATCCATAATGCTTTTAATTTGGCTCATATTTGTGGGACTTGAGAACTGCGAGGGTGGTGGGGCTTGATATTGCCTGCGGACCGTAGGACGAGGCCTTGTCTGGCTAACTACTCCACTTGTATTTGGCTGAGTGGGAGAAACGTAGTTTGGTTGCACGCCTTGTGGTTGTTGCTGGCGGTCTGGCATGTAAGTACCGAGACCTCTCGATGGCTGCATTCCGGGCGTATTTTGTTGAGGCCGGTAATTGTCTTCACCCTGATTTAAGAGGGCTGATGGTCCGTTTCTACTCCAGTTATTATATTGTTTTTTCGGGCTCGGACTGTGACCAGGAGACCAAGTGTCACCTCCAAATCCTCGTTGTGATTGATCAGGCTGTTGCCGTCTTGGATTGGTGGGAGGCCAAGCATGAGAAGGTTCAATAGGGTAAGGAGTGGGTTTGGGTTGATTTGTGATACCACGGTCACTGTAAAACGTGTGCCACTGGTATCCGACTGTCGGCTTTGGCCGAAATGATCTCCAAGATGGTTTCCTATCCCAGCGTTCCTTATTTAAATACCAGCCAGTAGGCCTTGGCTTCCATCTGCCGTAGCCTCCATAGTGGTATTTATGCCACCTATGGGGAGGACGAACAGTGGGGTGCGGTTTATAATATCTATACCAAGGTCGAGACTTGCGGTAGTTGTAATTGTAGTAGTATGGATTTTGTTCTCTGTAAGCCCAGTACTCATAGCTCTGCCTGTGTTTACGGTGCTTATGCTTGCGCTTCTTGTGTCTGTAGTATTCCTGGTTGCCTTCTCCACCATAATAATGGTCATCTTCTGAAGTTTCGTCCCGCATCCATGCTGATGAATCCAATAAACCTCCAGTTCCTTCGAGGTCCTGCTCATCGTCGTCGTGAAAGTGGCGATGCTTCCAATTGCCCTTTTTTCTATGCCTGGCCACATATTTGCGATCCTCGTTATAGTCTGTACGGTGATCTACGCCATCAGCTGGGCGCTCACCTTCTCTAAACCTATTTTTGTATTCGTCTTGCTCGTGTCGATGAGGGAAGTCTGGAAAATTCCTATCGTGAGAATCCTCCTTAAATTTCCGTTCATCGTGATCCCTTTCACGAGAAATATAATTGCCATGGTGACGTTCTTTCTTGTAATGAAAGTGTTTACCATTGTGATCCTCAAATTCAACCATCTGATTCTTCATCTGGTCACGAAAACGGAAATTTTCTGCGCGCTGTTTCTCGTGGTCACGAATTTTTTCTTCGTAATGTTTATGGTTTCTTTCATAAGCTCCTTCATCATGTCTATAAGAGTCTTCGCTGGGTGTTTCTTTTAGTTCCTCATACTTTTCCGTCTTATCACTATCACTTCCATCGCGTGGTCTGTAATGATAATGCTGATGTTTGTAAATTTCGTCTGGATGCTGCTTATGAACATGAGATTCCTCGTCTTCATTATCTTTGTTATATTCCTCTTCCCTATCCCTCTCTTTTTCATGATGCTGTCTTAATCTCCTTTGTTTCTTCGTTGTTCTGTGATATATAAACGATTTTCTAAAGTTCCTCCTACTGTTTTTGAAATCATCTTGGTCGTCATCACTGTCATCATCAGTATTAGATTTTTCATGGGATTCGTAATGCTTGTGTTTTGTTTTTCTATGTCTTTCAAGTTCATACCTGCTGTGAAAAGTAGGTTTATGATCTTCTTCATGGCTAGTACTGTCGTGATCTTCTACATTATACCCTGGATCGTCTCTCTCATTGTCTCTATGTTTATTTCCGTGCTCGTGCCTGTTATGACTTTTGGGTCTTTCTTCTGCATGCTTCTCTTCGTCTTCATCGTCATTCTCAGAATCCTCACCTAAAACTACTCGATTGTGAGACGAATTTTCATCGTTGCCTTCCTCGCCATCTGCGCTACCTTTGTCTTCCCCACTGTCGTAATCATTGTTTTGTTTTTCATCGCTATCGTCATCGTCATCATTATCATTTTTCCTTTTTGAAGATTCACTATCATCATCATCATTGTTTTCTTTGTAAACCAACCTATGCCGATCTTTTTTAACCACCTCGTAGTTAACATCAGTTCTTTTTTCTGCACGTTCTTTTTCTTCATATTTATGCCGATCTTTGCCCTGATGTTCGGGTTGATCGTCTTCCCTATATTCTTTGTGCCCTTCGTTCTTATCATATTCGTCATCTTCATGCTCGTGGTTATGAAGAGTCTTTTTCTTAGAATGTCTATGGTGCTTTCTCATTTTAGTTTCCTTGTCGCTATCAATGTGAAATTCATTTTCTTTCAAAGTGTGTTTACTTCCATGGTGTTCCTTCTTGTCGAAATTGTCATTATCGTCTTGAGTACGATGTTTGTGATGTCGCTTCTTGCCACTGTCCTCGTCATAAGTAAGCTTTACTTTCCCAGGAATGATCTTCCCCTCCCAATGATTATCATCGTAATGTTTTTTATGCTTGTGATGGTGGCGGTGTTCCTTCTCTCTGTCATTTTCCGAATCTTCTTCTCGACTGTTGTCTGTTTTAGCCTTCTTGTGGTGATGTTTTGCATGGATACTTTCTACACTATTACTATCGTCGTCACCATCATCGTTTTCGATTTTCTTGACAAGATGTGAGTGTTTCTTGTGCGTACTATGATGGCGATTCTTACTCTCGCTGTCTTCCTCTTCGGAATTTGCAGATTTTACGTGTTTACGGTGGTGTTGGTGCAGTTCCTTTTCAGCCTCTTTACTTTCACCTTGGTCTTTGTCAGCATCATCTTCATGATGGTAACGATGATGATGATAATGATGATGCTTGCTGGTAGCGCTTTTCTTTATTTCAATTTTATCATCGTGTTTTTTAGAAGAATGGGTCTTAGCAGAACTCTTTTCTGATTCGTCAGTGTCATCTTCTTCCTCTTTCTCGCGTGAGCTGCCTTTCTTGTTTTTCTTTTCCCTAACATCATCCTTTGTGTGACGTTGTTTCTCTTCGCCTTTCTCTGTGTGCTTGTGGTCTCGCTTTTTATCCTTTGCTTTCTTAGGCAAGTCTTTGTGAGGAATATCGTTTGACATCATTATATCAAAATCAGCGTCTCCAAGATCTTCCACATCAATTGCTTCTTCGTGTTTTGCCTTACGTCTGTGATGTTTTCCGTGAGATTTAACAGAAAATTCGACACCATCACTCCCGCTGTTCTCTGCTTGATGAAAATGAGCTAAGAAGCTAGCTTTAGTGTTTGAGGTGTTTGTGTTACTGCGTTGTTTTATTGAAAGCAATGCGTTTTTCGAAGTATAAATCGGCGCTGATGAATTAGTCGCCTTGTTGATTAAGTGGGGACTGGATGAAAAGGTTCGATGAGATGCCAAGGAGACGTTTTCGTTGGAAGATGCATCCTCTGGCTTTTTGGTGGACAGGACCCCGAAAGCGTGATGGAAATGGACTTTTGGTATTGTTACCAATGATTTATGGCCTACTAATTTATCGGGTGTCCTCTTATTGAAGGTTGCAGTTGTTGGATGGATAGAGGATACATCTTCTGGCTTGTTAGTGGACTGAACAGCCAGAGCGTGATGGGAATGGGTTCTTGCAGTTGTCACTAATGATTTATGGCCTACCAATTTATCGTGTGTCCTCTTATTTAACGTTGTGGTTGTTGGATGCTTGGAAGCAGTCGGTTTTACATGTGGAGACTTGCTCTCTTTTTGCAAGGCACGAACCTTCGGATGAGCATACGACCTTTTCGCTTGCGCTGTTTCAGTACGATTAGTCTTGCTATTCCTGGGACTTTCCTTGGGAATAGTTTCGTCTTGTAGTCGAGAGGTAGTTTTTACAAATGTCGCTCTCCTCTTAGTGGGCATATAACGGTGAACACGACGATTCACTGAAGGTTTACGTTTAAGAGATACTTTTCGATGGGCATAATGCATGAGGTCCCTCGTGTCCTCCAATGTGGAGTTTGAATTTTTAAACTTACGTTCTCCTTCTTTTTGACTAATTGTTCTATTATTCGTTGACTTGTTAAGTTTCGTATGGCCACGTTTTAATTGTCTTTTCTTACTTTGTAAGATGTGACTACCTTGAAATGTTTCAGATTCCAAGGATTTTCTATGTTTCGTCTTTGTGTTATCATCTTTAACATTCGAATTTCCTGGAATGGATTCTGATTTGAATGACTCATCCTTGGATTTCAAATGCTTTTGGCTGCTTAGTTCATCTTTCACACTTTCCATTTTTCTTTTTGTCGACGGTACCGTCGTATGGTTGTGTACTGTTCCAATAGTGTTCAGTGAAGCTTTTCGTCCGTACGCGGAGGACATTACTTTGAGTGTTTTTCTCGATAAAGATGGTTTACTTATTTTAGATTTTGTGCTATTTGTGACTTGTTTGTTTTTCGTATTAATTTTGCCTTGATCACTCATTCCACTCTGAGTTCGAATGGAGAGCGACGGGGTAGCTTCTGTGTCTCTGTTCTTGGACTTTGGTTTGACATTCTGGCCAGATGAGGTTTTCAGACCAGTCGACTGTGCGAGTTTTGTCGTAGCAACCGCTGACTTGATCATTCTTTGTTTCTTATGGCGAGTTTTAATCTTCCTTTCCTTTCTGCTTTTAAGCTGTTTAAAACTTGCATTATTTTTCTTCGTTGTGAGCTTTACCAAACCAGACTGACGGGGCCGTGTTTCAATAGAACCGTCATTCTTTAATCTAATTTTTCCACCCAATGGTCTGCTTATCCTTTTACTTGAAAGAACTGAGGCCTGTTTTGTTTCTCTGTCTTTCTGCTGTTTTGAATGAATATTTACTCGTTTAGATTCCATTTCTCCATAACCTTCCAGTTTGTTATTCTTTTTCGTCTTTCGTCGTTTTTCGACGTGTTTTCTTTGTGGTAAATATGCAACGTTGCCCAAGGCCGGTTTACTTTGTTCTTTGTTTTCATCTTCATCCGACCCAAGTTCATCCAGATCTTTAACGAGATCAATTTTTGTTCTTGTTTGTCCTTCTTTGTTTTCTCCTGCGTAGCTTTTCTCCTGCCTTGCATTATGACTTATCTTTTGTACATCACCATTGTCTTCTGAAAACGCTTTATCTTCCCCACTAAAAAAGGCGTTCTCTTCCATCAAATCTCTATCTTTTCCACTCGAATCTTCATCGTCCCCTCTTAAACCTTTATTTTCTCCACTGAAGTCGTTATGTTCTCTAATAAAAGAAGCATCCTCTCCACTCAAAACGTCGTCGTCTCCACTTAAATCACTATTTTCTCCACTAAAATCGTCATATTCCATTCCCAAGAATTTATCATTTCCACTCATATCTAAATCGTCTCCACTGAAACCTTTATGTTCTCTACCCAAATTGTCATTTTCTCCACTCCATTCTTCATCTCCATTAGGTGAACCCTTCGTAGAGCCTTCCGTAAACCGTGGAATATGCCAGTTAATCTTTGCAACGGAACTTTTTAAAGTATTCTCTTTATTCGTTTTGCCAGTTTTCAATGCTCCAGAACTAGCTCTACCGGCTTTCTTGACAGTAAGTGTCTTCTTGGTTTGTTCAAGATGTTTAACTTTGTGTTTTATCTTAGAGTATCCCCCAGTGTTAATGCGTTTAGCTCCACGTCTTGAATCAGCGGTTTTCCCGCCTTTTGCTGCTGGTGCGACCTTTGCTGTGGGTTTGGCCTTAGAAGGGCTCGCCCCTTTTAACGGCTTGGCTGGGGAGCTGAAGTTTGCCTCCGGAAGTTTGAACACTGATTTTGGATTTATTGTCCTCTTTTGAGTTACCACAGAAGTTATGTGACTAGAATGGCCCTTAGACATTGGCAATAGTTTTATATCTGGTCTCATAATCCTCTTTTTAGCTGAAGCTTTTGAATGGATTTTGCTTTTTCCAACTGATGAATGCACCACGCGCAGTTTGGTAATATTATTTGCCCGTTGGAAATCTCCTTTCGTCGGAGCAACCTTAAAATAACGCTTCTTGGAAACGTTGCTGTCATTTGTTTTTGTTACGGTCTTGAGTGAATTTGTAATTGAAGACGTTTTGTTGGTTAGAGTAGTCTGCACTTCTACATTGACCTTGGGCGAAGGACGTTTTGTTTTCGTTTGTGTTTGAGTAGCGGTCTCCTGTTTGACGTCACTGTCATCGGAACCCAGGTCATCTGGGTCTTCGTCTTCATCGTCCAAGCTTCTGGACACCTCTGAAAGAAAGGAACTGATTAGCAGCCATTTTGCAAAACCCTTGAAAAGACGTTTTTAATTCCCACTGCTCGTGTGAATGATGCACGATTACTAATATAGCCAAGCCAAAAAGCAGAGCTCCTGGCTTGGCTCGATTAAGCTAAAAGGGTGCCAGGTAACCAACTAAAACCAGTATTCTACCTAATAAGCTACAAACAAAACTTAAACGCAAAGCAGTCAGCTTTCTTATTTACCCATTATATGAATTTGTTTTTAACCATCTTTTTGTTGTTGCATTTTGTTGAATTTCTTTTGATTTGGAACCAGCCAAATCGATTGCGGTACGCACATAGTAGATGTTCAAGTATATATGTGACAAAGCTAAGATAATTGCTCCCGATATTAAAACATAAAAAAAAACAATCCTTGTATACGAAAGTAGTCATTGCAAGGTCTTTCGTTGTTTTGAAGGTCTTCTGTTTGGGTCATGTTATTCAACATGATTTAGTAAAACAAAGAGAACAAGTAGATTTACTTTTCATCGTCGGAGACACGTAATTGGTTAGCCTTTCGTAACTTTAATTTCACCAACCTTTATTTCTATCAATTACGGCAACTTGAAGACTAATACTGGGTTCTTGTATCGCCTTTGTACCGTTAGGTTTAGCTGCCGTAACGCCATAACACTCCTCATCTTCGACAAAAGATAACAAACAGTCACGTGATTTACAACACTGTGCACTACACTGGCCAGAACCTACGTCTGAATGCTGACGCAGTTTTTGAAACTCGTGCGGAGAGCTGTCACCAAGTAGAAGAACGTGAAAACTGGGAACAAATCTTTTCGGGCATCTGGGATTGGTGACTTGAGAAGTGTGCCTGATAAAATCTTTTGTCCCTGAAAATAATAATAATAATACTCATTAGTTTCAACAAAATTATAGCTAAGACAATCCATTTTCAATGGCCGGCATTTTGGCTCAAGTGAATCTCGGTTAGAGAATGCTGCCTACCAAGGTAGATTGTTGTGATCGGGGAAAAAACTTCAATTTTTATTAAAATTAAATTTGCATATCGGTATATTTTTTCCTTTTATGGTCATTCTCATGTTTAAAGTAAGTAACATTTCTCCGTACAAAATCAATGCATCGTCAAAACATACAGGTGAGAAGAATAATATAAAAAAATCTTATACTGGATGTTGCCGAAAAACCAAGAAATCTTCCCAAAAAAGTTAATAAGTTGATATGTCGGTGGACTTTTTATGACAGTCTGTCAATAAAATAAAACTTAAAAAGTCACGATCGGCTGGTTAAAACGAGAAACGACAGCTACTTAATTTTACCCACTTCAATCACTAACAAACTAAGTGGTTTAATTTAACTGCTGGCTTCTCATAGAACATCTAGACCTTTAGAAAATAAGTTACAATCATTTACAGCAAGGTATAATTTTCCAGCAAAAGTAGGATTTTCAAGACGATCGATCGTGGTTATCCATTGTTTCTGAAAACCACTGCAGAGGGATTTGACTGATGGTGTTCTATTCCGCCACCTGTGGAAACCACTAAAGGCCTTGGAAACATGTGACGCTATTTAATTCACAATAAAATTTCACACTTCGCTGAGTTACATGGAACATTAAACAATAGGCTCTAGTGTATTTTCAAAAACAAATGGATCCTTTATCTTCCATTGAGGACGACGTCTTTCGGGCAAAACTAAACGATCGAAAAAATGATTGAATTCGAGAAGGTGATCTTCAGGATATGAAGACATCACGTACTTACATAGGGTTGAATGTTTTTTACATCCGTCTAAGGAGGATAACTATAAACTGGAGGACTTGAAATAATCACGTTTGCAACACCTCAATCTTAAGGCTTATAATTGATAACCATCCGACTGGAAAACCAGTCAGTCCAATCGCTTATTCTTGATTTTTCTCTAATCAAACTGTGGACAAACTTTTTCGTAGATGGGTACACCGAATATACTGCACGGTTTACCACGCTTTGGAGTTATTCAGTAAAGCAAATAATTTACCAGACAAGCGTTTTTTATATCGATATATTTTACATGGGTTCTTTCAGTTTTTTTAGTCTCTTAAGCAGAATTGTTGGAGTACTTCTCTTTCCGAAATTGACAAGGCGAACACCTTCTTGCAAATGGCTAATCTTAAGTGATCCCACCGTTGAGGTATAAATAATTATTGAATAATGATTAGTAAATAAAGATGGTAAATGTTAAGCGCGGTAACGAAACGCGAAAGGTGAACATACATGTTTAAGAACTACGCTCCGATGAATTTGCAACAAACACAATTTAAAAAAAAACTTGATATATCCTGCACTATAGTTAGTTTGGAATTCGTTATTCAAGGACAGGGAACACCTCTCCAATAAGATCATTGCCGCCTTTTTCCACCCCGCAGAGTTAGATCAGCGCAATGAGATACATCCTTCTTATAATAGTTTGTAGAAACGTTTACTACGTTTAAAGAAAATAAATACGAAAGAAAATAAAGGTATGCAAACATTAAATTAGATATCTGAAGAGGGCTTCAAACCTCGTTATGAATGTATCCAACCGCAGTTTATGTTTCCGATCTAAACGATAAAACTCCTGTTTTCAGTGTCCATTTAAGATGAACAGACTGCGCGATCGAATAGTTATCTTGCATGCAAGATGTCGAACTGGAAGGTGTTTGAAATGGGGGCAGCTGAACGATCAAATGTGTTCATGGATAAAATAGTTTTCGACAGTTTAGTCCGAGCTTTCGTTATAGAATATAGTGAGGCAAATTGGAAAAACAATTATGATGGTTTCGTTTAAATCTATCATTAAAATGAATTTTACCATTGTAATTTATCGAACTCTACGATTTGCTCACAAATACTTCACCTGCATTTCTAGTGCTCCGTTGCAGTTGCCTTTCATCTTCCATCAACAAGCGATCCAATATTTTGTGACAAAGTTCGGGTTCGTCGCACGACACACCATAACAGTGAAATCCCCGCGAAAAAATAGCCAGCTCGCATATGTCATCTCTACAACAGAAATCCACACACTGCTCCAGCCCAGAAGCGTTGCCAAAACTGCGGAAATTAAATGATTTCCTGTTTCTGGTCAATTGCTCGTCCGTGCAAGCGTTCGAGTGAAGATCGATGAGTCCTGATTGAAAATAACAACAAGCGAATGGTGAAAATCAGTGGCGAGATTTTTCTACTAAAACACGGAACCCAAATTCCGGATCATTTCGAAATAATCACGACTATGACAAGCGAAATTTACCGTTGGATGCTGTAAAGAATGCAAGAAACACTAAAACTAAAATTCGTGTTCGAAGGCTGTAGGCATGTTGTGTAAATTCCAACATAGAGCATTGGTAAGGTGTAACAATTACGCCGGTCGGGGCTTCACTTCACCAGCGCGAGAAAAGATTTGTTATCAGCCAACTCCGATGCTTGGTTTCACCATAATATCTCCAAAACACTTGAAAAATAGCAAGATTCTTGAGCAAACTTTCGATAACGCCACACGCTTTTTCCAAATCCTCAGATTCCCGCGCCGGAAGAGCACCAAAACGCATTACGTAATTTTCGAGTTATTTTTAAATCGTGACAAGTGTTTGACGAAATCAGCCAATCACAGTGTCGTATTATTATTTTTTTCACGCCCAATGGTTTTCGTTGCTTCTGGTGGAAACATTCCTTGGCGATAACCTAATGAAAGCAAATCTTCGGACTTTTTAACGAATGTGATTGAATTTTTCACAGCTTTGAATAAGAAATTTAATACCGATTTTAAGCGGTCAGAGCCAAAACATTTTGTAGTCGACAATTCGCGAAAGATTTCGAGGAAACTGTCCAATTAATGGTAGTTTCTAGCTACAGTAAAGATGAAAAATTTTTTTTTTTTCATTTAAGTGCAGTGAATTTGATCTTTGTTCAGTGAATCTGCCCTGGATGACTGATTTTTTGCTTTGTCACTCAGTGGAGCCAAAGAATAAACACTTTGAACAAATTTAAAACCCGGAAACCGTGAGTAAATTGCTGTCAATCTTTAATGGAAGGATCCTTAGAGCAAACCATTTGTTATTTTAGAGAAAATATCCTTAATAAGAAGGCATATGGACGTTTGTTTCACTAAAGAATGAGTTCGTCAGTCAGCTGATGAGCCGGGTTGTAAGAATTTAAACCTCGTTCTTCACTGAATTGGCTACGCGAATCAGTTATTGAGCCCTTCATTTCAGAGATATTTTCTTTTACGTTAGCGTTGACATTGTGGTGATCCATCAGCGGTTTTATACCATGTCCTCAGTTTAAGGTTACCGTGAATCTTCAGGGGTGCCGCCTTCCTGTGCGTGCTGCTTTTAAGAATACAACTGTAAAGCTAAAAGACTGTAGAATCCGAAAATAAAAATAACTTTTGCCAGTTTGGAAGGCTTTAAACGCAAAAATGACCGTACTTGCTAAACAGAATTACCAGCCTCTGTGTTACTGCGGACATCCAAACTGACTGAACTATATCACTCACATCACTGTTGCTATGGTGCGCAGTTTTTGATACCACGATTGTAGCACCAACCGAAAAACAGTGGTTTTAATGGCCCATCAAAATCTAACTCTTGGAAAGTGCTGTTAACGTTTGCCAGCCACCTTCAGTAATATATGTGGACATTTTAGACGAGGATGGGATATAGAGCTTACACTGGCCTGTTTATTTTTAGGCAACAACTCTCACCCAGCTAAAATGCGGCCGCGCTAAGCCCTGATAAAATCATTACTTTTGATAAGTTTTGGAATAACGTACATTCATTAAAAAACACTTGCTTGGCGACCTTTTCATGTTCAGAAATATTTAATTATTATCCATTTCGTATGAAAAGTCGAGATCGTAAATTGATGAATACTGTGGGTCTGCTTTTTCAGCGAGACTAAAAGTTAGAATTGACACTCGTCATTTCACCGAAAATATGTTTAGAATATTTAGCATTTCTTCGTTTACTTTCAAAAGAGAGAAAGATTAAGTGAAATGAAGAAAACGCAGCAGTAACAGCAATCTAAACTTTTACCCTGAAAACGTTTGAAAAATATTACCGCGTGATGGTTTTATAACAGCTATAAATCACGTTGTACTTCAAAATAGATAAGTCTGAAGGGAGTACTATGGGTTTGGAAAACGATGCAATTTGCCAGAAAATTAATTATACAACTCTTCTCTGAATTGGTCAAAAGATAACAGCCCCCACTTTTTAAAGTAACGTACAATGTCGCCAAATTCGCATTTATGTAATTCTTTAAGATTTTGTTTTATAAAGCAGCGAAAGAAGCTGCGTTCGAAAACTTTGATATTAACAATTTGTGGTCTATCCGTGAAAAAACCTCCTTTCAATGGATTCTATGGCGACAAAAACTCTCTATAAAACATCTGTTTATTATCCTTCTACTATAGTTACAGTTTCCCTTTTGCGCCTTTATTGTTCTACGTTTCAATAAGGCCAGATTGCTCTTTAAAATGTTAGCAAAAAATTACTGGCCGACAAAATTTGTTCGATTTTATCTACATTGCTATAACTCAGGAAACACAGCTTTCGTCCAGAATATTTTCAGGTCCATCGTAGAGTGAAAGCCTAGGTAAAGTTCAAAAAGAAGACTTACAATTGTGGATCATATTTGGAAATAAAAACAACACAGTGGGATTGACAGCTCTACCGTCTGAGACCGTGCTTTGTGAAAAAGAGTTAACTTGACAGTAGCGGTTTTCAGTAGAATCAGCATGCTTGTGAAATGCGATTCAGATATAACCGTGTTTATTTTGAACTTTTCCATCACAAGTACATTTTGCCTGCGACGCGAGTGTAGCAGTCTCAAAGCGACGGCTCTGCTTATTTTGGCGTTGTGTGATTGGTGTTCGGTTTTCCTTGGAACTCTTGCTCGCCTGGCAAACGTGTGGCAGTTCCCTTATTGCATCTGCGAGCAGCCCGAAGTTCTTTTACAGACAGGTAAATACGACTTTTATTTTACTTCCAATTTATATGGCGCGATCTTACTTTGTGACTAATCTTAATTTAATTTATGGTCTTGTACAGGTAAAGAACATAAATACAAATTGAAATCATGAGCCGACTGTGAACAATTTTAGAGAACGGTTATTCTTTGCTAAAAAACATTAAGTGAACATTTTTCAGCCGGCGCGTAAAGAACTCCATAGTGTTTTGGCGGATAAGAATATCTATTGTTTCATCTATTTAACAAAACGTAACAATATGCATAATACTCAAAGACAAAACGTAGCAATATGCATAATACTCAAAGACCTAAAAGCCTAATTTGTCTTGTTTTCAGTGTAGTATGTGGGTAGGCTGGCAAAATACTTAGTTACGTAGCCGTTTTTTCAAAGTGGATCCTTAAAAACACTGAATTGCGGATTGAATAGAAACTGAAAAACCTCGTCAGCCCTTTCGTGAACAGAATTTTGGTAATAGAAGAAACGCTTTTATGGAGGGCATCTAGTTCAGTAGAGATAACAGTAACAATCTTTAGTTTTGCTCTTTATAGATTTACTTACAAAAGTTAAGTTGATTCCAGATATTTTTTTTTAACTGCTTATAAAAATAACCGAGTGAGTGAATTGAAGAGCGTGTGAAACACGACCTGAGTGAAACACGATCTACGATCAGTTTCACCAATTACTAACTATCAAAGGCCCTTTACCGAGATTTTTGGAATTAATTCGCCCATAGCACGATGCAGACTTCTCTCTAGAAAGATTTTGGCATTCTCACCTCATGCGGTCAGCAGCTATGCAAACTTATTAGAGGTAAAAAAAAGTAAACGTCATGAAAAAGATTGCTGTTGTTCATCGTGGTTAAGTGATAATAAAAATATAATTATTATCGTTTGTCTCACGATGTAGTCACTAAGGATGTGAATCGCGACGTTTCGACTTCATTCTGCTAGTCGAATACATCGTGAGACAAACGATGGCCGGAAGGCCAGAAGGAACTGTTGTTGAGACACTAGGGAGTTTAGGTAACTATGACGACGACGCCGAGCACATCGTCCATTAAAAAATGAATTTATAATTGTACCTACAAATCTCGCGGTAAAGTCATTTACTTTGTTTATCACTGTCAAAACCATCACACGCAAAATTAAATCCCCTTTTTCACAGAAATAAATTTGAAATAGAAATTTTAGAAATTAGTCGTTGTGGTTCACGCTCTCCAGACAACGCAGAATTTGGTCATTTCACGTTCTTGTTTTGCAGAGGACGGCAAAGAAATATACCAAGAATTATAACGCACGTGCATTGTGCTTATTAAGTCTTTTGTTTAGCCATTTTCCGTCGTAATTTTCTTTTACTCCCTACTGCTTGAGATACGCAACGACATATTGTATTGTGATAGAATTGGCGCCATTTCTTCGTCGGTGTAAATTAATCGGCGTTCGGACACCTGCTCCAGGGCGATAACTTAACTGGAAACCAGGCTAACAAACTTCGTCGGCCGCATTGTCTCAACTCTGGCAACTCTCTTACTCTATCATTTTCACAACTGTCGTTTGAGTTGAATTCGTGTTTTTACGCCTAAATTTACTTAAACTATGTTTCAGCAACGTGTCCAAAATTTCTGTGCGAAATTTGTCCGAAATGAGCGAAAAAGTAAAAATTTTAACGTCCGAAACTTTAACATACAAATTATTTTACAAGTAATGTAGTTCAGTAATCTTGTAATCACTTTTCGTATTTTCCTCTCGCAGGTGTCTTTATTCTCAACATAATCGTCCTTACACTCAACACGGACCTGTCAGACACAGCACCCGTCACCAGACGTAATTCGTACGCTCATCTAATCCCCATGAACCTTATAGCTCTCATTTTTTCAGAAGGGGTGACTGAGGGAATTGCGCACGCTTTTGACGTTGTCGGGGGTACCCTGGAGGCAAGTCACGTGTTAAGCACAACTTTTTTCGTCAGCGTCTACAGAACAATGATTTTATCTTTGGACTGCTTGTATCACGCCTATGCGAAACTCAAATACAACGGTGAGCGTTACCGGTTGATGGATGACTTACGATGCAGAGACAACATGATTGTCATAAACTTGTAAATCCAGAGGAACATCAAGTGACGTTGACATATTTCTCGCTAGGTTCAGAGCAGTGCTTAAATTATGACTTTCCTCGTACACAGAATGTTTCCAGGACGTCAATACTATAGATTAAATTGTTTACGGGATCGGGAGAGCAAATCAGTATAATTAGTCTTAGCGATTGTTTTAAGAGAGGATGACAGAATTTGAAAACAATGCTTTTTATATTGATATCTTTATTTAGTTGATAAAATATTAAAATTTACACCGTATTGAAAAGATAAAATGATTAAAATATATATGTCTAGAAAGAACTTTACAAATTAAAAGGGGGCAAAATGAGAAAAAGGTAAAACTTTGTTGATAACCTATTGATAAAACATTTTTTAAAAACATTCAGTGTTAATTTGAAGAAGCTGGCTGCTCTTAGATCGTAGATCATACGAAATATATCACGAAATAGCGCTCCAATTTGCCTTAATGTCTCTGACTCGACAGTGGTTAGTTTTAGCTCTCATACATTTTAAGGATTAATCCTTAAAGACACTCTCACACGCAGTGCTATTTCCCTCTTTCTTCCGCACTACGCTGTAGTGCTGATCATGACTCTCTAACAGTTGTGCTAACTCTTTAACAGAGTTCAGACAGTCGATGGGCGTGACAACCAACTCACCCTCTCCTTCCTTCGAACAAAAAGTAATACTGTCAGTTATCTGGTTACTTTACTCTGATTCCCGCAGAACCTATAACGCTGGTTTGAAAAACCGGGCACAAATTTACTCCCTGGCGCAGTTTTTTGAAATTCAAATCACGTTCACTCCTTACTAGTCATATTTCGTCTTCACGCGGTAAGTACCAAGTGAAGGGAAAGTCAAGTTGCGATGAAACTCTATTTAAAATCTTCAAGAAACAAGTTCCCGTGTGGAAAATTTCTTTATTGAACAACGTCAAGGAGGCCTGTGTCTTACCGTGCATTGAGTAGACAGTGAACAAGTGGTTAATATATTTATTGGCAGAGGAGATAAAGACAAACACCGTATACAGTGTCGAGGTAACTCGCCATAGTTTCCTTTCATTTACTCTTCATTATGCATGTTGTTTAGAGAAGTTCATTTCTTTGCTTTTTAATACTTTCTCTGTGTGATAAAGTTCAAATCGGATTGCTCCACTGCGTTGAGATCGAAGTTTATAATTGCATGATTTGACGTTTTTTACCCGGAATAATATGATTGAAAATGCGAGAATGTGCATAATTCCGTCCTTTTTACAACCCGGATTTAAACGAATTGTTATTTCGGGTGAATGTTCTTTGTCCCGCATACTTTCCTCCAAAGAAAAGTTGAAAATCTAGACTCTCCTGGATGTTAGGAGACATTTGAAACCAGAAGTGAGTTAAGCCTACGAATGTCGTCTTCCCCTGGAATCGCTTATGTGCGCACATTCTTGTCAGTGTTATCTCTGAGTACCATTTCTGGGCCTCAGTGTAATGTGCAAAATAAACCTTAACATCAGTACTTTTCATTACTGGACATAGGACATAGGGCATTTTTTTTTTGCTGTTGGTCTTAAAATGCTTCTCTTTTACATTCTCAATAAAAAAAAAACGCCAATTAAGTCTGCTTTACAATAGAGCAGACAGATATTCTATATAAACTGATCTAGGTTGTAGAGTGCAATAATTACCCCTGATAATTGCAGTGAATTGGGACCACCGGAGAAGCGGTTTAAATGATCAAGTTCTTTTATTTCTTGAAGTCCAGTTAAAAACGTTGTAAAGCAGCGTAAAATTGCCTAAACGTTGTTCCTCCGACTGGTAGAATAATTTAGCCAGGATTGCCTAGCTGTTTTTTTTATTTTTACAATTTAAATTTTATTTAGAAACATAGCTTGCAATACGTTACAATATCTCCTTAATGATTGTGCTTAAATACTTACAGTCTTCACTTACACTACATTATAAATTTACTCGTTGATTCATTTTAGAACACAGCAGGGTATTTGAAATATACAATGTAAGTCTATTAGACTATAATTGGAGTATTATCAGGTTGTGCTACTAGTTGATATTTAGTCAATATTTTCCGAGATTAAAATTTGCCTAGCCCTGACTTACTCGTTTGTACCTGTTCACTATTTACAGCGGTCTCACCCAAGCGAGTATAAGAGGTATCACCACCATGAATTCAGTATCATTTCGATAGAAGACTCGGCAAGTTCGGTTTGCAGTATGCCTGATCCGGCTAGCCAGGATCCTCAAGCGGCCGTACCTAAAGTTCCTTTAGTTCCTCAGCCGCCAAATGTCGTTCACGACATTCTCGCTGCAGATGCCGCTCCGGTTGCACAAGACAACGCCGACCACCCAGTGGTAATTTCTTTCAACTTCTAGTCTTCTATGCGCGCTTGTCTCGTAGCGCTGGCCCTCGTGGCCTTCTAATTTGCTTTTGCGTTTTGCTTTCTTGTCCTAATTTTGCTATGTTGTGTTGCCCGTTCCATTTGGCTCGTTTCCGTTGCTGCCTAGTTCACCTCAGTTTCAGTTTATTTTATTTTTTCTTTTACCACTTTTGGTCTCTTGGTTTGGCATGCTTTTTATAGTGTTAGTACTCGCACTTCCAGGCGTCCCTTGCACATGTGCTTCTTCCGCTTTCTTCCCCTTTAGTCGCATTCGCTCTAGTTCTGTTTCAGTTTTTGTTGCCCGCCGCATTGCATGCTATCTCTTATCTCATGGCAGTTATTTAAATTATGCTTCCCACATGGGATGTTTTTGATTTCTTGCCTCATGACCGATGTTCGTTTCATGTATTTCCCGGCAGGAGATGTTTGTAATTTCTTACCTCATGACCGATGTTTATTTCATGTATTTCCCGGCATGAGATGTTTGTAATTTCTTGCCTCATGACTGATGTTTATTTCATGTATTTCCCGGCATGAGATGTTTGTAATTTCTTGCCTCATGACCGATGTTTATTTCATGTATT
>OMLO01001006.1_pt1 | contig 20672 bp, 13 predicted proteins | sample 1674811 | NCBI WGS metagenome assembly OMLO01 (sample SAMN06265003, study PRJEB25207) | coral metagenome | isolation source: Coral host | place: Mexico:La Bocana,Puerto Morelos, Mexico | collected 2008-11-13 | reverse complement strand
CTCGATGCATGACGTGGCGTGTGAATTTCGTGCGCAGTAAGGATGCGCAGAAACAATTAGCGCGAACGTCCTTAAACAAAGGAAATCATAGCAGCGATGACTTTGGTTTAGATGTTGGAGTTTAAGTAGTAAGGAGTGCATTTTTATACAGTCTACTGCTCATTATTGTCAGATTATGCTCTTATCAAGTTGATGATTTCCTTATTCTAGAAGCTGCATATTCAGTGAAAGTAGGAACTATAGGAAATTCATTTACATGTCAAATATATCCAACCCAATTTATAGGCTTTAATATTGAGGATACAATCTACTGTTTGGTAACTATTGAAAGTAGCTTCTCGACATTTGCACCTTCATTATTTGCACCCATCAATTGCAAAATGTCAATATCATATCAGCACCAGCCTATATAAATCTGTGAACAAGATTTGTTAAATATTTTACTGTGAACACAAAATGTAACAGTCAACACTAGAAATTTAATAACACAGTTACACTTGTACTTTGCAAAAACAAAATGACAAGAAAGCTATCACATAAATACCTCTTGAAAAATGCCATCAAGTTTTTTCAGTGCCTCTGTCTCTCCCCCATGCCATGTCCCTCTGCATGTCACCTTAGATTTTTCAATTCCAAGATCTTCAACTAATGGTATGTGGCAGTCCTTAAAACTGATTCTAGCATGTACCAGAGGTGACAGCATTTGTTTATTCACTGATTCTATGGGAAGTTCTGGTAGACCAATGGTAGAAATAACATCAAGGAAGTCACCATAAAATACTGGAGCTTGGTTGTCATTTGCCTTGATAACTTGCTCAATGTCATACAAGGAGTGAGAAGTGCAAGAAACAACCTTCACGCCAGCACTTTCAGCTAAGTGAGTGATGACAGTATCTCTCTGTTTCCCAAATGGCTCACTTTCAGTTTCAAAAGTGAGCTTGTTAACCTGTAAATTGTGCAGCAGTTTGGGAATAACTTGGGCTGGATACCCTTGAATGACAAGTAGCTGAGATCCAAGGCTTTTCAAACCATTGTCCAGATCCTCTAAGCATTCAATCAAGAAATTCCATCGATTTGCCGAGATATTTCCGTCAGGAATGAAAGGTGGAAGGATGTAGACACCCAAAAAGCTACTGCTCCCTTTTATTGCTTCACATAAGGCAGGATTGTCATGAAGACGAAGATTTTTTCGGAACCAGTGAAGCCCCACTGTTTCCTCCTCAGCCATAACACACCTGGAAAACAAAAGAAAATCAATAATGGATTAAAATTAGCTTTGCTTTCCCTTGGACAAACCACTTTCTCTTACGGTTTGGCTATGACTGTTATGTGGTATGGTATCTGGAATGATGGCTACTATGTTTGTTAAAATATGGCAAGACATAGGTACCTAACATGGCTGAATCCATGATGTAATTTAAATTATTACAAGGCTTAGGTGGAAACTTAAATCTTTAGACATTTTGGAAGCTTACATCTTCAGACACAATGACTTGAATTGCAAGGTGATGTCTCCATCCAATTGTAGTTTTAGATTTGAAAGTTAATATAAATTATAAATGTGAATTGAGATTCTTATTGTAGATTTGCTAGTTTGACAGTTTTATAGATATTTAGTTTTACTAATTGTAAACAACCTAAAAGCTTTTCAGCTTAAATTGTCCCTGTATCCTGTATTAAAATAAAAGGGTTGCTAATGGTGCTTCAAAACTATGGGCCTCACAACATTTTCACTTGATTTGTGGTGGGTACGTGGAAGTCCATATTTCTTACTTTTTTCTATTAAAAAGACATCTCAAAGTCCAGGTTAAACTTCAAACTTCACATGAAACAAACTAAATTGAGCAAATTAAGCTCAGGATAAGTTCAATTTTTGATAACTGAGTTAGTTCGACTGAATATCAATTGACCAATGATCTAATTTAGAATAAGTTTGACATCTTACCCAATGGGCAAGCTTTGCCCATTTGAATTTACTCAATTTGTAAGGTAGTTTGTCTCCTGTAACGGTAGAAATTTTACCTGGGTCTTTAAATCTAAACATCACGACACTTTGAGGTCTCAGTCTTCGAAAAGTCTCACTGTCTGACAAAGGCTCACTTTTACCATTCTCCCGAGCAGTAAAGGCTATCTATCCATTTATTTGCCTGGAGAAATGGTATCCTGCTTTCAATGTTTGTACAGATCTGCAGTGTCTGTATGATCTGTAGGGTTAAACTATGGTCTCCTATTAATTAAACCTACTATCAATTATCCCAAAAGTTGTAAACAACACAACCAAGTTACAAAATAATCCATGCTTTCCCATACTATACCCTAGAAAATGTGGGAGCCCCTAAGAATAAAAACTTCCTACTGAGGCATGCCCAACCTGCCCTAGGGTCTACAAGCAACACCTTAAGCGCTCAATTCTACTAGGTAACTTAGGACTAGACTACGACCACACGATTGAGTACGATTTTCTACTTTTAACTCAGTAACGTTGTCAGAGCTCCCGCTCTTCATGTTGGTTTGCAGGTTAGGAAGCGAGGGTAGCTCTAGGGATCATATGACGTGATAAATGTGGGGCACTTGACTAGTCAAATCAAAACCTTCCCTTACTACACAAAAAAATGCACAGTGGGCACAACTTCTTTAAGGTAAATCCTTCAAAAAGGTCTGTGGTTACGCCTTTTTGAAAAGGTTTACGGTTCATGTTGAAAATAACATCAAGCCAACATACAAAGTTCAAAGGTTGCTCAAGCTTAGAGTATTTTTTTAGTTGAACAGATACTCACACGGAACTAGATTTTTATATAAGAAAGTAACGCTTTTTCAGTGAAAATTCACGGTCTAGGACAAAATGCACCTTACCGTTATTGTCCTGGAACTTTTCCCCGTTGATTCAACACTTTTACATCGAAAATTACGAGCTTGTTCGACCCAAACTTCCCAAACTGTAATTTCTAAGCACCAGCGCGAGAGCCTGCAGTGCTCGTCACAGGTTACCGTGGTGTTATGTACGTGATATGGCGCACAACTCGATATTTACCTCCAAGCAAAGGCTATCAACAAAAGCGATTCGCGTTTTAAATACCTTAAAGAAGATGGTCTATGCACTGTCGAAAATCAAATTAAAGATATCAGAACTAACATGTATAACGTCGTAAAACGTGACGCCCAGAGCGAGACCCCGGAGCGAGACCTGTGGTTCGTTCAGCGGACTCCTCGATGACATGTCGGACATGTCAATCAGGCAGTAATGTTTGTTTTTTTCTACTCCCAGAAACGTGTTTTGTGAAAAGTCACGGGCACGGCAGCAGCTGATCATTCTTATGTTAATGTACACTCTATTTTAGTAGAATATTGTTTTTTCCGGCCGAAGCTGAATATTCCCATTTTTATGCTGATTTTCGCAGAACTTAGAAATGTTATTAGCATCGAACATTGTGCACGGCCAGTGCTGTTTTTGTTCCTTTTTGGCTAGTTTTGCCAACGGTGTCGTTATCTTCAAATTTTTCATTCACAAAACAAGTATTCTTTTGAAAATCTCTGCCTCACGTTTATTCCAAAATATTCTTAGAAAATTTCACTATTTTAACTTCGACATTCCAAAGAAAGAAAAGTGTACATTTTGACACTCTAGCTATCCGGCTATGTGCATCCAAAGAATTCTGACGCGAATAAAAGCGTTTGCATATGATAGGTTGCAACAGGACAATATTTTCTTACCTTCAGCAAAGCAGCTGAGTCTTTAGATCTAGGGGTATTTGTGTTTTGAGTCAACAGTTGTTTTATTTCCTTTCTTTTAACTTGGTTTCTATTTTTTTTTTTTACATTTATTTTTATTTCTTTTTACTTTCTTTTTTACACAACGTCTTCGGTAGGGAATCTCCTCTCGCTCTCTCTTTGGAGTCAGTCAACGCACCACGTCACTGCACCAGAATCAAACTAGCCTACGTGTAGCTGTACCCACTCCTCCCTAACGTTTTTCCTTGGGGAGGGGTGGTTGGTACTTCGAGACTGAAGGCTGCCAGAAGTTCTTACTCATGATACACGAAATAGAAATAGCTACTCGCGATATCATGCACGTATTTCATAAGTTCTGTTCTGGCCTGAGTTTTATTCGTAGCGGCAGCCCAGTGAAAAGTCTCAAGTGAAGCTGCACGTGTCTAGTTATATAACTAGTGAGTGTGACCCGACCAATAGATATTACATAACTACATGCATTTTAGCGCAGGCGCGGAGGGGATGAGCTGCGTTACGAGCCTTTTTCTCTGTGTCTAGGGCGAAGAGGTATTAAATGGAAGAATGATGAGATCGGAAAATGAGTTTTGTTGGCACATCTGGTTGGTTCACTGATAATACAATTCTAACCTAATCTGGCGGCCTGATGTTAAGTACATTGAGCGCTCAGTCAACATTTAGTTATAGCTCCCGCTATAACTCGTCCTGAGTAATCATGTGTCTTTTCCCAGTCAGGTGGTTTACCCCTTTTGCTGATAACATTTCGAGCGAATTGTTACGTAACTGGAATTTCGGCAAAACATTTGAAAAAAAACTAGAACAACCAAATATGTACGAGTCATCATCCCTCACGATCAACTGAACTTACTTTATGTTCGTTAATAAATACAGTGTGACTTCTCTAAGTCTCTAAAGACACTGCAGTCCTAAGTCAATTTTTTCCTCACCCATGCGCTTTCATGTAGACCAAAACTCATCTATTTCGTGGAAAAAGAAATCTAAAAATAGACCGGTCTGTAAAAATGCCGTGACATAGGCGTAAGTATCGAAGTTGCACGCTCCTAGTGATGGGCTTCTGGTAAAATATATCAATAACGAAACACTTGCGTGACAAATTTGTCACAAAATATTTAGAAACGGGTTGGCGCGCAATGTCACATGAATGATCAGAAAACCAAAAACCAAATATTCACAAAAGCAGTGGCATAAACAGTCACATAAACGCGGGGAAGCGTCATGTGACAAAATTTGTCACGCAATCTTCAGAGAAATGATTGGTTGGCCCGCAAACTTTTCTATTAGAAACTGCCCTACGCAGTCCGTAGTGGTCAATTTCACAACTGCTTAAGTTGCGTGTGTAACTGCGATGATCATTCATAAATTCGTACCTTCCTCCGCAGTTCAATGTGACCAGCACCCTGATGGCTTCATAGCTCAGTCGGAAGACCACTGCACCGGTATCGCAGAAGCCTGCTCAGGTCTGAATTTCAGGCTTTTATTAATTGCACAACTGCTTAGTGTGTGTAACTGCGATGAACAATCAGATATTCGTAGTCTACAGGTGTTTGCCGTTCACCGCGTCACGAACTCAAAAAAAATAGTAGTATGAGCATGATGCGGTGCAGTTTGTTATTTGACATTGCGGACCAACCCGTTTTTATTTGGAGTTTTTGTGGACAACCCATTTCTCAAGATTGCGTGGCAAATTTGTCACGCAAATATGTTTCGTTCTTGATCAATGACTATCGTCTACGTCTGGGTTTTAGTACACGGCAATTGAAAAGTGATAAAGATGTCGCAGAGGATAAACATAATAAATAAAAAAGCTTTATGAACACTTTTATTTAGAGCATTTATTTTCAGTAAATACACGACAGAAGTTCAATATTTACAAAATGATAATATGGCTTGAACTCTTGAAATGAACGAGTATGTAAGTGTTTCGGCGGGGAGATTTGAAAACTACTCTACCGTCTGAGATATTCTGAACTGTACATTCACTCACAGGTTACCTGTGTTTATTAACTAAATTTTACTTTTCTTTTCGGCCTCGTATCTCACCCTACTTAAAATCTGTACAAAGCTTTAGAGGTACACTTGCGCTACTGTGACAACTGTTATGTAATCTTAGAGGTGTGCACAGAGTACGTTACTTAAATATTATTCACTCAAAAGCTAGGCAATTCTATTGCCGTTAGGCCACAGTGAGAGATCCAACTTCACTCAAGCCCAACCTTGTGTACATAAGAAGAAAAACAAAAACTTTCGCTCATTAGCGTTCCGCTTATGAGAACGGCGACGTACAAAAAAAAATCCTTTGGTCTTTTTACCATAGATTGTAAGAAACTAAATTTGCTGGATTCGTCTAACTAAACGCAAACATGGATAGTTCTCGACAAACCAAAATGCCAAGATCAGCGTTTCAGTCACCTTCTTCTGGCTAAAAGAGGCAGAGGTGGAAGGGAGGAAAGGGAGCTGAGTGATCGGGTTCACGTCCCGGCTCTCACCACTACTGACCACTGGATTTATTTCATGGTAGCCCCGAGTTCAAATCCCCGGCCACGCTTAGAAAAAGCAAACCGATTTGCCTCTGGCCAGTCGAGATTATTGAAAAATGGTATGTTCAATTTGAATTACTTGTTTCTGTTGTTTGCTCGCCCCACTAGGCTCTTGTGCTATAAACACCGCCGAGGGGAATACAAGTATATTTATTTTTCATTTACTTTCTGTCCGCCAAATGAAGCCAAGATCACATCAGAAGGACCTCGTGCATTTGTTAAAGTAAAGATAATTGAAACGTTTTACCACTCATGTTGTAGCTAGAAGGATAACACAAAATACATGCCAAATTTGAACAAAATCTCTTAGCGACAAGTCGCAACTCGAATGTACTCTGAAATATGACTTAAATTTTAATTAAATTTGTTCCTTTAACCTTTGCCGAATAAACAACGGTCTCAAATGCCAACCAAGAATGTTCAGGAAGTTCTTTTACTCATCGAAGGCACTCTCCTGACATGACGACTGTGTTCCCGTTATCTGTTGACACACTTCTTTGAGCCTCTCAAGACAAACTTTCCGCCTCTCCTTGTGATCACACAGACGCTCTGGGTAATCTTCGCCGATAATGCAGTTACTTGCCTTCTGCAAAGCTATGGGAGCCAGCCACGGTTCATGGATGTATTTTGTGGGCATAGTCTTGAGCTCTGGTACATATCTCCTGAAAGTTAAGTGTAAAACAATGCGTTAGTTAAAAACCGCACACTGCCAGCCTATCCATTATCTACTTAACAGAATAGAAAGTGAGTAACGTAACTAATCTGAGAACAGAGTTAACGATAGAACGCTAAACGAATTATACAAAATACTGATTTACTGATGTAGATCATGTAGAGTGCATCTCGAGGAAGTTTAAGCCGAGTCTCTTCTGCCAGAATTTGAGTAATATTACCTTGTTATCCCATTATACGAATAAGAAGCGATTTTTGGAAACATTTAACTACAAAAATCTGCGATAAAAGATTTCTTAGAAGTATATTAAGAAACGATGACGTTTCGACGTTGAGCTAACGTCATTATCAAAATGATAGTTACTAAAACATGTATAAATAGTAAGTAAAAGCACTAGATGTGTTAAAATGTTTACGTCCAACAAAGAGTTTGGCACGGATGGAGTCAGTTTGTGTGTTTGGATTAAGTTCCTTTATACGAATCATCTCATATACGACATAGTGGCGATAAGCGATAGCGAGGAATGCCAAGGGAAGTTTGATTGCCTCGTCTGTGAGATTCTTTGTACAGAGGAACGTAATCCAAGCGTATCAACTATCGTTTTGACTTGATAATGACGTCAAAAACGCCGTCGTTTTTCACAAACTTCCTTGATATGTTTCATATTTTTATATAACAATTATTACAGTTCCCTGGAAAATAGAAGTTCGGCTCTTTATAAGAAAGGACCCTAGTCAGCCTCCACCATATTCGATGCCATCAAAATCATTGGTACTGCTTGGTCAAGTCTTATTGCTTTACTGTAAATTGTGTTCCTTAAAGTACCGTATGTTAATTATCTTTAGTAGTTTCACGTGAATTCCTTCGTTTTGACATGTTCCATAGCCAAACTCTCCTATGAAAACAAAACCAAAGGTGTCACTGACTAAGGCCCTTCCGTGTTCAGATTTTCAGAATAATTGTGGGTTCAGATATCAGGAATTTAATTTCAACATGCACATTATAATCTTTGCGTATGTTTTTGCCTAAAATTGAAAGACCATCAATCTTAAAACACCGCCATCAACATTGTAATAAGCCTTTACAGGTTAGTTGTCAGAATTTACCGAATAAAATTTCCAGATGGGTCAAGCTTCTTTCCAACATTAACAGGACAATACCACGGAATCTGGCCATGGAAGAATGCACTGCAAGACACCCACAGCCAGTTACCAGCATTCAGGCTCCACTCTGAATCCAACTGCAGCTCCTCAAACAACTAAAACGAATTTTAGTTACCAGTTGAAAACACTCATTTTAAAGCCCTATCCTATGATAATCCTCTACTCACCTTTGTAACAAGTGCAAAATATCTTTCTATTATACAAATAACATTATTCACATTTATCAGTCAACCAATTTGAAGCTATTTAAGTTGCCATGCCGCGCTAAGTAGACTAAGTAGCTGCGCCAAACTTAATTCATCCTGCCGAACTGAATGGTTTTAAACGTCGAGCTACTATCACGCTTAAGTAGAATTTAATTCTTGAATTAAGTTCGGCATGGCAGAAATGTGGAGAAGCTCAACATGCACTGGAACACTGCACGCATGTATAAAATGCAATGGGATTCACTAACAGTCAAACTGAACGGTCCTTCCTGTGTAACTTTTCAATGCTGCAGAATTATGTTTCCGTTTCACATGGCACTCAGCTCAAGCGACTTGAAAATGTATGCACAAACGTTGGCAAGTTCAATCCACAGTTTAATGATGATAGCTCAACTGAACACTCCTTCCAGCATTTTGTCAACAAACAGTGAACTGACTCAAACAAAACTTAGCAACTTGCCCAAGCAAGAAACATTTGCCTGCAATATGCCTTCTGCAAGCTGTGATGACCAGGAGTCTCACCTTGAAACCCTCTTCCCAGCTGACCCAAAGACATCCCCTAGTCAAGAAACATCCAACAGCCTGGCGAGCCACATGGTGAATCCACCCTTCGGTGTGTAGTTGCCGCATTATCGCGTCAATCCAAGGAAAGCCTGTCTGGCCCTTAAGTAGAGACATAATGTAGAATTCTTTCAGACTCAAGAATGAAAACCAAAAATATTAAAAAAAAACATTTCAGTGATAATTACATTCACAATAATCATGACATCTATATTATAGTACTTGTTGATTGCAATGAAGCACGCAAAATAACACAGTGATTTACTGTGTTTTTAAACACGGAGCAGAGTATTTTTGAAAAATCTATTGATGTTTGCTTTGAGAAGATACATGTATATATCTCTTTGAACACTAGAGTTACTGTTTCTGCACATTTTAAAACATCTTAAGTTTGTCTCACTAACTCTGCTTTTCCCTGATGATTAGAAATGTGATGGAAAGCCTTATGTTCGATGTAACACTATACACTTAGACAATACCTATTTAAATCAAATTATTAAAATACCGATAGGAATAAGACATTGACTTCCAAATGAACAGCTGAGAGTAAGTCGGGGCAGACATTATAATTTCCCAGGCGACCATTTTGGTCTTGTCATTTAGCTGTATACCTTTTTCCATGCCTCAAGTGCCTCCTCATTATTCTCCCAAGAAATGTTCAGAGAAAGTGGATTGTTAACTGCTTTGTCCATGTTGGGATTCTGACTTGCAAGTGTAAAAAAAAACTCTCTCCACACCAACTGTCTGTAGAGCGAAAGAGGTGGGGGCTGGCACTTAACCTGAAAACAAAAAATGACGTATGGTGTTGCTTTAGGTCAAATCCCATATAAGACATGTGCTACTCACTTCAATTTTCTTCACTACCCTCTAAGATCTGCTTTTTAAACTTTCTAAACATCACTTCCACTAATAAAATTGTGAATAATTATAGACAACACTATTTTAAGGAATTAGCATTCTGGAGTATTCCTGGTGCAACCTGCCTTCTTGCACTAATCCCTCTTTAGACTGCTGGCTCACATTTTGCAGTCAGATTGCAAACAAGCATGATACACTGCAGGTTGTGTCCATGGAAAGTTTGTTGAAAAAGATTTATAGACTGGATTCTCTTTAGTCAGTTATACTATCACAGATATTAAATTATAGGTAGAGCCTAACAAAATAACTGTAATGAATTTAATGTGAAAATTTCCACAACCAAACAACTCATAAGATATGCTTGCTGTTGATTTTGGATGTGAGATGTCTCTGATTGTGTTTGTTTTTGAAGTTAGATGTCTTTAATGTAGCCTTGTATGCCACCATTACTAAAACAGTACATACTTTAGCTCTTCAATAGTACTCGTCCTTTAAAATCCTTAGCAGGATTGTTTTACATTTTTGGCACTTGGAAACAACATATTTCAGACTTACTTTCATGTATGCTTTGGTTAATCGCATGTGGAAAAGCCTTGGAGACAGGCAACCAAATCGTAGGTAAGGACTCAGTTGTGTCCTTGATGGCTGCAACGCATCTAGTCCTTCTACAGATTTCTTCAAATTCCCTATGAGGACCTTGGTGACAATAATAGCATAGAGATAAACAAGTTATCACGGTTGCTTGAACAGTTTATGCCACTGAATACCAGTGAACTTGTTTCTGACCTGAAGAACAATCAGGTACATTTACAATTTTGTAGTAAGCATAATTATGTACATATGCATGTACATCACTCTCAGCAAAACATCAAATTTGACACTGCTACAACGAGCCGTAACTGGTTTCACAATTCCTTGTTCAGCAGCACAGTGTTCAGCCTTTTCCCCAAAATTTACTTTTTCTAAAATAAATAGAGTAACTTCAGAGAAGTCAATCAAAATTCTCAGACTTTTTCCCATCAAAAAGACAATATGGCCAAAGAAGTTAAAAGTTATCAATAAAGACTAGGACTCAGGTAATTATGAAGAAACAAATAGTTCTTAGGAAGCCATGAAACTCCTCAAAATCTCCATATCTTAAGGTAAATATTGAAGCCTCACCTTTTCCTCAAGTTCAGTCAATCTCTTGATAGCTTCTACCTCTCCACCAACCCACAGGTCACCTGTGGTGACATCACTCTCTTCAAAACCTAGCTCATTTAGGCGTGGAACACCAAATTTTGTGTTGTACTCACTGGACACTGGGCAAATGCATCCCTTGAACATTTCCTTATTGACTGCATCTACAGGCTTCTCTGGAGGACCCATATGCCTGACAACATTTTCAAATGTTTTAATCACCAAAGGTGCCTCCCCACCATTACTTACAATGATTTTTTCAGGGTCATACAAAGTATGTGATGGTTTGGAAATCACTTCCACTCCATGTTCTTCTCCAAGAACTGCAACAGCCACATCTCTCCTTTGCCCAAACGGCTCAGTTTCACATTCAAATGTCAGCTTGGAGATATTCCATTCTTGAAAAAGTTTTGGCAAAACATATGTGGGCTGTCCACGTATAACATGAAGCCTTGAGCCACACTCATGAAGACTCTTGTCAAGATCAGTTAAGCAGTCCAAGAGAAATTTCCAGCGATTAGCAGAAACATTGGCTGCTCTTGCACTCAGTGGGTCAATGATATAGACAGCACGAAATGTTCTACAGTTTACCAGTGCCTCGCATAGAGACGGATTGTCATGAAGCCTTAAGTCCTTTCTGAACCAATGCATGGCATTGTGGCCCAATCCTACATTAGAAGACACTACAAACAGAGGATGAGAGAGAGTGAGTTCATTTGGGCTGAGCATAACAGTGATGGAAGTATGTGTGCATACAACCCTTACAAAACTCACCCTTGCTCACAAGATTTTGATAAACTCCTCTTAGCCTATGAACACAATCTTGTCGTGCCTCTTGATGGTTGATGACAGGCTGTGGATAATCAGCACCCACAATACAGTTGGCTGTCTTTTGTACTTCTAGTGGTGCTCTCCACGGTTCAAATATATACTCTGATGGAAAATCTTTCAACTCGGGAACATATTTCCTGGGAAAGAGCGAAAAATCAGTATCAAGGTTCAGCTACTACATCAGTTCTTAGCATGCACAAAATTACAACTAAAAGCTGGCTGTTACCCTTTTAGTACAAGTCAGAGACCCACTCTAAAATACTGGACCTAATATGCTCAGATCAAACAGGGACTGGTAAAGCAAATGAAAAGTGTGGGATTGGACAAATGATGACAGTCAAAAGCACTTTTGTTAGTTACTGTAAAGTTTTGTACAGATAGAAAATATTTCTCTGTTGCATTCAACTTTTTAACATGTGTTACACGCAATCAGGCATCTGCAAAAATTGTTTAATTAGGCTTGGATCCTGTTTTCAATATCATTGCCTAGCACCTGACCAGAATCTACACCCAGACGGAAATCCAGTACAGTGCAGATGGTTCTTTATTTCATTTCTAATCCTATATGCATACATGGAAAAGTTTTGAATGTTTGCCATTTACTCAGAAGTGTGGGCAATTTGCTGGTTAACAGAAAGTCACCAGTTTCTGTTTGAGTCCATATTTCATCAATGCAATTGAAAGTTGAGGCCCTATGCACCAACTTGACGCCAGGGGACAGGTGAAGGAGAATTGAAAGTTGAATTGATTTGAATTTCGTGCTCAGGTAAACATAATGTTGCAGTGAACATTACACAAGTTTTAACAAAAACGAAAGCTCAGGGTCCTTCAATAATCAAGCAAAGTGCGGGCTGCTACAGAGAGACTATTTTTTCAATGTTTATTGTTCATTAATACACAAGCTAGTTCGCTAGCTAATGCAGTGCTTATCAGCTTCTTTTTTTATTTTACTTTTTGTCATTGTGAACTTTTTGACATTGTGAAAGTCGCGAGTTTCGAATAAAATTTACATGCAGTTGTGGCTTTTTGTTCTGCATAATACATGCAAATGTGTGCATGACTAACAAGGGTTTCTTCCCAGTGCATGGACCTTCTATGCACTGTCCATGAATATTACACACATACTACCCGCAATTTATGCACGTGTAGGTGCTGCAATCCCTTTGACCAGTACTGTATACCATTTTACAGCATTGTCTGTACCTCACAAAGTTGCCTTGTGGATCCAAATGTTCTCCTAAGCCAACTGGACACATCCACTGAGGATGCTTTGCAAAAAATGCACTGCAAGACAACCACATCCAGTTTCCAGCATTTATACTCCACTCTGCATCCAGCAAGAACTTATCGAATATCTGAAATAGACATCAACTTCAATGTCACATCTACAACATAATATGTACAATGAAATCAGCCTTCACATTATGAAAGCTATTTCCTGGAAAAACTGAGTTTCTTTCATTTGAACACACTTACTTATCATTGTTATGATGGGTTGGAGCACCTCAGACTGCATTTACTATTAATCTGTAGTTCCAAAACATATCCATACCTCCTCCACCAAGTTTTTTTTTGTTTGAATTCTTTTCATTACACAAGACAATACTTTGCCATGTTATTTAAGATTTATCCTTTCGCTGGTCCACAAAAAATCTTAACAATGTCTGATTCATTTAAAATACAGCTAAATACGTTTGAAGTGGCATAGTTAATGCTCATAATTTCCTCAAGTGCATGTAAGACTCTCAATCATGTCAAAAACCATAACTGTAAACATAGGCTTTAGCTTTTTAGTTGTATCAACTAAGTTGAAAATGTAAATTGGCCACCGTAACGAGTTATCTTTTTAGACTGGCTTGATAAACGTGAACATAAACTCATGGAAAATGCAGCTGAAGACATTTCAAAAGGAATAGGATTCATTTGTCTCATCTGTACTTTACCTTGTTTGTCTTCCATAATCTCTGCTAATTTACGTGTGATATAAGCTTGGTAGATACATTAGAGCGAATCACCCACAAGTAGAATTACTGGATGAACAGCCAGCCTTCAGAGGGTTGAACGAGGAAAGGGAACTAGAAATGAGTATGAGGCATTTGGCCAGGTATCTGGAGATCAATATTTGCAGTCGGCCATTTTGTATTGGCTCAGTTTCGTGTACAAGAGGCCTGTGTTCTTCAAGGGATAATAGCAGGAAAACCGCTCAAGTGAATGGAAAAGTGATTTATTTATTTATATTCCTTTTTTATTGTTAAAACAATTTACACAATAATTTTTTTGTTCATTACAAACTTTTTGCCACCCTCTGGAAAAAAGGCTTGACTTGGGCCCTCCACTATCCCCTGGAATTTTGACCTTTGATCCCCCCCTTGGGATTTTTAACCCATCCTGACAACCATACCACTCGCAAATGGTTTAAAACATCTTGCCATTGCTATAGATCTAGGTGTTCACTGACAATTACTCCTGCAAGTCAGTTATAAACGTTCTGCAGATATAGAGGGTCAAGACTGAATGATTTCACACATACTTTGAATCCTTCTTCCCAGCATATCCAGAGAGCTCCTCTGGTGAGGAAGCATCCCACAGCTTGTCGAGCAAGGTGGTGAATCCATCCCTCTGAGACCAGCTGACGCATAATAGCATCTATCCATGGGAAACCAGTCTTTCCCTAAACAAATTGTACTACTGAATAAATACAATCACATACACCAACCTCCGTGAATAACAACAGCTCCATAAATGCTGGAACAAAAGCTTCGCTGTACAATTTTCACATTTTTTAAATGTTTTAAAGTTACTGGAAGTGTTTATGTTTGTAACATAAAAATGATTTCTAGCCCATACTGTAAATGCACAGCTAGTAGATCAGAAACTCTTCATTCATTGTAGTACAAGATTTTTTAAAAAAGTGTTACCTGTTTAAATTGCTCCAGTTGATCAGCATGCTCCTCCCATGGAAATTGTAAACAGAGGGAGTTGTTTCTCATCTTGTCAAAGTTGGGATGCCTGCTAGCCACAACAAAAAAGAACTCACGCCAGAGGAGTGGCAGGTGAACTGACAAAGGGGCAGATTTGCCATTGGCCTACAAGAGGATCACAGACCCATAAAATGCATTTCAAAAATAAATTAAGAGATATCTGACAGCACATGCCACAGGGAATGAATGTTTTGGAATGTCACACACATTTTAAGCTGAAACTCACCTCCTCATAAACTTCATTCATTCTGTGAAAGAGATATTTCACTGACAAACATCCAAACCGCAAATAAGGACTTAACTTTGAAGACTTTGGAAATGGTGAATTTATCTCTTGTTGTGCACTGTTTAGTTCAGGTTCCACAACCTGCAACAGAAAAGTATCTACATGTAAGAGAAGAACTGATAATACTTTTTTTTCATATACATATTTCTTGGTTTTCTTGGTTTTCATGTTGTTTTCACTGACAAATAAGCATTACTTTGCATTTATGGAATAAAAACTTATGAAAACACTCCCGCTGTCAGCAGCTATTAAGCACCCTGCAGAAGAATCTACAACTATCGCAGTACAAATTCAGTCCAGTCCACTCCTTTTTTCTCTTGCTAACTCATATTTTTGCACTTGTCTACGTGAAGCATGATAGTGAAAGTTCATACAAAGATACATGTACCAAGCTAATCATGCTTTTGCTTTGGGACCTATACCATGCACAAACTTGTGACACCTCATAAATAGAAACATTACTACTAACAAACCTTCTTCTCCAAAAGTGCAAGCCTTCTAAGAGCCTCTTTCTCCCCACCAATCCAATCATTTTGTTCATGTTCTTCCTCGTCCAACTCAAGCGCATCATACGGCGGTACTCCATAAATCCTATCATGATTATCTTCAACAGGAGTCTTGCAGTTTCCAAACATTTCCTGGTCAACATCAGGTGCACAGCTGGCTGGAGTGCCAAGCTTTCTTACGAGGCATTCAAATTGTTTGAATGTAACTGGAACATTTCCATGATTCAACTCAACAACCCTACAATGAGAAGCAAACATTTGAGCCATCTACATGTATTTTCAGAAAGCCCTAAGATTAATTTTATCACAGGTTCAGTTCAAGACAATCTGTGATCTTTGAAACAGACAATCGCAATTTACATATGACAAGGGTGACAAAAAAAAATTGGGGGAAACGCAAGCAGCCATTTGGTTCACAATTTTTGAACAAATGTTGCCCCTCTTCAGAAATACCTGGTCAGTGGAATTACCACTAAAAATAGTTAACATGACTGACCAACCAAGTGGGTAAATTTATATCTTCTCCAACATACTGCAATAACTCCCTCCATAACTAAAGAAATTATGCCAAGTTCTTCTGCGCATTGAGTGACAAGAGACATGAATTGAACAAAAATTATCTTCATTTAAGACCACACTGTCCAGCGCATGCTTTGCAAACAGCAATGTCACTGGAGATAAACACTCACATGATGTTCCTTTGACAATCAAAAAGCTTGTGGAGGTCAATTAATATTCATAATACACTTGGCAAAATATCAACACTTGCCAACCTCTTTGTCTCTCATGCCAAATTCAAAGCATCATACTACAACAGGACAAAGATAAATATGATGATTCGTGAGCAAGCAACACACTGCATGCAAACGGCTCTCAAGCAGAAAGAGAAGGCAATTTCTGTTTCACGGGATACATGTAGGTTGCAATAGGTCAGTTTAAACATGGGAAGAGTCATTGGTGAGAGGAGCAGCATTTTCTAGAATTTCTTAAATAGAAGATCACCTCGCAAAGTATACCAAGTATCCGAGTTCTACTATTTATGAGGTAATGTTCTCTGATTTTACGCACGGAATTTCCGGAATCTTCTGTTGAATGGCTCGTATTTCGGGTATTCAACGATTCCTTGATTTTCTGAAAAACTTTCCTCGGAAATTACCACTATATAGCCTCGCTACAACAGTTCAGAAAGTTTTAGTCGATTTAAAAAACCCATAAAACTTCCACTTTTCCCGTTTACGGAAAGCTGGAAATTCAGTTAGCTACAAGTACATCTTTCGACGACGGGTCAACGATGACCGGAAAACGAATATTTTTAATACTACTAGCCATTCCATTCGGTTTGCTGATTTTTGCAAAATCCCTCACTGTTAGCTTTGAAATTTTCATCGTGTATGAATAAAAGTTGTATGTATGCAAGCTCATGTATGTAGCCAATAACTCCAAATCATGACGATGAGAAGTTAAGCTTATGTAATATGCACCCGCCGGAACAACAGACAACTACATCGTTCAATTAATAAGAAACACTACCTATGCAAGATGAAAATGTGCTTCACACGCTAAATCAGGCTGAAAATAAAAGTTTACTGGCAGAAACTGTTAAAGACATGAAGATTTAACTACCCACTTACTCGTCAATGTTGTAGAGCGTGTGCGATGAGGATACCAGAACTTCAACTCCTTGAGATTCAAGTAAACGTTTCACGGAGTCGTCTCGTCTTTGAGGGAAAGGTTCACCGTCGTATTCATACGTTACTCTTGTGATATCCCACTGCTTAATCAATTTCGGAAAGACATCAATCGGTTGTCCCCGCACGATGAAGAGACGGGAGTTGAATCTTCTAAGACTACTATCCAAGTCAAGTAAGCAATCCAAAAGAAATCGCCACTTGTTTCTCGATATGTTTATCTCGTTTAATGAGTCAACGTCGAGAAAAAACACTGCTCTGAAAGTAGAACTTCCATGTATTGCCTGGCGAAGCGATGGATTGTCGTGCAACCTAAGGCCCTTCCTAAACCAATGAAGTGAGTTCACGTTTTCATTCATGTTTTCTACCTCTGACTGAAAGAAAGCTGTAACATGTTAAGTCGCAAAGTTAGTCGCATCCAAAGCAATACCCGTCGTAAACGATCACGGCCATGACATCGATTTAAGCTCCACACTTGACGAAAATCTAACGACCATAGTACTTGCTTACTAAAGCCAAGCAGAGGCGCGTTTTCTTGTTGAATAACACCTACCGATGACCAGACACGTGAAATCCATGATGGCTCTTTCTAACACATCCTGTTATTGGCCGAAGGTTTTATTCAATAGATAGCCAATTCTGATTGGATAAAAATCCTTAACGTGTGGAAGAGCTCACACGCGAGTCATGAACGAATCTCCTAGTAGTCCAAATCCAAACTTGCTACAACGCGCATAAAGGTGGAAAGGGGAAATTTTCAGTTGGGATATAGCCTTCTCATTATTTAGTGTGAACCAACCCGCCATGATTAACTATAAGTTACAGGCGCCAGACCGCGGATAAATGGCTTTCCGCAATGATTTTGATTTTGTTACCTTAGAAGAAATAATCACAAATACATACAAGAGCATGGACATATTCATAAGTTGTCAACTTAATAAATAAATAAAAAATGAATAAATAAATAAATAAACAAATAAATAGAGAAAGTGGCAAAGGTGTAAAACGTTACAGCCCGCACGGCTTATCGGCTTCAACCAAGCTTGACGTAAACTGCTCTTATTTCCAAGTGGCCTTCGAAGGAGGCAAAAACACAAAATATTTGCGACTGTTTCGTAATCTTCACCTGGCTCACAGGTTTTATGACTTTAGAGCATTCATGTAGTACATAGGGACGGAAAAGTTTCCATGGAGCGTAAACAACGTGACCAGCCAGATATCGCATTTATATGAGACATTACTTTGGCTGACATTACTCACTGTCACGTGTAAGACAAGAAAGAAAACGTTATGTAAGTTACAGAGATAATTAAGCACGTTGGACGAATTCAAATTTGCTTTTGATTGTTCATTTTAACTTTTGGGTAGAGGAGGAGAACACGGGGTACCTGGAATGGTGAACTTGGCAATTAAAAATGTCAAAGATATTTCGAGATGGGGTGGGTTCGAGTAAATGGCAGAAAAGGCATTCAAGGCCAAGTGAAGGCGATTGAGAGGAATTTGAGATAACGGCTGTGTTCAAGGGTGATGTTGAGGAACATAGGAGCAGGAGCCCATGTGATGGGCTCCTGATAGGAGTTGTTTTTTAGAAGTAAACCACACGGTATAACTCCCTGATTTAGAATAAGGTTATGTTTATTGAAACATCACATGACCATGTACAAATCATGCAGTAAGCTTCTGTTAATATGAAAGGGCAGGAAGAGAACACCTGGGGACGAAGGTAATCACAGTTATATGCTGCGCAAGCTTTAAGTGGAATGAAGAGCCTAAATTGTTGTCTTTGTAGCTATGTTGCTTCGTCATAAGTAAGAACTACTGTGCGAGATTGAACACAATAACTGATTTGCCAGTGGCGAGCAACCCAACTAATTGGCTCAGCCGATCTGATTGCCACTGACAAATCGCGATATTTTGCGATAACCGAGTCAATAATTGTTTGATCATTCGATCACCAAGTTTCTTTTTCCACATTTAAATCACTCTCAAATCAAAAGCACTCTCAGAGCTCCTTTTGGTTAGAACCAAGAATCACGACCTCTGTGAAGGTCCAATTTCCTAAGCATGCTTGATCCCAGCATGTCAGAGTGACGGGAAGTTCGTGAATCGGGGACTTTCGCTGTTGGACCTTTGCAAAGGTCGCGATTCTTGGTGTTGACCAAAAGGAGCGCGGCCCATGGGGACGAGAATGATCAAGCAGACCATTATTTGCAGGTCACATGGTGGGTTCTCGGTCAGTGAAAAGGAAGAAAAACTGTACCGCATGATACTCTACCTCTCTAGCTCTATCTACCTGAGCTTTCTGCTGTCGATCTATGGGGTTGATTTTAGGCAAAAAATAAACAGACACCACATGGTGGACAGTTCGAAATAACCGAGTTCGAAATGGACGTTGTAAAGCAGCAGTAATCAAAGATTTTGAGAGTGCGTTGGACGCCTTCACTTTTTTGTTTGAATGCTACGCGCGTGAGAGCACCTCCCATATATGAACCGAAAGTGCATGAGCCGCCGTGAAGAGTTTCAGGCACTAAGGTCTAGGATAGGGTGTATAAAACAGACTTTTTTGGTCTAGGGTAGAGGAATAGGTGAAGAAAGAGGAGGAAGAAGAGGAGAAGAAAGATGAGGAGGAAAAGAAGAAATATGACAAAGAGAAGGGCAGAAGAAAGAGGAAAAGGAAGGGGAAAAGAAAGATGAGTAGAGGAGAAAGAAGAGGAGGAGGAAGAGGAGAAGAATAATGAGGAAGGAGAGACGTAGAAAGATGAGTAATGAGTAGGAAAAGGAGAAATAAGACAAAGAGAAGGGGAGACGAAAGAGGAATAGGAAGAGGAGGATGAAGGATTAGAGACACACGACAAGTACAAAGGGCAGGACAAGAAGAGGAAAAAAAGGGAAGAGGAAGAGTAAAAAGAAGAAAAAAGAGGAGGAGAAGAGGAGGAAAAGGAGGAAGAGGAAAAGTAAAAGGAAGAAAAGGAAGGAAAAAAAGAGAGAGAAAGAGGAAGCGGGAGGAGAAGTGATGAAAGAGGAGGAACAGGAAGAAGTGTAACCCCAAATCTCGAATCGAATCCTATCTATAACGTATTGAAAGTAAGCAAGGCGTCCTACTTTGACCTACTTTGCAAATTAATGCATGAAAGATCATATAATTGAACTGCGGAGAAAGATATGATAAAAAACAATTCAGGCCTGAACGGGATTGGAACCCATGACCTGTGCGATACCGGCGCAGTGCTCTACCAACTTAGCTATCAAGCCATCTGGGTGCTGGTTACTTTGTGAGTTCGTAATATACCCGTAGAAGGTGAAGAATGCAAATGAATATGTGAAAGATCATATATTTGAACTGCGGAGAAAGATATGAATTTATGATTGATCATCACAGTTATGGAAAGCCAAATGGTGCAAAATTCAAGAAACAAAATTGGCCTCACGTTCAACAAATTTGCTATCAAGGTCAAG
>OMLO01001005.1_pt1 | contig 20686 bp, 13 predicted proteins | sample 1674811 | NCBI WGS metagenome assembly OMLO01 (sample SAMN06265003, study PRJEB25207) | coral metagenome | isolation source: Coral host | place: Mexico:La Bocana,Puerto Morelos, Mexico | collected 2008-11-13 | reverse complement strand
TGACACAATTAATTGGTAATAGGACTTCGTGTCGTACAATTCAGGAGTAATCGTGCTCGTAATTTCAAATCGGCCGAGCGTGTAAATACAAGCGTGAGGATATCTCGTATGTATAAAAACTCCTGATGACCTGTGAGATCTTGGCTTGATAAGAGCCAAATAAGTGTATTACTTAACAATTACCGTAAAGCCAGCAAATTCTTGGGATGAACATCTAGCAAATCTCGTTCCAATACAGCACAATGTAATTACCTGAAGCTAATAACAACTTGCGTTACAATTTGCGGCTACCAAAACGACTACCTAATTTCTAACGCGGATTGCTTCGCATCTGTGTAACACGGAAGAACACAGTCCAACGGTAGTTAGAGCAGTTAGCTTCGCCTCTGCATAGCAAGGACGTCATTAATATCTCCAGTAAGTCGCCTGGATAGGCAAAAACCAATTAGCTGTAACACAGGCAGACACGCTGCAATAGACGCCATTAAAATCAGATTTCCCCGAAACCAATCTTCGACTCCTTTCAAACATCCCTGTATATAGACAAGGCTTTCCGCTTCGCCCTCAGAAACCGCGAGAACGCCAAATCCGCACTGAGAGTTCACTTCGTCCGTAATGCAACATGAATAGGGAACCCCGCACCTCTCGATGGCAGGAGACGAGCAATTATAATAGGGATTTTTCTCCCAGTCGGTGTATTTTTCAGAACCACAACACTTCAACTCCTTCTGCACGGTGTCCATAACAAGCTGTAAATCGGGATCGTCCAAGTAATTCTCTATCATCTTCGTAAAGGCACTGTGCATCTCTGTTTTCACTTTTTCCGAATAGACGTAGCCGAGAATGGCGGTAGTGATCTCCAGCAACAACATAAACCCGAGCATAAATGAATAAAATCGAAGTAGACATGTATTCTCCCTCAGTGCACCCAGACAGCCAGCAAAGGAAATCACAAACATCACGATGCCAATGCCTAACAAGATAGCCGCGGGATCTGTAGTGAGGCGGCTAATTTGACCGTAGATTTCTTGTTTTTCGATCATAGCGTACACAGCAATGGCCAAGATCAAACAACTTAGGAACCAGAATATAATGTTCATGGAAAACATGAAGTATTTCACACAGTACGTCGACTTTTCAGGATACGATTCTTCGCGATTGTCGTGAGATCGCATAGGGTGAACTCTTGTCGAACGGCGCATATTGCTGCTGTGTTCTAAATGCTTCTCCTGCTAATGGTCGAATCTACTTCAAAACTATTGTGTTTGCTTTTCCTAAGGACCGGATTCTCTGAGATCGAGACAATAATTGCTGACAGCAACGAGTCTTTCACCCTGACAGTAATCCATGAACGTCAAGAAATGATTGGACATCATCGATCTCTTTGCGAAGAGCGAGTCTCCGTGTGGTACATGCGCGAATACACGCGCGATCGTTGTTGCGTTTACGATAGTTCAGTTGTTGAGTTGTCGCGAGTAAGGGATACCGGTTGGGGAGGAGGCGAATTTAATTCTCGGTGAAGAAAGGAAATCGTGGCGGTTTCACCTGCAGACTGCAAATACCACACACCGAAATCCTTTTCAGTTTTGCATTCAGTTATCTTGGAATGCGTGCGTGTTCTTTTGGACTCTGATTATGCAGACAAACATAACTTCAGTCGAAAAAAAAAATGAGAAATTGGGGCATGTTAATAAAACCGGAAACGTGTGGTATGTTGTATTCTTCATGGAAAAATAAAACAACAACCACAACAACAACATATAGGTTAGGTATGGACAGAGGAGAAGTTTAGGGTTTGGCCGGGCTTGGGGCTAGAGTCTTGGTTTATGCAGAGTAAGGAATGAGCAATACTGCTGACCTGTTGTCTAGTCGCTACTATGATCTACTATTAGTTGGCATAACTTGTTATGGGTCAAAATAAATTTTGGTCATATTCCTCACAAAACTACATATTCATCACGATCCTGTTATAGGCTGGGTAATTTATTTTCAGTTTTTCCAAATTTACTACGACCTGACCCTAGCGAGTGCGTCTCAGTTTGTTAGGGAGTCTCCGGGGGCTTTCAATTACTGCCTGGGCTTTACTAATTAGTGCAATAATAGAAGGTGTGAAATAAAACATCAATACCAGCTGGAACCTTTTTTGTTTTTTGTTTTTATTGTTCATGTTCCCTTGAGGGATTGGACGGACTGTGATATAGACCTCTCTCCTCCCATACAGTGCAAGAATGGTTCAACATCATAAAGGTCACAGTTTGGAAAAAGTTTCCATTACATTTAAAAAATATTTTAAGTTTGATAAAGACATCTAATTTAAATAGGGTCTGGTGATTTAAAACAAAGGCTAATGCATTTAATTTCATTTCTTTCTTTTTTTTTTTTTGCTTTGTCGTACCGTGACAAAAACCGGAAACCTCTTGAAGGCACTGGACGTGACAGATGAGGTGGTCACGTGAAGTGAAAGTCATACGGAATTTCTCTTTCGCAGATGCCTTAGCGAGGCGAGTGAACCGAGTGGATCTGACGTTTTCCAGCGTTTCACAGTGGAAAATGGCCATTTTTTTTAACAAGGATGTCTCTGAACTTCTTGAAAACAGAAAAGTCATCGTTATCGGTGACTCTATCCAGCGTTCTGTGTACAAAGATCTCGTTTGCCTCTGGACTCAGGAAGACAGCCGCTATTTATATCAAAGAGAACTGCGCGCAAAGGGCGAATTTTCATTTCTCGGCGATAAGCTGCTCAGCGGGGGAAAGCTTGAAGGAAAAATGGTGAATGGAGTCGGCTATAGAGAGGTTCGAGAATTCTCAGACGGCAGAGTTTTCTTCAAGTATTACTTTGTAACTCGGTCGTACAGCGAACACATGGCGTCCATCCTCAATGAGTTGAAAACATGTCAGCCAGACGTTATTGTCATGAATTCGACCTTTTGGGATCTGCACCACTATGGCGACAATAACTTGCAGCAGTATAAAGAGAACTTAGACAGGCTACTCAAGGATATCACGGACATGTTTTCTTCGAGTTTGCTGTTCATTTGGAACGCTGCCTTGCCCCTTGCCGAGCGATGCAAGGGCGGTTTTCTTCGGAAGGGTTTCCTTACAATTCCGGTCGAGAAGATTAAAACAGCGAATAAATTCGCTTGGCTAGCCACCACTGAACAGAAGAAAATCTACTTGGATCTATTCACCGAGCTGAAAAACAAGGAGAATTTCAAGCAGGCCGAAGATGGCATCCATTGGGGAATGCGTGCGCATCGAAAGATCTCGAACCTAATTTTGACTGAGGTGTGTACATCGTGGGGTAGGAAGTTACCGGACCCTCCGGCGATACCAAACCAGGGTAGCTATTACCCGGATAATGGCGATGACGATAACTGGAATTCAGCCCCTCCAGCTTCGTATGATGATGGTGATGAGATGGAATACATGAATTATGTTCCTTACTGGAGTCCCTTCTATGATAGATATCAAACCCCATCACCTGTCTTCTACCAAGCCCCTAGTCCTTATGGTAGTAGCTTTGGTAGTTTTGGTAGTTTAGGTTTGGGTTACAATGTCCCATTTGTTCCACAAAGGGCAAGGGAATTTCAGCCCATTCCAACACCCGTCCCTTATCCTTTCCGAATGAGATATCCACCAATTCAAGAAATGCAGTTCAATTTTGGCACACCTCCACCTCAGTACTACCAAGGGAACTATTTGTTCAAACCCGCAACTTACTCTGACCCTCCTACCAGGAGGTATAGTCCTTATGTTACCAACCAATTCGGATCACTTCCATTCAAAGGCCAGGGCTTGCTACAAACTCCCCTAGGTCCCCAATCTTTTGCCTTTTTCAATGAAGGCAGCTCTAGTTACAGAGATCGCTTTAAGAAGTTAAGTAACCCTAGTGTGAAGTGGCGCAGATATAAGGCAAGTGCTAGCACTAGTGGTGCTCCTTTGAAGACCACTCAAAATTCGAGACAAAGTCAGACACCCCAAAATTCACTCATTACCAATGAAGCTGATTCTACTCCTGCTGTAAATAGTTCTGAGTTGTCAGATCTTAACAACAATGAAGAGCAAAAGAATTCTGTTGTAGAATCTTGTTCAAAAGTAAACAACGATAATGTAGTTGCAGAAACAGGGGTACCTCATGAACAAATCAAACCTAAATCTCCCACCAATTCGACTACTCCAGTAAGGAGCAGTGATTCTGTACCGGCTGTGAATGGCGAAGATGCAAGTGAAGGAAATGACGGTGCAAAGATATGCGGAATTAAAAGGAAACGTGAAGATGATGAGGTTGCAAATCTAGAGGAATCAAATCCTTCTAAGATTGCTCGTGAAGAAAGTATCATCTCTGATTCAAGCACCTGTGGAGTCAAAAGAAAACTTGAAGATTCTCTACCTCTGGAAGAACCAAGTGTTGTTAAAGATTTACAGGAAAATGGTTTGACTCATGATGATGGGGAAAGAAGTGAACTGAAGAGAAGACGTGCAGATACTGATGATGTACTGGAAACACCAAAGCCTTCTAATATTCAGCAGGCAGAACAGTTCTCCCCAGATGATTTAAAGAGCACTTGTGGAGAAAAACAGATTGCTGTGGAGCCCAATTTACCGGAAATCACTCAAGAGAAAGGTACTTCTCATGACATTGTCAGATGTTCTTTGACATACGACAGTTTTATCTAAACACAGTTGATACAATCTTCCTTTTCCAAGACAGTATAGACAAACTATACTCTTCAGGGCTTGATTGGAAGATACTGAAAACGATAGTTTTGTTTTTATGAGATGATAAAGACCACTTGAGTACTGGATTATTGTATATGAGCTCTGGGAAGTAGATGGCAAAAACGGCCTCTATCCCTTCTGTACATGCTGTAAACTTGAGGGATTCAAATAAGTTCTGTTTTTTTTTTTGTAGAAGTGTTATAGTTACTGTTATTTTGAAATGTTTCAAAGATGTTACAAAATGTATTTGTATTCTTGTTTGAATCAGTCATGTTTCCTATTGAGGTGAAATTGAAGACTTTTGAAAAACATTAATATAAATTTGGTATTTAAAGTAATATGTTATGCAATAGTGATATTGTATTTTTATCTCATGGTTCTCAGTGTGCCATAACTTAGATTATTTTATAAGTGAGATTATTTTGTAAATGAACAATTGACATTGTTTGGCGTCAGTATGCATACTGTGATTTCCTAAACGCTTCAGTTATCATCTATTTGTTTTCCTAATTTGTTTGCAACTGGTCGTTACATGTGTGCATGCCACTGTATTTGACATTAAAACTGTATCATAAATAGCTTATCTTTTTATAAATTAGAAGATTCCACATGCTGGCATTTTGTGTTTGGAACATGAAAGCAAGCTGAGGAAATTTGTAGTTTGGGAGTTGTCGAAACAAATCAAATCATTTTGACCTTGTGATTTAACTTGATTTAAAATGATGTGCTGAAGTCTCAAACTTAATATGTTAAGCCTTAAATACTGCTATACTTTGATCAGGGATGCAATGAAGGAAACTCAAAGCTGGATGGATTATCAACAAACCCAGCTGGCTTTTAAGGCTTTTGTGGCTTATATAAGGTTACTCCAATCTTGTATTTGTATTGAAAGTGAAATGTAACTTCAAAATATGAAATTTCAGCCAGCTTTCATTTAGCCAGTGAAGTTAACAAGTAGCATCCTTAGCTCCATCTCTGATTTACATCATAAAACTAATTCGATCTACATATAAGATGCTATTATTAACTAGTACAAATAATTATTATCAAAGCTGCAGTTAATGATTATTTTGGTAAAGAATATATTATGTACATGTAAACAAGGAAAGTGATCTAGTTTATTTAATTTTGTACAGTTTGGAATGATTACGTATATTCTCATACAGTGCAAGTTAATGAAAAATTATTTTTTTTATTAAGTTTAACAAAGAACTGGATAAATGTAGCAAATCAATTCTTAGCGATATATTTGGTAACTGGCCATTTCAGGTAGACCTTCTAGTTGAAATCTCATTTTGATTATTCTGAATCCATAGTCAATTTGAGATTTTTGATAGTCACAGTTACAGTTTGTAATGCATGTATTTTTAGATAAGTAAAAAACCTTTTGATGTTTTTTCCAAAACAAATATTAAAGGGTACATTACAGCTTCTTTATTACTGTGACCACTTTGTTAAGTAGCTACTTTTTTGGCCACAAGAAAATGCTAGATATTTTCTTGTTTTAAGAACCCTTTAATATGACTAACGCCCTTTTATTACTGCAATTTTTGGTGTACTTGGGCATTATAAAGGGCTTAGGATATTGCTGTCAAATGTGACTACTCTATGGTGTAATTGATTTATAAACCAGGATCTGGATGTTCAAAGCTGATTAAGCTAGCCCAAGATTACTAAGAAATTTCACTTCAGTGTTGCTACTCTTTGGCAAGGTTTTCTGGTTATATTCTTTGTCCTCTGCTTTGGAGTTTGAAAAATCTCAAACTACACAAAACATCCGCATAAGCAGTGAAAAACATTTTCAAAGAGTAAAATAATTAATACTTTGGCTAATGTTTAATCCTGGGTTAAGGTTACCAGGCTTTCAAACAACTTGGCCCTGTAAAATAAGCCATGTTTTTTTTATTATTTTGTCTGGACTGATATGTACAATAGTCATTAAACTGATAAAATAGCTAAAGAAATTAGTGCATGCTACATACAAGTAAGGGTCACTGCATGGCCAAGTGTCAGATTCGTGGTTGGCAAATGGATATACAAACAAATGAAGATTTTGAGGGTTATATTGATTTGAGGTTGATATTGACTGATAGTTGACACTGGTGTCCTTGACTAGTCCCCAGTTGTCTTCATACAACACATGTTACAGCTTAAGGTTGGAAGCACGGGGAAATAAGAAGGGGTCAGTTTTCTCCCTACCCATCTCACCCTGCTCTCTGACCTCAACCCATGCCACAAATTGTGTGAAGTTGTGTGAAGATGACTGGGTTTGAGTCAGCTGGCACCCTGAGTTACTATAATGAGTGACCAAATTTGTTGACAAAGAGCACTTTATCTCTGTGAAACATTGTGAGACAATTTTCAGGAAAGCTGCTGTCATATTGTGAATTACTTGATAGTCACACTTTTGGCCAAGCCTTCCCTTCCCTTATCTTGAAACTTCAAGTTACTGAGGGCTTTCCTGTCTTTCTTCCATGTACATACCTTCAATTTCTGTACATGTAGTTAACTATAATTTGGTCTCGACCTGCATTTTGTCTTAAAATGGCTTTTGGACTGCAATCCTTTTTCCTAGTAAAAGCAAGACTTGGTTCATTGTCTTTTTGGAAAAGATGGTAAAAAGGGGGTTATACTATGCTGTCTCTTAGTAGACTGTGTTACAAAATGTTAACATGGTGATTCTGCATATGGTTTATAAAATGGCAGTTTGGAAATTTAATGTATATTTTTCATATTAAAAAAGATTTTGAGGTCTGCAGGGTGAGGGGATTTGATAGGACTCTGCCTTTGTGGAAGTTATGGGGATGCTTGGTATTGAATTCAGGATTTGGAACTCAAACTTGCAACATTTTGGAACCTTTCCAAGTGTGTTTGTAAAAGAAAGCCACAAATAGACAGAACCTAAAAGTCATGTTTTAATCCCCCTCTTATGGCCAGTTCTACACTGTCATCACTTCTCAATAATGGTCCACAGGTGAGGTTTCCCTGATAGGTAAACTCAGTTTATCTGCGATTCTGAACATTTCCTCTTGTAGGGGTGTTGTTTCAAAGGTTTGATGAGCATCCACATCACTTTTATGAAGGTCATCCCCCTGAATTCAGTCTCGAAATAGCAGTGGTGATAATCCTTATTTTTTACACCATGTACTACCTATTTCATTGTTAACATATTGTCATTGCTGAATCTAACACTGCAAAGTTTGGATTGTAACTATATAAATTATTAATTAAATATTAGAGGTGTATTTTAACTTTCCATTTACATTTTTCTATGTACAATAAAATATGTTACTGTTTTGTTATGGAAGGAAGGAGATTTGCTGTGTACTGTATTTTAAAAGCTTTTTAGCCATCTACTTGAGCCGCCTCTGGATGCTCCACTGATCCTGGGGAGGGGCACTTGGAGGGAGATTTTATGACGGTTTGAATTTAAAAAAAATAAAAAAAATAAGAAGAGTTGATATGAAAAAGTTGTTGGAGAGCAAGATCTTGCTCCCAACCACGTTTTTCAAAGATATCCCCTTAGTTTTCTAAAACTTCAAACTGATGTATAAACTTTATTTCTTGAATGCTAGGTGCCTAAAACTTAGCCATTTTGGTACTTTTGACATGCTTTCCATTTCTGGCATTGTTTAAGTTAACAAAACCGTAATATATTTGGTAGCAAATTAAAACTTTGGTAAGGTGATCCAAGCTGAAAAGGCCTGTAAAACAGTGTAAAGGTTCACTAGAAAATTTATGCCCTAAACAATTCCCAAATCATAACCTTCGATCCCAAAAATGCCAACGCATCTATTTAACACTTGGTATACTTGGTATATAAAAATTGTGAAAGGCCTTTTACACACCTAAATAACAGTTGTCTTCTTCAATTTGTGAGGCGCTAGCTTTTTAGGAACCTCCAGTCAGGAAAAAAAAATCCCTCCCCGTATAGTCGATCCATTTTGGGGTGTACCCTGCGCAGGGGTGAGGGGGGTGGGTAAAGACAAACAAGCTCGTTCCCCCCCCCCACCCCTCTTCGTTTCCAAAGTCTCTCATACGGGAAGAGACTATATGGGAACCAGGTTGGAAAGCAAGAATTCCCGACGTTTTCACATGAGAGTCTTCACTATCGGGGCTCTACACATCAACTGTTGTTAAATGAAGCCAACACATTATATTCTTTCGGACTGTGATAGCTCCCGCTGCCATTAGTTACAGGGGATCAAAACCTAATTCTTTGTATTGTATGCTATAAGACGAAAAAGTCGCGATGGCGCGAGCAGTCTGGGTTGGGTTTTGCTAGTGCCCAGGTCCCAAATTATGTGCAGGAGAAGATCTTTTCTTTCATGTCTATCAATCTCCCTTTTTATTATACCTATATTATTATACCTGAATTTTATTGACTTCGAGAAGGTTTTCGCCCGTGTTGATAGGAACGTCATCTGGCAACTCATGCACCACTATGGAATCCCACAAAAATTCATCAAACTGATTCAGGACCTATTTGAGTCATCATCTGGCCAAGTCATCCATAACGGGAAACTGTCAGAATCTTTTGAAATGAGCACAGGAGTTCGTCAAGGTTGTTTGCTGTCCCCGATGATCTTTATAATGGTTGTCGATTGGATCATGAGAGAAGTGGAAGATCAAGGAAAGACAGGTATACAGTGGACACTAACAACTCAACTCCACGACCTGGACTATGCAGATGACATATGCCTTCTTTCTCAGAAACTGCAACATATGCAAACCAAAGCAAACAACCCAGAACGGATTGCAGAGAACCGGCCTAAGGGTTAGCAAGGAGAAAACCAAAGTGATGCGAGCTAACACCAAGCAGCAGGATAAAATCAAGTTAAAGGGTGACGATCTGAAAGATGTCAAAAGCTTCACTTATCTGGGTAGCATCATCACAGAATCCGGAGGAACTGAAGAGGACGTGAAGAGCAGAATAGGCAAAGCCAGACTGGCTTTTAACACGCTCAGACCGGTCTGGAATGTTCTGGAATGCCTCACCGATTTCCACCAAAACCAAGCTGCGCATCTTCACTACCAATGTTATAGCTACGCTCCTCTACGGTTCAAAAAACCTGGAAAGTGACACAAGCTCTATCGAATAAGCTACAAAGCTTTGTCAATAAATGTCTCAGAAAGATCCTCAGGATTCACTGGCCAGAAAAGATAAGCAACAAAGAGCTTTGGAGCAGGACAGGACAAGAGCACATACCAAAGGTGATAGCAAGACGGAAATGGGCTTGGATAGGACATACGCTACGAAAACTAGTTACTGACACTACCAAGCAGGCCTTGAAATAGAATCCGCAGGGTAAAAGGAAGGTGGGAAGACCAGCCAAAACCTGGAGAAGGTCAATTGAAGAAGAGATGAAGAAAGCAAACATCAGCTGGAATACAGCAGAGAAGACTGCGGCCAACAGAGTCCGCTGGCGCAGCATTGTGGACGCCCTTGCTGACTTTGCTCCACGAGGAGCCTAATGGAATAATAATAATAATAATAATAATAATAATAATAATAATAATAATAATAAATCAATCTCCCTTGGAAAAGAACGAAAAACCGAGCAAACGAACACGATGATCGAGGGGCTGGGAGTGTTCGTTCGCTTAGTTTTGGTGTTCTTCTTTGCGGATGTTAAAGCAAAAGAGAAACAGCTTGCAGACTATTATGTGGCTGGATGAATTTCCTTTTGATGCCTCTTTATGCTCTAACGGTCAAACGTATGGTCAAACGGCCCAGATAGTAGATCATAGTTGAAGCGCGCGCTTTCGTTTGACCGGCAACTATCATGCACCATCATTGACAATCATCAACTATCTTTCATTTTGACCTTGTTCAAATTCTTCATGATAGTCAATGATAGTTTTTCGCGTCTTACCACGCGTATGATAGTTGATGATAGTTAGGAGAGAATCAACTATCATCGACCAACATACGCCGTTTGACCAGGTCTTTAGAATGCACTGTTCGTAACCTGCGAGCAGGGTCTCATAGATTGCAGCACGCGCAAAGGCGAAAGCTCGAGTGACAAGTAGGCGAGCGAAGCACGCCGGTGGGGGATCTGGCACATACGGTGGCCTACCAAAGTGCTCACCAAATTCATATCTTCACACCGAAAGTTGAAACTCTTCCGGCCAGGGTTGTCGCCTAAACATGCTCAACTCACCAACTCGTGCTCGATTTACCGCCATATTTCAACCGGTCTGTTCCAGGAGAATTTGTTAGCCACGGTTTCTTCTTTTTGTGGCCTCGCGTCATAACTCGCAGTTGGCTTTGCTTGTGTCGAGAATTAATTTTCTCCCAGTCCCTCTTCCAAATCCTGTAAAATAGTGCTGGTCTATTCTTTAATGTTCCTGAGTGCATGGAAAGGCGTTTTCACAGATAAATAAGCCTTCAGACTGAATGCATACAAGGGCAGCTATTCAAAAAGCATTTGACGAGTTAACAAATTGACGTCAGTTTTTCATGCGTCTGTCCTGTCATTGATCATGCGTTTCGTCATAACATTGTAAAAGTATATATAGATACGTTTCTAAGGAAACTGTGGTGCTGCGTCGGTGGTAGTATAACTATAAGATAATTTGGTTTTAGTACCTGGTAATGTGAATTGGCCACCGTACAGAGATTCGAAAGCTGATGTTTCGAGCGTTTGGATTGGCTCCGACGAAGGGCTAACGCTCGAAAGGTCATCTTTCGAATCTCTTTACGGTGGCCAATTCGCGTTAGCATTGTCAAAGTAGCTGTGGATCCGCGAGGCGATAGTCCAGTCGACCCGCAGACTACTTTGACAATATTATGAAGAAATTTATTGTCAATAACAGGACATGAAAAACTGACGTTTATTTCTTTTTTACGATAACAAATTGTCACATTGTCCGCTCTCGCTCATTGACGCATCGCATAAATTAGAATAGTGTCTGTCCCGTTTATTGACAATGAAAATAAGCCAATAAACGCGCGAGAATTTCTGCTATTCATTTGCTGTGTTTTAATACTCTTTCTTCTCTTATACTAAGCTTTCTTTCTCTAGTGTATTTAATTTAAGGGCTTATAATTAGTTTACTGGATCTTGCTCTATCTCCTTTCCTGTTAATGTTTGGCTTTACTGCAAGATACCCAGCCACTCGAACTAACTTCTTCGTACCCGGCCACGTGACACGCAGAAACTTATATTAATTCAACGGGAATTCAAGTCGAAGTATGTAATTGATTCATGTTACACCGCTACGCAGTACGAAGAAATGTGGCAGGGTATTCTGCAGTTACTCCTAATGCTTTTTTTTTTAACATTGTTGCATTCCAATCGCCAAAGAAATAGTAAAAAATAGGACTAAAATATACAAATAACAAATGTTACATGGCAAATTGTACGCGCGCGTGTCACCTTTGTTAAACGTTTGATGTTGATCAATAACCACGTTCCGCTTTTTTGAAAGAACGTCCAAAGGTCATGCGGGCCCATCTTTTGTAAACTTGTATTCGCGCGCAATATTTGCCCAGGTTATTCCTAGTTTAATTTTTCATGAATATGTCAATTGAATGTCACAGAGAAATCTTAATGCACAAACAACTCTCGAGAATAGCAAAGAGCCCCACACGAGAAATAGTACTTAGAAGCCTAAACTTTTAATAACTCTTTCACGGTCATTATGTAGAAGACAAGGAAACAATACAGGGTCGTTAGGCGATATTTACAAATTATTAGCTGTCTTTTGAAGTGTGGTAATGAATTTCACTTTTGTTTTCGGAATTACAATGAGTGTTTTAACCAAAATAAAGAAGGAACCCGTTTTTCGGTTCCTGCATTCCTCACCATGGTCGCCATAAGGGGTCACTGTCCGTTCTTAAAACTTGTGGATCGGGAACGTGGAGTCCTTGAAAAGCTTGAAAATCACTGACTGATTTATTAAACAAGGGGATTAACTGCGGGCCAGAAACCATCGCCAAGGGAGCGTTTTGGCTCGGTACGAGAACGGCGGCAATTTTTCCGTTCGCTAACTGTCCTGGAACGATTTGAAATTGAGTGGTGTTCAGCAGACTAGGGGCGGCGTCTAAACCGTTCGCTTGACTTGGTTTAGAGAAAGCGAAGCTCGTTGATCCTAGAGGAGAGGCCATTGGCAACGTGATGTTTTGGGATGGCGGCAACGGTAGCTTTTCTGATGTCGGCGGCGCTGGTTTCATAATAGGCGCGCATGGTGTACAGTATGAGGCGAGATGCGAAAGTAAGCGCGCTCGAACTTGGACATCCACTCCATCAAACGACATGAGAAATCGATTTACTTCGTTGACGCACTCGTTGTATCCGGCTCGATAGCGCGCCATAGTATTAGGATCGGCAGTGTTATTCACACGAGCTGTGGAAATCAAAACAAAAATATTGTATAAAGCGTACATTGTCCAGCCTTTGTTTTTCTTGGGTATAAACAATCATCAACATGCAGTAAAAAGTACACGCGTTTACAAGACTAACTGTACTCGACTAGCGAGTCGTCCGTATTGTACAAAAGAAGCAACTCGATAACGCGCTGGTATTCGACAATTAAGGATTCCCCGTTTTGCTTACCTGTCATATTCTGATTCCTCACTGAGCGCAAATAACGCACTGTCATTTCTAAAATGTCCGCTTTCTCTAATTTGGAGTAGCAAGACGTCTGAAAGAGTAAATTCAAAGATTAACTATTTTCAATAGTCTACAAAACGCTAAACAGAATGCGTTGTCGGACGTGAACCACATAACAAACAACATCTGGACCCGGCCCATTTGCGTTGGATACAATTGTAGTTTGTGTCTGAAATATTATGTCCAAGGCTTTGATCAAAGACATTTCAATAAAACGTGTTTTGTTATTTTTTGGTGATAGAAAAACCTGTTTCTCTATCGGAGTTTTTTAAAAGACATATTTTGACTTACATCTTTTTTCATAGCCTCTAAGATGAGGTTTTTCAACTCATTTAGGCTCTGATTTATCCTTGCCCTTCGTCTTTTCTCCATTAAGGGTTTAGAGGACTGCAAAAAATGAAGGAGAACAGTACTGTTAAATTCTGTGGCCTATACTGTTGTGGGTATACTGTTAATTAAGGATGAAGTTGCACAAAAGCAAGTTTTTCTGAAGTTTAGAAAGTTTTCAAACTTTTACCTTTCGTCTGTTGTCACTACTGGAGTTGGTTGAAGGACTTTCGAGACCCATTTTCACGAAAGGACGTTTATGCGTACGCAAATTTTCCACTTTTCTCAGAGTTTAGTCTTTCCGAAACAGCCTTCTCTATACTAAATGCCTTTATGCCTGTGATTTTTCAGACCGTGGGAAAATCATCAGGGACATTTTGCAAATCAAAAGTTTTACCAGAGGACCAATGAGAGCGCTTGTACTATTCGTTGTAAATAAACTTTTGCCAACAGAGCGTGAGAACAGCCCACTCTGATTGGTCGAGAGGTTCTTAAGACGAGGGACAAGAGTGACCTGACTGTTGTTTAGAAGCTAATTACGTGGAACCTCTACCATGATCCGTAAGCACACAAGAGTTCTTATTAAAACTTCATTAACCCAAAGCAGACAAATCCATTGTAGTTTGTAAACCGTGTCCGTGGGAACGGTTCTTGCTGATTGGTCGAGCAGCGAGACAGAGCTCGCGCATCACAAAGCTAGCAGAGTTGTTTAAACAAAACATTCTTTGACTACAATAAATGTTTATATCTGCACGTGCCAAAGTATTGTCCCGGCATGATTCGCACTCGATGAGGTTCACTTATAAGATGACCCGACAGCGAGCGAAACAATAGCGGCTGAAATTTTCCCACGATCAGCCCTGGTGCGAATGTTTTGTTCGCGAACAATGTATGGCCAATAATTGCCGCTTAAAAACAAGTCTAAACAGATACCCAGAAAAAAATTTACACAACGCTCTCTGTAAAGTGTACGGTACAATGTTGTGGAGAGAGAAGGCGACTCAGTTAAGAAGTCAGGCGGTTAGTTTATTTAAAAAAATCTAAAAAGGGAGTGATTTCGAAAGCTGATGGATGCTTCACTGGTATGTGCTGATTGTTCGCCGCACAAAAGCTGTACTCGCGTTGGGGAATAACAACTGTCAGAAAAGATTCGAAAGCTATTCTTTCAAGTCTTAAGTCAAGATATTTTATGAGGATTGAAACAATGCATAGAACAACTCAACACTGTTTAATGAATTTTAGTGTAATGATTTCAATCCCTCGCGAGAGGTGGAAGTCTAGAATAAAATTACAATTCAATTTTTATAAGATGTATAATACATATATTAGTTTTCGTCAGTCATGCATCGAAAGCTCGAGTTCTGTGGCATTCAGTGCGTCATGTGAGTTTTGCGTCAGTTTCTGCAGATAAAAAACTGTCAAACAACTAATTTGTCCTAATTGTGGAAAACTGTTTTGTTTGTAATTCGATCTTTTTCGCCGCATTCCCAACATACTGAACTGCTTAGCTCATTGTAAATACGATTGTGCAAAACGAGGCTATGACGTCATCATTTTTGCTGCATCATGCAACCTCGTTTTCAGGTAATTTGGATATATCAACTAAGTTGAAATGTAAATTGGCCACCGTAACGAGTTATAAAGCTGACGTTTCGAGCGTTAGCCCTTCGTCAGAGCGAAGGGGACAGTTTCTTTAGAAACTTTCCCCCTTTATTCATTTGTACCTCGTTCTCAGGCTGTCTTTCCTCCCAACACCGAGAGAGGCAAAGGAGAGAGAGCCTGAGAATGAGGTTGTGTATCAAATTGCACAAAGATAGACATGGACTTTCTTGGGACAAAGTTTTTGTAAAAGGGGAAAGCAGACGTCATATAATCAAATCCATGAAGCAACACAAGAACCAGGCAAAATACGAAGATAGCCAGCACATAGGCCGAGTTTATTGCCTTAATGTAAGAAGAAATAAATATCCCATATAATGAGAAAAATTTTTATCTAAAACGAATATAAGTTAACTCTCCCATCTCCCAGACAACTTACATAGTAAGGAAAAGTGATTACTCAGCAATCATTTACAATCAGAAGTGACGGAAGTTGTAAAAAGGGTTAACAACCGCACTTAAAAAAAAAAAAATTAAAAATAATATTTAAATAAGTATTAAAACATCATTCAAGATTTTAAATAGACACATGACCAGGATATGACTTAGAAACCGTCCCTCCTTAACAAAAGGGTCACCGATAAACGAATGAAGTATTTTGACTACTTCAGAATATTGACGTTTTTGATGTCAGGAATTCTAAAATATACTTGGTTAGCTTGTGCTTTTGGGATATTGCAATAAAAATTTGCAATAGAAATCTGCAAGCCATGTGCTTAAAATTTGAATACAAATAAAATCTTGCATAAATAGAATTATGCTATGTCCAGTTTGAACAGCTTAATCATAATTCAGTTTTAGCGGAATGTTTGAATTGCATAGCATTGTAAAGCAAGTTACTAAATGGCGGGTAAGAGAGATTATTCTTTTCTTGAAAAAAACACGAGTTATCTTTTTTGTAGCCTAAATGGCTTGAGAAAACCGTTGGAGGAAACATTAATAAAGAAAAAAGTAGATCCATCTTCAAGATGAAGGATAAGAATTGCAATGTTATCCACAAAATGCCACTATCGTTTCGTTTTCTATGTCATCTTTGTTAAGGCACGGGTTTCCAGTACAGGGACCTGGTATCTAATCCTAACGGCATCAGATCCGGCGCAGAGACGCCATGCTTTGGATCTTTTCCAAATACGGGAAGGAAGTTAGGTTGAGCAGCAACAGCGGAACCTGAATCCATCAAGAAAGGGTTAACCGTTGGCAAAAGAACTGCGACTTTTCCATTCGTTAACGGATAGGACGCTAAATGATACTGAGCTGAGGGCAGAACTCCCGGGCTGTTTTGCTGAAGAAATGAGAAATTTGCTGGCGAAGACACAGAGATAGGTGGCTTTGGCAGTATGGTTTGATTGGGAAACGAGACTTGAGGCAGCTGTCCTCTTGTGTCAGCCGCATCCACTGGCTTGGTTACTAGGCAACGCGTGGCTAGGTGTTCTAAGAGCCTACTCCTAAGTGTAGAGTCAGTGTTTCCAAGCGCTGTTAGGACTCGAGTGATCTCTGATGCGCACTGATTAAAGCCCGCTCGATAGTTGGCCACGGATGCCGGATTTGAGCCTGCACTACCTAAGGAAAGGGGCAAAGAACAATTATATAGAGACGCTTGTAACTAATTCATTACCGTGTACTTTGCATCTGATTATGCGAAGGTTGGTAGTACAGCAGGGGACAAATGTATAACTGTAGACACTCATACGTAGCGAAGACAATGAATTCCTCTTTGCGTTCACACGAGGGGTTCTGTCATTGACATCCACTGAGTATTGATCGTTCACAACAAAATATTTGAAGCCCAGCGTTTTATCTTTAATTTATGATGGTGTCCTACACATGCAAGATTAATTATAATTCATTACATAAAAATATATTAACAGATATCTGTGAAGCCTCAGCGCAGTGGAATATTGACTTCATTGTGCATCAAACAATCAACAAAACAGTCTTTATACTGAAATAATTGTAAATTGAAATATAACGATGTTTAATGGTAGTTATTTTAAACTTGGTACTGTCTGGCGAGTTCAAATGAATCAGTAAGAGCATACTAACCTGCGATCTGTTGATTTTTAAGATTTTTTAAATGTTGAACTGTCATTTCTAAAATATCAGCCTTCTCCAACTTTGAATAGCACGAATTCTGAAAAGGAGGTTTCAAAGAAAATATTAACACTGAAAAAACAAAGAAACAGCTATACCAAGACCACAAGGGATTTTTTAACGCTAATCCCGGATAAATCTAGATAAATGAGTTAAGTATATTTGCTATGAACTAAAATTCTGCGGAAAACTTCGTTTTAAAAATGCTTGTTGCTGCTTTTTGTGATAAACGAGCTGACGATTAAGGCTTTCCATCCTTAGATCAAAGTGATTACAGATCATGAAAAACTTGTCAATCAAAAAAAAAGTTATTATAAGGCAGGGACAGAGGACACTTAAGTTCAATTTAGCAACAGTCCCAGCGAAATCTTTGGAAAGTTATTTCAAGAATTTTTACTTTCCGAGGCCAAATGTTCAGTTGAAATCATGGTTAGCAATCAGTTAGACTCAAAGACTACGGTGCGTCCAAAGCTTCATAACTTTCTTATAGGGCGAAGGTTGTTTGAACATCGCTACAAACATTAGAAGTTAATTGAAAACTTTAAACTTTTCAGAAGTTAATTAGAAGCACCAGAGGAATTTTAAACAGTTTGTGAAAAGGACCAAAACTTCTTAAATAAAGCTGACAAAGTTATCCAAAGGTTCTAAATGACACCTACATCTTTTTTCATGGCTTCCAGTATTAACGTTTTTAGTTCGTTTAAACTTTCGTTGATTCTTGCTCTCCGTCGTTTCTCCATGATCGGTTTTGACGCCTGAAGACGGAATTTAGAAAAGATTGTCGCATTTGTAAGTCAGTTACAAGAATACCCCCCTCAAAAGTTAGGAAAATCAGTGCTATCAGGAAAGATGACTCTAACTTACTTTTCTGCGATCTTTTGATTTTCCTTCTTCGCTCATTTTTGCTTGAAATTGGATACCTGCGATCTCTGGTGACGACGGGCAAGACAAAAGTCGTGTAAATTCTCAAACGCGTACTTATTACGGGATTTCTAGAAGAATGCAAGCCTTTGTCTCTTCCTTTGTTTATGATAAGCGAGGCATTGTAATGAGCGTGGGAAAAAGATCCACAGTTCTCTACACACCCCAGTCGTCCAATTAAAACCCGCTAACTTGTTTAAAAACAAGCACAGCCAACAATCCAAACCGGAGAAAACTATGTCGGGGCGATTTAAGGTCGTGAGAGTGCCTCCTTCCGATTGGTCGAGGCACCGACCAGCACGCTTGAATGCTACGACTCGCGTGCGCGAAATATCACAACAACAATATTGGGCAAGCAAGTTCATTGCTGTGTGAAGTCTCTCCATAGTGTGGTCTACTAGGGTCGTGGGAACAGATCACGCTGATTGGTCAGGCGGCTCTTTAGGCCTGTGTCGCAGCGTTTTGATGGTTTCATGGGTCATGTCCCACGAAAGCGATCTTAGTTCCAGCGTCGCTCGACACGCTCCTAAATATTGTACGTGGTGTAATGTTTCTATAAATAATAAGCAAACAAAATGACAGTATTTATACATCACACGAAAGCTCTATCAATTGGTATTTTCTTAAACAAGTGTGTGTGGGTCAAGGAGACGCAACAAATGAGGAAACTGAGAAGCTCAAAAAAGGCGCCGTAGGAATAATCTGCCCCATTCAATCGCCGAAGTATTTTCAAGGCTGCTGTTAAGCGATTTCTGCTTACGTAGCTATTTGAATTCACGGCTTGTCATTAGTCCATTCAACCGGAATATGAATGCCCTAATTGGATAACTTATGTTAACTACTCCCTAGATTACTTAAGTTTGGCGTTAAAAAGAAATTAATAGAGCTCTCGTGAACATCAAGAACTCTGCCGACATCATCAATTGTTACCTTGGATAATATTGCGGACCCACAGAACAAAGAAACAAATTCTTTAGCAAGAAAATCAACTTGCATTTGTAATTATCCACGGTTGTTCTGAAAAAGGCCCAATGCCCACTGAATGTCATCCTCGCACCCTCCCCACCTTCAACGAACACATCTTTTGATAGTTGTGTCGGAACCCCTGCGAAATACCCTGCTAGCGGGACTGCTTCTATCCAGGAAAGATGAAGCGACTCTGCTGGCCAGGTACTGATAAATAAAAATAGTTTTCGTGAGCGAAAAAGATAACTTTATTTTGGAAAACTTTCTAGAATTCGTCGGTTATGGCTTGAAAGAGTGACAGCCAAAGAATTGAATAAAGTTGGCAGTATCGCTTTTTGAAAGAAACTCTGACAGAAAGTTCTTTTGGTCTTCTAATCCAGTGTTCCAGAGATTTCTTACATAAACCGCATCTCAAAGTCCTCTTTTTGCATGTATTAAGTGCCCTGTCCCTAAATAGAAAGCAAGCTAGAAAACGCATTACAGCGTAACATTGTACATAACTCGATCGTTCGACGTTGTTCAGTTACCTCTTACATGTAATTGAAGTACAGTTTTTAAGTCATACATGAAACAAGTACAGCTTTGTTTGCAAACATCAAGGGCTTAACAAATTGTGTTTAAGCCGAAATAGCAAATTACACAAGAATTTCCTTTAGAGTGTTAAAACTCTTTATTACAATATGTAGGCGTCAAATTCCTGTATATTTAACGCGATAACTTGTCTCGACTTGCAGGCATACGAAATTAGCTTGTTGGAAACGTTTTGCTGTAACATCGCCGGAACAAGTCACGTACATATTGCTGGCCTCTTCAATAAGGATTGTACAAAATAACGTTAATTTTTTGGAAAAAGAATTGATTTCATTCAAACACCGTTCAGAATACTTCTTGGTTTACGGTTTGTGAAGATGAGTTCGAATGACGTTTATCCAAACGTCATTATCAAATACTTTGCGCTTTTAAAATTGTTCAAAACATTGCTCTAAATTGGCTAAATTAATCACTAAAATTGGGCTACGGAGAAAGTTTACAACAGAAACATGTTGGCTTTACAAGTTATCCACGCAGGACCTCGTGTGGTTGTATAGTATATAGTTTCAGTTTCAATTTCGTTGAGTGAAGCAATCAGTCAGTTTGCAGTCGTATTGTTATGATGAAATTTCAGTTGTGTAGTTTAACAGAAAGCTGGAATATTCTTCGAAAGAGCAAGCTATGTTAAATTAATTATATCTCAATGTGTAGATACAATTCCGCTTCATGTTCTAGAACATGGGGTGGATACGGTTCTTTTTTACCAAATTGAATCACTGCCATTAATTGTTATCGCTTTAATGTACAATCTATTATATCGCAAGATGACTTTATTGACCTTCATTGTGCTGTGA
>OMLO01001004.1_pt1 | contig 20713 bp, 18 predicted proteins | sample 1674811 | NCBI WGS metagenome assembly OMLO01 (sample SAMN06265003, study PRJEB25207) | coral metagenome | isolation source: Coral host | place: Mexico:La Bocana,Puerto Morelos, Mexico | collected 2008-11-13 | reverse complement strand
TGGGAATTTTTAAGAACACTCGAGAAGTGCGAGAAGCACTCGGCTGCGCCTCGTGCTTCTCTATGCACTTCTCTCGTTTTCAAAAAAAATTCCCGCGTGCTTATATAACTCAACAATGCACCCGGATGCGTTTTTATTTCTTTAATAAAGTACAGTTAGAGTTAGCGAGAAAAAAAACATTGATTTTTTGCAACATGGATTTTGTGGCCCGTTACGTTGATGACTTAACGTGATCTGATCAGTCGGCAAGTTATTACATGTTGTGTGACTAGCAAGACGTTTATTTCTTAATTCTAACCTGTTCTTCGTCCCTGATCATTGCGTGTAACATGGAACACAGAACCTCAAAGCTTGGTCTTTCAACAGGGTTGTTCTTCCAGCATTTCATCATAATGTTGTACCTTTTTTAGAATGATATATGTTGTTAGTTAAACCTATCTGACCTGTTTCTCTCTAAATGTAGATAGTTCTACTCGACAGAAGCATACACTTACAATTTTGGGCTGACATATTTTGGACGCGTCATCCGGTAACCTTCCTTTAACAAAGTGGGAATCTCTCTCATGGATACACCAGGGAAAGGTTCACTACCTGATTCGGAAGAAGAAGAATTTCTTAAAAGAAGAGTGTTTCTTTTAATTTACTCTAGAAGCATGTGTATTACCCAATGCAAACACGAGATGGGTGAGATTCTGAGCTTTGAACGACGAGGCAACTTTCCCGTTGGTTTATTTATTTTTATCCATTTCAATATAATACAAACGTTTCTGCAAAGAGGTTCTATGAAGGGAAAAGGAAAATGCAAGATATAGTAAAACTAATTGTATGTTCTTTGCTTGATGAAATTAATTTATTTTAGGATAAAATGAATAAAAAAAGAAAACAGAGAAAGAGAGTAAGAGTTAATGTATAGAAAATAGAAAAAATAAGAATGGGTTAATGCTGCACTTTAGTTAGTATTGAGAAAAATAATATTGGTAAAATGCACTTTAGAATAGATTTCTGGTTGGCTTGTTGATTCCTATGGAACTTTGTGTACCTTGCTGTAGTTTTCTATGTGATTTCTAGCAGGTTAAACCATGAGGACAATTTGTAACCCTTCGCCAGCAACTTTCAAAGAAAACCTTGCGGTCATGAAACACAGTAACATTATTCTACTTGGATGTTGGGTTGGCTGACGTCACAATGTATCAGAAGGTTTGTGGCTAATGAGATCAAATGAAATTCTTGAATCCTTCTTCCACTTTTTGTTTTTTTGGTATTTACACGTTCGTACGTCAGAGGTTTAGTGCAGCTTACCTACAGTGAAGATTTCGTACATCACCACACCAAAGCTCCACCTTAAAATAGATGAAATGTTTAAATACGAATTCAGAAAGTATTGCTTTTGTCTGGATTGCTGGGAGCTGAGAAGCGTTTGTGACAAGGTTATTCTATTGACATTCTAGTCTTCATAAATCTAAAACATGTAACACTCGCACATTGAACAAAGAAACAGATTATATATGCATATTTCAGCATTGGTCTTGCTGTTAAAATAAAAGAAAAATAAGAGCAGGAAGGAAATAGACTTACACATCGCTGGCAGTAGTGTATGCGCCACTACCAAACAAAGCCTCAGGTGCGGTCCATTTTATTGGCAGACGTCCCTAGAATAAGATTAAAAAGTTAACAAAGACATTCGCTGTCCAAGAGGAACGTGACGCGATAGAGATGGGTGATGAATACCCCATCAAGTTACATAATAATAAGGCGGTATGACAGGATGTGAACCATCACGTTTCTTTTTAATTAAAAAAAAGTAAAGAAAGCAGATACTCATGAGAATCCACCTCGTGTGTCCGCACATAGATGTCTTCTTCGTGTACATCTCTGGCCATACCAAAGTCGGTGATCTTGCACACTTCTTCATCACCCACCAATACATTCCTAGCGGCAAGATCGCGATGAATTATCTGCATAGCAAACATAAAAGGGCTCCATGTACCCTCAGTTAGATCTCCTAACAGAGTTAGCAAGAGGCAAACTCCAGATAAGAGTTGAAAGTTGAGGAAAATTCAGTGAATTATTTGATTTAAATTTATCCCATCTGTTAGGCAGTTGAATACCTTTTTCTTTGACAAATAGCCCATGCCATCGCTGATCTCCCAAGCGAACTTTAGCAGCTGCTTGGAAGTGAGGTTGGTTGGAGGTTGTACTGATGGATCATTGTAGTAGTTATCACGGACCCCTCGGCTCTTCCTCAGGTATCCGAGGACGTCACCATACTGAGCGTACTCAACCACTACCAACGGTCGTGCTAGCAAATTCAATACAACTTTAGTTTACCGCACATAAACATCATTCAGCAGACAAACGGCATGACCTGCATGACTTAATATAGTAGCCTCAAAATCAAATTAAATTTGGAAATAACTGTTTCAAGTGATAAAACAGTTCCTAAAGACCTTTTGTAACGCTAAAATAAAATGCCAAAGAAAAGTTTTTTCTGTCTTATTTTAAAATAACCAAAGCCTTCTCTTTTGACGTCTTCATTGGCGATGGAAAAAGAAACTGACAAGTTACGTATACAACGTAATGTACCAACGATTACCTGCATGAACCAACCTATAAATCTCACCTTCAGTGGTGACACAGCCATACAGACATATAACATGAGGATGAGGGTCAAGATGTTTGAGAACTGACATCTCTGACAACAGATCTCGCTTCTCCTTTCCCGAAGCGTCTTCTGTTCAACATAAACAACGACAGTTATTTGACTAAACGTAATACTTAGAAGGGTAATCCCAGTTTCAAATATTCAACCGATTATTCCCCGAAGTGGAGGTAAATATCCACCACTATTCACGGACACTGAGGTGAATAATTTTTTTCGTATATACCACACAAACTGAATAACTAGCAGACTAAAGAGTAAATTTTACTTAGTTAAGAGTAACTTTATTTGAAACGGGAAGCCATTTTGTTTTTCTTTGGCTGCTCCGAGGTGAATAGTACTTGGCTAATCACCTCCCAGCTAGCCAATCAGCGTGCGCGAAAAGCACTATTCACTTTTGTGATATATACTAAACTTTGATAACGTAATGAAGATCTCAACCTTATGAACCTACCCAAAATCAGCTGGGCTGCTGGGATGCATCACATAATAAAGCAGTTTTTATGTGAGTATCGAAAGAAATTTGCATTTGCTTTGGCTAATACGCTAGGTGATTGGCTCACTGATTGGCTAGGTGATTGGCTCACTGATTGGCTAGGTGATTGGCTTACTGATTGGCTAGGTGATTGGCTTACTGAGAAGCTCGTTCCCTTTTGTCCTCCAATCAGAAGTAAAACCAAAACAAATCGTAATTTACTTGCATTCGTTTCCCGCACTTCGCGTTCTCGATATTTATTTATTTTAAGTTTTGATTGGTGTCCTTTGTAATTGGCCAGCGTGATTTCTTGGTTTTGCGCTCTAAACGAAAACCGCTCTAGCACGCATGTACTTCCTTTATCACAAACCTGAAGCCTTACTCTAAGTCCTTTTACATGGACTGAGTTCAAAGAGATACCACCCAATTGCTTACATAAGCGCCTTAGGTATACGTGTTAAAGGATAAAATTATGACCTTGAATGCTCTTGACTGCCACTACAGTCCATCCTGGTTTGCCTGGTAAATCCAGGGCCGATCCACGTGATACCACGCCAAAAGCACCACGACCAATCACCTTCTCTATAGTCAGGTTTGCCCGTGGTATTTCCCATTCGATATCTCCAGAGAATGTTGGGTTTAATGTGAGAAAGCTGGCCTCGTTAGAATGCATTTCAAATGACACGCTGAGAAAAAATAAGCAATTGTTGTTATCACTGCTGTCTAGTTTTAACTATCTTTCGTGATTTTTCTGAAGAATCTGAACGACAATAGAATCATTAGCATGCATTAGCCATGATATTTACATGCGCGTAGAATTTTAGTTTCTTTCATCTGAACGTCATCTAAATGTTAAAGCTGCTACAAACTCATTATTTTAATAATGAGTTTGTCTTAAAAGACAGATGGAAGATAGGAGAGTATGGATACACATTTTGATATAAGTAAACTGAGAATCAAACTAATTTGGACTGGTATTGCAGGCGTTAAAAACATAGGTTGTAATTTCAGAAACACATACGTGGGATTTTCTTGGGCGTCCTCACCTAAAATGATAAAATTTAGCTCGCATTAGACACAACAAATCGCGGTGGAAATCGCGACAAAGATTTTGGGTCTGCATGTCCAATGTCACCTACTTTTTTGGTGATTAATCTGCCGCCTGGATCTCTTTGCTAGGTATCGTTGAATTAAAAAAGCACAAATCACGATTACAGCCACAACAGCGATGATTGACAAGTACTGAGTGACTGTGTCTTCAGCACCTATTTACAAAACAAGAGGTGTGTCAGTTCTTTTAGCCTCGTGAGAGACGGAAAGTCAATCTACAGCTCTCAAACTCGCAATGTTTTTCTTACATGATCTGGGTTTGTTAACCGATGGTAACATCTTCAGTGTTTAATCCAGAATGCTCATGAATCACATCTTACATTACTCCTGCTGAATAAAAAATTATTTGGTATTCACCTTTCAGTTCCACGGCTGCCGTATTGTCGCTGTCTTGTAACCCTGAAAGTTAAATAAATGTTCCTGTAAAGATTTGATCTTACGCTAGCTCTGATTGGCCATGAACATTTACCATGACTTGTACTAGCCCGCCACGATATCTAATCGACGCAGAACACAGTGAACTCGAAATTTTTACGCTTTATCGTCCAGCGCATACAAAATCCGCCGTAAATTCTGGATCTACAACTTTTCTGCGACATTTATAGCACTAAGTCGGTTAATCAACAGCTCTACTTTTTTAGATCGTATAGTGTGATCGTCCGGGTGAGGGTAGTTCTGAAAAGAACTGTCGTTGGTGACTGCGTTTCGACAACCCAAGCGGGAGTCATCTTCAGAGTCAAGTGAATAGTGTTTGTCAGAAGATGATGTTATAAGTCTGGTCCGTTGAATTATCCGCGCTTTGACCAGACGTCTGCAGATGGATTTGACGATCTGGATGGCCTCTTGTGTGTTCAACGGAGTTTAAAAGTTTAAGTCCGGCCGGAACGAGACCGTGGTCTTTGCAGTGGTGGTTGAACCAAAGTTGTTGGCGTATTCGTCTGACATTACTTACCGAACTGATGTAATTGAACCCAGGAGTAGTGTTAGTGTTTGTCAGGCGATGATGTTATAAGTCTGGTCCGCTAAATTGAACAATGACATCAGTTCGGTAACTAATGTCAGACGAATACTCCAACAACTTTGGTTCAACCACCGCTGGAAAGACCACGGTCTCGTTCCGGCCGGACTTAAGTCTCCGTTGAACATGCAAGAGGCCATCCAGATTGTCAAATTCACCTGCAGACGTCTGGTCAAAGCGCGGATAATTCAACGGACCAGACATAACATCATCGCCTGACAAACACTATTCACTTGACTCTGAAGATGACTCCCGCTCAGGTTGTCGAAAAGCTTCGAAACGTCAGTCACCAACAACAGTTCTTCAGTTCAGAACTACCCTCACCCGGACGATCACACTATACGATCTACTGATAGTCCTAGGTTCAAACCATTTGCAATGTTACAGCTCTACTTTTCATTGAAAAATTATGACTACAGCGGAACTGGACTAATACGCGATTACAATGAAGTTAAAACTCACTAAAGGTCAGATACCCAACCAAAAAATTGAGTGGTTGGAGTTCCATTTGCTTTGGTTTTGTACTGCAACGTTAAAAGTGCTTTTACATATGATCTCTCAGTACGATCGTTACGACTACTACAGAAAAAGTGCAGCGATCCCTGCGACCCCCAATTTCCACATTTCCCTATTGTCACAGCGATCGCTACAATCGTTGTAGAGTAGTTTCCTTATGATCGTAAAGGTCGCTGAAAATTTTGCAGCGATCATAATGATTGCAGTAATCGTAGCGATCATGCGCAAACCAACATTTTTTACGTCATCAACCCGTGAAAGATTTTGTAAAAATTCACTTGCCTTTCTCCTGCAAGTCGAATGTTGCCGAATCCCATCCAAGCCGGTTCTTTGCTGTGCACACATAGCTTGTAAAGTCGCCAGTACTTACAGGAGTGACTTTCAAAGAACTTGAATTCCACGTACTGTAAAAACCATCACTGATCTCATGTTTCCCTTTACGCCAAGTAAACGTTGGTGAAGGATTTGCAGCAGCTACACACTTAAGCGTCGTAGAATTTCCTCTTACCAACTCAATCGACACTTGCTTACTGGGAGGTAAGTGAATGCCTGGTGCATCTGAAAACAAATTTATTTGTGGGTATGAATATAAATTCAAATGCATTTAACTAAAGTGCACTTTTTAAACATTTAGCAGTCGAGTGTGAGCTGACAAACCTAATCAGAAAATATAGATAAAAAAGGATTTCTTTTGTTTTGTTACAGACTTCATTGCTAAATAATAAATCAAAATACGTAAAGTACTTTGCATAGGCCCAAATACTGCTATTACAAACAAACGATAAATCTAAGAGACCTTTTTAAAACAAAGGGTATTCCACTCATGTAAGCCATGAAGTTTGAGGGACCAAAGTTGGCTATAAAAAAATTGACACCAAAACCTTTAACATGAAGAGAAAACATGTTCCGTGTTCCTATCTCGTTTAATAAGCAATTAAATTATGAGCTCCAGACGTTATATGAAAAAAAAAGAAATGTGAAATAATTTTTCCACATAATGTCAATTGTAAGAAATTCTGACCTTTCGTAAGTTGAAACACGAAACAAAGGATATTTCTGATAATTTTAATTTGCATTTAATTTTGTCTGCGAAAATTCCAGCACACTTTGACGGGGTTCTCTGGAAAGAACATACAGTGTTGTTTTTAGCGCTTTCGAATCTATCGAATTCCAAAAAAAAACAGGAAAATGTTACTAAATATAAACATCCTAAGCAAATTCTTTGGTAACTGTTCAGTCCACACAAGATCTTAATGTAAAACAAACTTACATAACACATCAACAGTAGCGATGGGTGAGGTATGATTGCCATCATAAGACAGTGAGACACATCTGTAGTTCCCAGCGTCTGTTCTGTTTATAATCTTTATGTACAGAAACTTGCTTTTTCCTGTTTGCACAGGAATGCCGTTTCTGGTCCATAACACGGACGAACCTGTTTCCATCCTGTTGCGACACGTGATGCTGAGTTCATGACCTTCCTCTACATACAGAGTAATGTTTTGAGGTTCTGAAAATAAATGATGACGAAATAAATATGTTCATGATGAAAAGAATATCTCTTTAAGTATCTATCTTTGGAAAAATTTATTTACCAAATAAAAAAGCCTCAACTGTGCTCTGTTCTGTTATAAGGCACGCAGGAATTAGCTAAGACACAAACAAATTGTAAGGAAAAACATGAGTCGGCAAGCGAGTGTCTCTTATTTCTGAATGCTCTCGCCACTTCACTGAGTACTTTATAACAAAACAGAACACACTTAAGCCTTTTTTTGTTTGTTTTATGATAAAGCAGACACATTTTGTTCAATAATCCCTTCATTTCCAATGCGAACCTTCCATTTTATTCCCAGACCGAAATAGAGTGTCGTCAGCACTGTGCTTTGGACTCTGATAAGGCATGCTTATTCGGGCCAATCGGAGTCCGCCTGAGTTGCCGCCCATAAAAACCTGCTCGAGCTCGTTACCGACATTATACAATTAGGAAAAAAACTGCTTAGAGCTTGCGGCTGAAACTTTACAAACTGCGAAGATTCTATGATTTGTGAACAGAAAAGGCTTGAGAGCGCAAAGGTATTTCCTGTACTAGAACCACTGTTTGAAGGACTTAAAAGACTGGACACCTGTGATGTTCCTATCATACTTTGTAACATGGAACAGGATATCGATAATTGTAGCTCCTGAGATTTGCTTCCGTGCGATGACCTGAAATCGCTATGCTCTGCGGCTTTCAAACACGAGCATCCCATTAAATATTTTCTTTCGCATTTTTGGTGCAAGCGTGCATCCGATAGGTTTGCAAATCTTAATTTTTTTCTCTAGCTACACGATGCGAAGGTTACCCGTAGTTAACGTGTTGTTTGTACTCAACGGACTAAGTTACTATTATATCCCAAACCTGGTTTTCTTCGGGGATGTCCAAGTTATACAAAATATCTTGATAGATTTCTAGGAGAAATTCAGATTCGGCGGATAGCGACGTGAGCATAATTGAGCTTTGTACGCTTTGAATTTATTGTAAATTTTGATATATGAACACAAGGGGATGGCCCTGTACATTATACTCTAGAACCTGTCGTGGTATTGGTAAAAGTGTGAATGGAACAAATGGTAAGTAATTATTTTTGTGTCTGAAAGAATTAGTTATATTGTCAACCGATACCAAACTGATACTGAATCTTGAATATATTTATGAATAAACGCATTTGTTGCATAAAGGATTTGGTCCTGTGTATCTGTTGGTTTCTTCTTTTTGTAAGATGTGTTTTGTTTTATAAAACTTTTCACAAGAGCGGGAAAACATGTGCATGAAATTTATCGGATGATCGGATTAGTTCCAGGCCGACTTGAAATAATAATACGCCAGCTCATAAGGTGTTTGCATCTAATAAATATAAACTACGAGAAGTCCGTTTTCGCTTGGTCGATCGTGCGTGACGCGAAAGAAAACCGCGAGTAAAATGCGACTTTCCCTCGCGCTTTATGTATGGTCTCGTTCGATGAAATAGACGAAAGAGGGACTACTCGTAATCTAAAGATTAGTGAAAACAAAACATAACTCACCCGGCGGCTTGGTTGGCAATGGAGGTAGATCCTGACAAAAGAAAAAGGGAAAACAGTAAGTCCTGTTTTTATTTTGCCTTATGTCCAATTACATGTCATTCACTGTAATTGTATGTTGTAAACACAGCATTGTTTTATTATTTTAAAATGTCGTTGATGGAAAATTAAACCCCAAGCCTGAATCTCGCTAAACATTCGTAATATAGGCCACAAAGTATCGTGTTAGAACTTTTTCTTGCAGCTAACTACATGCCAGAATTACCTTTACAGACAGTGAAAACCAACTTGAAATCCTCGGCGGTAACTCCATGTGCACTCGGAATCTGATCCCATAATCCCCAGCATCACTAAGTTTTACATCGAAGAGTTTAAAGGCCACAAAATAATCACGTGTCAAGTCTCCCACCCACTGTAAACGCTTCACGATTGTGTGATTTGCCGGCAACAGACGTCCATTTGCTGATGGTTCTTGGATAAAGGTCATAAGGTAATCACCTTTAACAAAGTCTTGGTCTTTATCCCAACGACCAAACTGAACTTTTAATTGCTTTGATTTTTCTTGGTCAGTGAGATTCAACTGCCAAGTGAATGTTTGGTTAGATCCTGTAAATGCCATTGTTGTTTTGCTCGGTTCAGTGACAAAACTTAACCCAGAGATTTTATCAACAACTGAAACAAATGTTTAAATAGTGTGAGAGGTATTGCATAGAGAAAATAAACGAAAAGAAAAGAAAATGCAACGAAATGAGGAGAAACAAAAAGACACCAACAAAAAGAGGATAAAGAAAAATCTGAGGATAAGAGATCAAAAGAAAGACGAAAAGAAGAGAAGAGAAAGGACAAGATAAAGAACACTAAAGAAAAATAAACACAAAAAGATGCCATGATGAATTCGAGAATAATGCGCTTCGGTTAAATGTAGTTTTTAGGCGCAGCGCATTGCAGAAGAATTAACGTGTTTATAATTTTGAGAATTGACAATTCTTTTGGGCTCCGTAGTGTGGGGAGCAGGGAGAGGGAATTCATTGTTTGTTTGTTTTTTTTTTCAGCGAGTCCGGAACAATCAGCAGTAACACCGTGGCTTGGGTTTGTTATTGCGCTCTTCATTATAATTTTGAAACGGAAAAAAAATTAATTGCGAGAGTTGATGCTATTAGCAAAAATTAGAACCCTTAATAGTTTTGTGCAATATCATATTCACCTCAACAAAACAAAACTAGGTTAATGAATACTATGATTTTGAACATTCTGTATTGAAGTTGTTTGTTTCGAGACTCACGTTACCCGTGCCGGATAGTGCTTTTCACGATGCCATTTTTTGAACTCGATCACTTGGGTGTTCAATTTCAGGTATCCAACTACAATCTTTTGTAATTGGATTTTTTTCACTCAAAAGACGTTCTCCAAAGACTTTTTTAAAATCGAAATTTGTTATAAATACGATTAATTAGCAATTGGACCTCTTGTCGCACATTTCAGGGAGTAACCGTGATTGTTATTGAAGTAGCCGTGATTGTAATTGGAAATTGGCCTCGCGCTTCGCTATCGTCCGATTTTGAAATTACTCACGCGATTACTTCCTGAGTCGAACAACATGAGGTTTAATTAAAAGTACTAACTGAGATCCATAAAATTCCAGTATACTTACAAACCATCGAAAGTAAAGTGGTTAAAACCTGGTAGGCAATAATCATCTTGAGCTGATGACGATGAGAGATAATTCATAGAAATCCTCCTAGGACTTTTCTGTTTAACTACACCCACTCAGCTCCCGAGTTTAATTAACTCAATTTCTACGTTGAAAAGTTGTCATCAAAAAAAAAAAATTCCTTAATCCACCTTTTTTTGGATTGATCATCCTGAAAGACTATTCCGAACGAAACAATGCTCATAAAATGATAGTTCAAACTTTAACTGTTGAAAATGAAACATCTGATTTGAATAATAGCCAAGTTGGGTCACCTTTCAATAAGATATATTTATCATGAGCTGTGAAATCTCGTCCCTACATTTTGACACGTTGTCACAATTCTTTTCCTCCCTTTAAATAAAATACGCAATGATTAAGGGCGACTAGTACTTTTGAGTATCAAGGCGTCGGGTTGTTGTAAAATTAATAGTTATTATTCAGTCCGTATTTCACCTTTCGTTATTTTGCGCAGTCCGGTAATGTTTTATATAAACCATTATTATGTAATTTTGTTTGAAGAAACATATGAGGGTCATACCACGCTCGCGTTTATACACTCTAGAAGTGGTTGTTTAATAAACCACAAATGTTTTATATTGGGTTGAGCAGGGCGAATTAGAATATACAATTACTTTTTTACGATTACTTTTTGGTTCTTAAAGTCGTTTCGATATGACGTTTATTAAAATTGTGCTTTTTTTGTACATTTACAATAAAGCTAGCTGTGTTGTAGACTTCCTGTTTGTCAGTTTTTAGAATATCTGGTGGTATGATCAGTTTACTGTTTACCCCGTTGGTGCTTTACTTTTATTAAAGAATAGAGCGGTTTTAATTTGACGTCGTCATCTGCAAAATATTTACATGCATCGTTGTATGGCTGGCCACCAACTTAGTGTCCTGAAAAGCTTTTTGTACCTTTGCTGTAAACCTGAGACAGTGTACAAGATAATTTCTTTTTATCAAGTGGGTTGATAATGTAAATTAGCCACCGAAAAAAGATTTAGCTTTCAAACCGGTTGTGACTAAAATGGATACCCTTAAAGTAAGGTTGGACACATTATGTTTATTACACAAAAAGGTTTGCTTAGAGTATTCCGGATAGGTTTTGACTAGAATGGATACTCCAAATAAGGTTCTCATCTTCACTCAAAATACATGATAGGAGTCATAAGGTAAGACAGAAAACAGCGGAAAACAGTTTTGTTGTGTAATAAACATAATGTGTCCAGCCTGATTTTAAGGTATCCATTCTAGTCACGACCCTTTCGAACCTCTTCACGGTGGCCATGCAATTTACATAATCAACCTAGTTCATAAACCCAAATTATCTTGTTCTACCCCCCACCTGCGCAGCACAACAGTTTCTTTAGCTTCCCCTTTATGCATTCCCTGACACAGTGTATGTTTCGTTTAAGACAAGTGCTTATCTCAGTTTGCGCATGTTCAGTCATAGCTGTAACGTCGTACAACTTAATGACCGCAACGTTGATCGACACTTATTGGACTTGTTTGTTTCAATATTTTCAACATCTTACCAACTCTATGACTTTATACTTAAACTGAGTGGAGTGCAACTTGGTCTGAAATTATACGCGTTATTTCAAATGAAAAAATATATAATTCCCTCGGATGATGACATAATGTGGATTACACCTCATGTAAGCCACGCGATAACAAAGACAGGAACCTCTGCTTGAAATTACTACTAAGAACTCGACTTTCTAAACTCAAGGAAGGACATCTTTGTTATGATGAACATCGTCACGCAGGAGATATATAATTAACGATTAAAATAAAACGAGACTATGGGACTATCCCTTTGCAATCAGCACATCTAGTACAGGGAAGCTAATATTTCCAAACTGGAACTCAAAAGCAGCACATCGAAGTGGTGCAAGGACATTTATACAGCCTAGCTAATATCACTGCACTACACAGGAACCTGGCAACAGTTGAGGTTTGCATGAGCATGGGCTGGGGTTTGTATGAGTGTTGAAATGGTGTGGCGCTATTCTGTGGGCAACAAGATATTCGTTTCTAAGACTTTGAAGGTATTGTAAGTTCTGTTGTGTCTGTGTTATTGAAACTACTTATTGCCCCCCAGGGCTTACTAGGGCCCTTGGATATCAATATCAGTGGCCGTGCCTGACAATATTTTTGTCTGTTGCTTATCTCGTTAACTTCCAGGTTAAACTAACATATTGTCCATGCAATACAAAACTGGAGCCGCCGCGAGAGTTTTCATTCAGCAAAAAACGTATCGTGTTAAGTTACAATTCAACACGGCTTACTTTGAAGGATATATTGCAAAAATAAATCAATATCGTTAGGTCTGCAAACATCTGCACAAGAAGAGTGGTTCGGCTAAACGGTCTCGATGAGGATGTTCATTTAACAAAATATCTTTTACGAGATAGGAATATTAGGGGCAGTGAATGTGTTGACAAAGTGTGTTGGCGACATGCTTACGATCCGCGCAGATGGCAAAATCTACCTTTATATCTCCTCCTCTGTGAAGTATAACTAAAGTCGTGAGTGGTCCAGCTATGAAGCCGATGTCACTGAAAGAAGTTAAGGTGGCTTGTTGTATGTTGTATGCTGCAACTATTCATGGTAACAAATACGGGCAGAAGTACACGATGTTTCGACCGCCCTTCGGCAATGCTCATTTTTCAACTAGTAGACAAATGTTTCCCAAAGAACAGACCACTTTACCAGATCTTCAACAGACACAAGCTTAACGTCGTTCGCGCGAAAATTTTCTACTCGATAGCTTTTTTTAAACTTCTACTGCGAACAGATATATAATGATTTAGTTGTTTCAGAAATGAAATAAAAATTGGGGGTCGCCAATTTTGTTTCAGAGATAAGGCGTGTGGAAAACTAGTCTGATTTGGATAAATAGGTTTTTAAAGGTTAAAATATCAAAGATAAGTCAACAGAGGCAAACTGTATCCTAATAATATTCTGTATAAGTGAATCTGTTGCGTTAATAAGTTCAAATATTGCCACCATTTTCACGAACCTTAACCCTAAACCTAAACCCATTTGGAACTGCCACACAGCTAAACGAAGAGGTCAAATGAACGGAATTAGATGGAGCGTTTTGCAATAAATTCAAACTTCTACTCGATAGACTTTCTTCATTTTTTTGCAAAATGTAAAATATCGGTAAAGAAAATGACCCATTGAAAGAAAAATAGGGGTCACCGAAGGTCCAAGATGGTTAAATGCACGTGAATTTCGTGCGCAGTAAGGATGCGCAGAAACAATAAGCGCGAACGTCCTTGTTTAGCTACTCTTGCATACCGAACACGAAACCATTATCTCGTCACACAGCAAAACACTCCTCTCCAATTACAACACAACGCAACAACTCAACAAGAAGTGTAAATGCCGAACAAAAGAAGAAGCGCCCTTGAAGTGTAACGTACCAAGCAATCGTAACAACCGACACAGAAGCAGAATCATACGTAGGACTCGCAACAATACTTTAAAGAACGTTTCAGAGACCATGCAACATCCCTCCGACACGTCAAGAAAAGAAACAGCACTAAAAATTAAAAAATAATAAAACCATAAGAAATTATAAGATGCGGACTTATGTATATACAAAATGTCAATATAGTTTATGTAATCGATTACATAGTAAAAGAAAGGGAAAGTCTTAATGTGCAGACAGCACAATACAGAAGGCTTCTACTTGTGATGGAATGTTAAAAAGGGCTAATTACCCATGGCAATTAGAGCAGGCTATGAATATTTCGATCAGGCACAAAAGAAAAAGCATCAACTACTGCTAAGGATAAATACAAAATAATCTATAGAACAGACTATGGATATGACAATCAAGCACAAAAGAAGAAGCGTAAACTACTGCTAAGGTAGATGAATACAACCTAATACGATCATTTCAAGGTTTATTATAGTGAATACGATTTTGCGATTTAAATTCACGTCCTTTTTTAGGACCATGGGTTTGCAGCGTGAGGAGCTGTGAAGTCCAATAAGCCTCCCGTCTAAGCAATAGTTGTTCCAAATGGGTGCTGCTTTTGTGATTAATTTTTTTTTCAGTGATAATAAAGTTTATTTGATGGATCTCATGACGGAAACAATTGAAATGGATTGCCAGCTCACAAGTTTTTTTGTTATTGATCATGGATGACTTGTGATTACGAAAACGAACTTTAAATTCCGTAAAAGTGGAACCAGCATTGCAATCTATGCAGAAAACAATATGTGTTATCAACTGAAATTTTTAAGCCAAATTTTGCCAAAAGAAATTCATTTTTTTCGTGTCTCCAAAAGAAGTGAATGAGATTATCGGTAGAGCTCTGCGAGAAACAGAGGGGTAGTGGCTGTCTGAGATTTTCTGAGTTTGGCTGTCCTCGGATTTCATACAAATTTGGCGATAAATTGGAGACCATGATATCTATCAAATTAGATACTATCAACACAATACAAATGTCTTCGATTACTGCAATCAACAGGTAGGGTGTTATTTTCCAGCTCCTTTTTGCCATTACAATACGTATACCTGTATTCTATCGCTAAAAGTAAGTTATAAGGATTATAATCAAAACAACAAATCACAAATTGGTTTCTCAGGTATAGAGAGTTTCTTCATAGCACTTTTCTCGCTTACTTTACATCTGCATTACATAAAACCGTCCACTTCATCAACTCCTATTGAGTGCTTTCCACCCACCATCCCATCTTATGCTTTGGACCCAATATAGAACTGTAGTGTGAAAATATAGATAATGTAATATATACTTTTACGTGCATCTTTACCAAACACTCTTCATTTAATTACAAAAAGTGCTAACTATTGTTTCAAAAAAAATCGCAAATGGTAGTTTACACCGGATATAGGGTGTAGTTTGCAGACAATGTTTGTTGACTGAGGTTAACTATTTGTCAGAGAGCTGGGTAATGAATGCAAAAGCGTTTATAATATTTCAATTTCAATTCCTTTCCCTGTTACAATTTGTTACGTTATCATTTCTGATTGTTGTAAAAAGATTAAGAGAGCCAGTAACCAAAATAATCACAGCCAGCATTCCTGCATACACTCGACAGGCTTCATATACAATGCAGAGAATAACCTTAGTCTTCCTTTCAATTTTAATTCATTTAACAACTCCTTTCTTTCTTCAGGTAGTAATATTTACTAGTAAAACCATTTGCCCCATAGCTGCCGATAACTGCCTCTCTTTCCATGATTTATCTAATCTTCCGAACAGCTGTTGGGCAGAACATTTTCGTATAACAACAGCGCCAGGTTGACATATTCCTAACCAACAAAAACAACCAAACAAATATCAATAAGATACAGAGCGAAAAAAAAACAGACTTTGTTACGCTTAAGACGACAGTTTAAGGCTTAAGACGAGGTTTAAGGCGTGACATTCCACGGTACGTACAGTGGTTTCCTCGTGTTTTTACCCCTTCCTGCTACTTGTTTACCAATGAATCATGTGATGAAAAGGAATCGTCAAAGAACAAAACAACGTCGAAACGCAATAGTAACGTTTAAGTTCTAAGCTATTGACAATAATTTAAATGTTTACGTTTCAAATGTAGTAAGTAATATCTATCATGGAGCGAAAAGTTCGACACAGAGCCCTGAAAAACCTGAAAATATTATTACAGCTCCAGCAAGGACTCTTTTTCCACAAGGACAATTATCATATAAGGGACAACTGCATTGCTATTGTTTTCATCAATAGGTCTGTAACCCTTACGATTATTTCATTATAATAGCTGTTTTCTTTTGTTTCGACAGATAGTCTCTTTCTCTGCCTAAGCGACTGTTCGTCATTGGTGAGGTCAGTTGTCACGTTTGAATTACATGTTGTGTGACATCAACTGTGTATTCCTTTATTCTAACCTGTTCTTCGTCCAAAATCATTTCGTGTAACATGGAGCGCAGAACCTCAAAGCTTGGTCTTTCAGTAGGATTGTTCTTCCAGCATTGCATCATAATGTTGTACCTGTTTAGAATGGGAGATTTTGTCAATCAAACCTATTATCTAATTTCCAATTCCCCATATAATACCCTGTCTGCCCCCCAATTTTTGCATAAAATATTGTTGTAAAATGCTCTTGAGAGGTCTTAATATTCCAAGAGCATATCACAACAGAAGTTTACGCAAACTTAGGGGCACAAACAGAGTACTGGAAAATAGAGAATTGGACTCTCTCACTTAGTGTAGCAAATTCTAGTAACAAAGGCATTTACTTACAGTTTTCGGTTGACAAATTTTGGGCATGCCATCCGATAACCTTCCTTTAACAAACCGGGAATCTCTCTCATGTACACACCAGGAAACGGGTCACCTCCTGAGTTAAAAGATATAATTGTTTCTAAAAAAAGCTTTTGTCTTTTATAAGGATTATTTTGTAACCCGAAGTCAGTAATCACGTAATAGTCAGTAAATAAATAGACTATTCCATTGACTCTGATATAATATCATTAATCTTAATGCAGCTTTCTTTGCTATTTCTAGCAGGTTTCCTATCAGGTTCACAGTTGTATGTCACAGTGCTACGCAATTTAACAATCATATCATCAATTCGAGATAAGGTATTAAATCAAGCTGATAAGGTCTTCAGCCTCACCAACTCTCGCCAAGTAGAACTTGATAGCAAATAATCTGTTACTTAAATTTTCTTTAAAACAATTTACAACTGTTTCCCATGTCGTAATACTCACATGGCAAAAGACGCGTTTTTTACCACATGGAAACACTCTACTGCACATGCGCTGCGTATGTAGTTTATGCCTACTCTTATGCGTTTTTTGAGACGACCTCTGGTCATTGCACACGTGTGGCTGATATTGCTCAGCCAATTATATTGAAGTTTTTGCATTCACGCACGTGAGAAATTCTTCTGTTGAGAGTTTTCGGTAGGTTTATAGCCAAAGTATGAAAAAGGAGTTCCTGAAGCCCTTTTCTGTCTTTCAGTAGATGGAATTCATTTGCTCGTACATCACGTGTTTAGTCTGACTTACCCACACTGAAGATTTCATACATGACCACACCAAAGCTCCACCTTAAAATAGAATAAATTAAGCTTTGTGTATGAAGAATGAAGAAAATTATTGATCTTTTCTGGATTTACTAGGAAACGGTCACTCCAGTAATACAAATTTTAATTCTGAAAAGTGCATAGGGTTTTGTTTAAATATTGGTGAGTTTTTTAACACTTCACTTTTCTTCGTTGAACGAATGTTCATGCATATTTCAGAAAATTGGCACTGAATAACAGTATTGCTGTAAACAAAATTCGCAAACTTGTCAGGAAGAAACTTACACATCACTGGCAGTAGTGTATGCGCCACTACCAAACAAAGCCTCAGGTGCAGTCCATTTTATTGGCAGACGTCCCTAGAATAAGATTACAAACTTAACAAAGATAGTAATAGCAGGTGGTATAGCAGGATTGAAATCTTCTACTGAGAATCGATACTGAGAACCTTCAGCAACACGATTGTTTTAAATTAAATATAAATCGGACGCAAATAGATGCTAACGAGAATCCACCTCATGGGTTCGCACATAGATGTCTTCTTCGTGCACATCTCTGGCCATACCAAAGTCGGTGATCTTGCACACTTCTTCATCGCCCACCAATACATTCCTAGCGGCCAGATCGCGATGGATGATCTAAATAGCAATCAAAATACGTCTTATATCATTGTCTCCCTCTGTCAAAAATGCCTCAAATGAGTTAACGAAGAGAATCAACCGTTGTGGAAAAGACAGTTACTAAGTGGAAATATAAAAGACAGTTAGTTGGAGTCAGCGGAATACCTTTTTCTTTGACAAATAGTCCATACCGTCACTGATCTCCCAAGCGAACTTTAGCAGCTGCTTGGAAGTGAGGCTTGTGCGAGGTTGTACTGATGGATCACTGTAATAGTTGTCCCGGACCCCTCGGCTCTTCCTCAGGTATCCGAGGACGTCACCATACTGAGCGTACTCAACCACTACCAATGGACGTGCTGGCAAATTGAATACAACTTCAGTCAACCAGATAGTTATCGAACAGAGTTTGTGTAAACTTGCCAGGCACGTTGTCCTATAGATAGTTATACCGTGACCGCGTGCAGACTCATGAAATTTAAAAGGACTCAAACTAAAACTTTTAAAGAAATACCACATTACGATCGAACTAGACATACTCTGCAGGGCCGAGTTAAGCTAACCCAGAATTAGCGAGAATTTTAAATTTGCGTTTTGTAACTTTTCGGTGAAATTTTTTGTTCAAGTCTTTGTCCTTTAGTTTGAGCTTAAGGTGATTAGCGCCCGCGCAATAGAAAATGGCGGCTTTTTCTTTACGGCTGGACACCGCCATAGAAGTAAATCGTCATTTCTTCGAAAACGAGTGTGGTGACCTCCTGTTGTTTTGAATTGAATAATAAATTTCTCTATGTAAAATAAGTATGGCCCAATTCTCAGTGTAGAACAAGAAGCAATCGAGGGAAACGTGAATTAAGCAAGTAATCGTGACTATAATCATGGTGCTATTATAAGGATTTATAGGGTATAAACAAGGTGCTGTTGCTCCTAAACGACCATGGGGACCCTTCACTTTTATTTCAAAATTTAAGTTCCTATAATATAAACAATCAATAGGCAAAGTTTGACAAAATTCTCAGTGCAGGTTCCATTTCAGTGGAATGACATTAAATAATCTCAAGCTACACAAAACATAAGAAGTGAAAAACATTTTTATCGAAGAAAAATTTATACTTCGGTTAACTTTTAATCCTGGGTTAGTGTTAACCGCCTTTCAAACAACCCGACCCAGATAGCTAATATATAGAAAGAACTTCTAATTTGTCAGGCCAAAACGTTGATGGACCGAATGAAGGTAACATAAAAGGAATTACTGAGGAAAATAAAAGAATGAATAGCAATAAAATTGTAATAGTTACACCCACCCTATGAATCTCACCTTCAGTGGTGACACAGCCATACAGGCATATAACATGAGGATGAGGGTCAAGATGTTTGAGAACTGACATCTCTGACAACAGATCTCTCTTCTCCTTTTCCGTGGCGTCCTCTGTTCAACAAAAGTTAAACTAAAGCCCTATTAATTATGTAGTTTCATAAGGAAATCATAATTTAGTGTAACTTCAATGTTCTTATCTTCAAGAAATACTGACTGTTTGGACACAATCACGTCGGCTGCGCTGCATTTGTTAATGTCTTCATTTGAAAGTCTAGAGTGATCTGCATTTTCTTTGTGTTTTACATTTCCATGCTAAGCCACAAGTTGTCGCCTAATCAAAAGTAAAACCAAAGCAAATCGTAACTTACTCGTGCACGTTTCTCAAACGACGCGTCCGCTACATGTATTGTTTTGATTGGTTCCCTGGATTTCTGTGTCTTTTGCGATAAAGTGATAACTTCGGTTTCGGCTTTGCGACACTCTGTTAAAAATCACTTTACTATTAAATTCTTTGCATTGTTAAGAAACTGTTGCTTCTTAGTTTGCTACAAACTTGGCCTCATCCTTGAGCACGGAATTGCTTAAAAATAAAGACTTTAGTTCAAGATATTAGGAAATAACATAATTACAAAATAACCTTGAATGCTCTTGACTGCCACTACTGTCCATCCTGGTTTCCCTGGCAAATCCAGGGCCAATCCACGCGATACCACGCCAAAAGCACCACGACCAATCACCTTCTCTATATTCAGGTTTGCTCGCGGTATTTCCCATTCAATATCTCCAGAGAATGATGGGTTTATCGCGAGAAAGCCCGCTTCGTTAGAATCCATTTCAAATGAAATACTAAGAAAAATAACCAAATATCGAAGTTTTTTTACGAATAAACTGAACGATAGTAGAACCAAGTAAATCCAGTTTAATGCTACAGCTGGTCCGCGTCAGACGTTATTTTTTCACAGTAGGCCAGAATACATATTCATTCGTTCATGTCTGCATTTATAAAAACCGTGTCAAATTTGGGGCAAAACTTTCGCACCTGCCTGGACAAGTGGACAAATGCGAAACTGAAGATTTCGGAGAGCGAAATTTATAGAGCTTTGTATGGAGACGCCATGTTGGTGCCCATCCAGATGGACACCAACATGGCGGCCGTAAAGTAACAGAAACATCTGTTATTGAGTTCTGCCATCGAAACGAAATAGTATTACTCAA
>OMLO01001003.1_pt1 | contig 20716 bp, 13 predicted proteins | sample 1674811 | NCBI WGS metagenome assembly OMLO01 (sample SAMN06265003, study PRJEB25207) | coral metagenome | isolation source: Coral host | place: Mexico:La Bocana,Puerto Morelos, Mexico | collected 2008-11-13 | reverse complement strand
ATAACCAAATTACCTTGTTACCCCCACCGACGCAGCACCACAGTTTCTTTAGAAACTTTCACCCTTTATTCATTTGACTACGAGTAGTCCATCTTTCGCTTTGTCCGTCGAGCGAGACCTTCAATAAGCCGCAAGCAAAAATTCGCGCGGTTTTCTTTCGCGTCACGCACGACGGACTAAGCGAAGAGAGACTACTCGACAGTCCCGCATTCAGACTGCTCCATCCGCATTGCGCTTGAGAATGTAGAGTTTCCCTTTTAGTGACTTCTTTGCCGTTATTTTCGGGGAGACCAATACTTTCGGGATTCAATAAGAAGGTAAAAATCATGGAGGGGCCTTCACTTTCGGAAGTTTAATACCGTATCCCACCTTTTCACATAGAAAGTCTCCCCAGGAAATCAAAGCAATCTACCTGTATTCCCCACACTGCTGACCTCTCGACAGTGACGTAACGCATATCCTTCTCGACTGGCTGCCATTTCTTTCCTCTCAAATGATTATCGTTGACTCCTGTTCGAGCATACGCATAATTCTTGCGATCAATACACCAAATGACGTCACCGGTGTCATTGACAGCTATCATTCTCGCTAAGCCCCTTAGCTGAGTCCATGTCACAACAGAGAAATGAGTGGGGCAGTAATAAATATGATCATGGGTTGTCACGCACCAAATATGGGTGTCGGAGACAGCAACAAACTGGATGTACCCCTGTCCCGGTGCGTAGTACTCCGCCCAGCTGTCCGCCAGTAAGCGCAGACCTTCCTTAGTCGAGTCTGGGGACCGGGGCAGGGGGGAGCCAGAGCTAGTGGAAGAAAGGGACCTTTCAAGAGCAGGTGCATCCTCGTAGTTCACTATTTCAAGATCGCTCGTGGTCCTCTTTGAGAGATTCCAGGGCCATGAGGCAGCGTCGCTGAGCTCTTCAGCACCCTCCGAGTCAAAAGACACGGGAGGAGTGCCTTCGGAGTCTGTTTGAGGATCACTGCCACCTTTCAGCGAAGACGATGATCCGGGACCAGACAAATTCTTGGGCCGACTTTTAGAACGATGCGATCTCTCCACCGAGCCATCCGAGAACGCAGCGTCGGAGATGTTCATCGGTGTGTTTGAGTAAATATCAGGTAAGTAGTCGGTGCTGAGGGACTTTTCTCGGCTGAGCGTAACATCCTCAGAAGTGATGTCGTCGTCTTCCATTGTTGCGCCTGTCGACAGAGACACGGAATCCATACACTCACTGTTGTCAGCTGATAACGTGTCTTCAGAAATATTAGCAGAAGATGGCGATACACTGAGTTCATCCGTCTTTTCTAACGTAACGTCACATTCTAGAGCATTGCCGATGCCACTCTCTATCACGCATGTCACGCAACTATTTGGAAAAGTCGCGCTATGCTCCTCACCACTAGAACTTCCATGTGTCACACACGTCGCAAAACTGGAGTCAAGGTGGACTTCATGTTTTTCCTGCGTGCCTTCTTTACTAACGTGAACAATCATTAAATGAGGCTGTGCAGAAGTGTCTTCTCCCTCTCCCCCTGAGTCTTGGTATTGTCCAGAGGACGTAACACTGTTTCTTTCGGCACCAGAGTCTAAATCAGACGAGATGTTGGACAGCCTTTCTAAAGCAGACTCCGCCAGGTCAAGGGAATCGGTACGACTGTAGTCCGGTGCAGGAGGTAGGGAAAAGTCAGTGACATCGCTTGCAGCATCACTTGTGGCTGGCTGATCTCTCTTATCATCATGGGCAGAATCTACATTCAGAAAAACAACACTAAACGATTACACCTATCAATATAAATTAAAACCGTATGACCAAAAGATGCGCATATGATATTGGCAATGGAATGACACCAAAACGCCATGCGTACCAATGTTCATTTTTCATTTTAAATGTTTTTATCGCAAGATCAAAGACATGGAATTGAGATTCTAACGTGTAACTTCCCACAATGACACACCCTGAATTTTAAAAAAATCCCGAAAAAATGAATAACGCCATGTGTGCATTAAGATGGGAGGTATATGAAGACTTAGTGTGACTTAGTGCGATCGACTCAGGATCGAGCGGTCCAGGTTCGAGACTTGGCCTGGAATATCGCGTTGTGTTCATGGGCAAGACACTTAACTCTCACAGTCCCTCTCTCTAGTCTACCCAGGTGTATTAATGGGTACCGGCAAATTTAATGTTGTGGGTAACCCTGCGATGGACTAGCATCCCATATAGGGGAGAGTAGAAACACTTCTAGTCGCGTCATGCTACAGAAGCCCAAGATAAGTGCCGGTCTGACGGAGTACTTGGTTTGTATGCAGACTTAAGCTTTACCTAATGGAACGGTGTACTGAGTAGCTTTCGAAGTGGCTCATGAAAGAAACATCCTGGTCTCGGTTCTACTCGTAACGAAATCCAACTGCCAACTGTCAGACCAGTTCTCTAACCACTATGGCACCCGACTTCATCGTTCACTAGATTTGGTTTCAGGAAAGCCTATTTGATCAACATACCTCTGTTTGCTTTCTTCTTCGATTTTTTAGATTTTCGAAACACAATCTCCCCAAAATCTTGATGTCGTATATCTTGAAACTTTTTGAACGGGTCAGGTTCACTGACAATTTCCAAACTGACAGTTTTGGTAGCGTCGGTGATTTCACTCGAAGCAGGATTGGTGGTCTCCTCCTGAAAAACACATAACGACTGATTCAATCTACAGTCTGTAGGAGCAACTACAGAATACAGGGCCACTTTGGACCACCTATTTTACATGTGTCAAAACCTTTCGAAGAACGAAGCAAGACACAATAGGCACTATTGTGATTCAATGAGATGTAAATGAGTGGCCCTGTATTCTTTAGTTTAGCCAGTTTAGCAAATAGATTAATGCAGTTTGCGTCATTCTGCTCCTTTTTTGCTGACTTTTCATGTATTTTTTTAACAGAGCGTCTTTGGATCTCGCTTGGTTGTTGTTTAGCACGTATCAGCGCTGATCGAAATGCACTTCTTTCTCCCACTGAATTTAGTTCGGCTGGAAATGAGATCACGGCGTCGGAATCAATTCAGCCGGTCTAAATTAAAGTTGGCTCGGCCTAAATTCGAATTCGATATGGCTCATGTGAAGTGCGGCGTCTAAACCGGGCTAAGTGAGATTAAAATGCACGATTTGCCCGAAACTTTCAAGCTACTGTAAGAACCAACCTTATTGCTTGCTTGTATTTCTAACTTTATCACCCTATCTTCACCAGTTGGTTCCTGTTGCTTCTCGTTATCCTGTTCGTCACTTTTATAACTGCGTTCCAAAAGCTCCAGAACATCAAGCAAAGGGTTGGCGAGTTTAGGAATCAGAGTCAACTTCATCAACGGCCTTTCCCCTCCCCTCTGCAAAACGTAGATCTCGTGACCAGCCGTCCTGACGTCCACAATGTCACCCAGGTTGTCATGGTAGCCAACCAGGGCACAGGGGGATGTGTCAAGAACCCACAGGCGGGACACATCCCACGTGACAAAGAACTGCCCGTGGTAAAGTCGTAGAGGGCCAAACTGAGCTTGGTAGTCCGTGGAGGTTCTTGTGAAACAGGGCAAAGGGGGGTTTAAAATCGCAATACCAGGGGGATTTTCATTGGTCAAGCCCTTGTACATAAGGGTAGCAGAAACCTTGCCGTTAATATCAGCAGCCCATAACCTGAGGCCTGGCCGAGAGGTATAAACGTCTGGTGACTTCTTTAACTTGTCCTCGGAAGTCTCTCTGGTCGGGGGGTAAAACAAGGCACCGTATCGTCCAGGACTAACGAACAAGGAACAAATTGTAAACCCTTTAGAGTTTTCAATTGACTGTCGTTAAACCAAAACAGTAAATAATCACTCTGAGCAGTCACAAAGGCCACGGATGACCTAGTGAGCTGATCAAAACTAAATACGCGTAAACGACGCCAAGCGCGAGAAAGTAAGTACGAGTAGTGGTTTTGGTTTGGGTTTTATTTCTGATTAGATAAGAAAGTGGTGCAAGTTATTTTTTTTTTTTTGTTAAGCCAATAAACGAGCGTAGTAAAGCAAAACCAAAGCAAAAGCAAATCAGTTACATTCCAGGCATAAATGAAAACTGTGTTGATAATTTTTGCTTTCCCAAACCTTTGGTGGAAACGATTGATTAAGTAATGAAAATCTTCGTTCTTTAAGTTTGGAGTTACTATTAACAACTTCTTTGACGCAGAGACAACAAGTAGCAAAAATTGCAAAACAACGACAGAATTTAAATTGAAAAGTTGTTTTTAAAATTTGTATACCTTTTTCTTTCCTTCTGTCCGACTTGAGTGACCTTCTCATTATGGAAATCCCACAGAACAGTTCTTTTCTCAGAAGAAATTAACAGAGCTTCCCATGAATATGACAGCTGGACGATAGGACTTGGTTCTTGTAACACCATGGCTGTCTGGGTCTGCCCCTAGTTAGTAAATATTTACTTGGATTATTGCCTAAGACTTGACCTTAAACTGAACCAACACTAAATCTACAACTGTGGACAAAAGTCGTTGGGACACTAAGGTAATGCCCAAATTATCTGTGTTTTACTACTGAAGTTTGAAAAAGCAATGCCATCCATGTAAAAAGCATTGTTGTTCCCCCTGTCCCACTCCCACCCCCACCAAATACAAATTGACAACGTCCAGGTCCTAAGCTAAAATATAACCCAGAAAAATTTTGAGCAAAAATTTTGATTTCAGTCTAGCAACATTTCTGTGGGTTTGTCAGTATATAAAATATATTGTTCTGCTGTTTTGAGTTTGAATAATCCTATACTAAATACTACATAGAGCATAAGAAGCAAAAAACATTTTTATGCAAAAAAATAAGATTTAAAACTTTAGTAAAATTGTTATCTTGGGTTAGTGTTAACCAGCATTCAAACAGCTAGGCCCAGGATTGTAATAAGTCATTGACAAATGCCAGTACAGTTTTTCAATACAGTGGCCATGATTGTGGTTGCATAAAAATAGTCTTCTTTCCAATCAAGCTTACAACAAGCATATATGCTGAAAAGTCTAATACTAGTCTAATTAGACTAATACTAGTCTAATTCAACTAGTTGAGCTTCAATTTTAGCAGCATCAGGGCTGGGTTGTTAAAAGCCTGAATCTTAAGCTAGTCCACGATTAGCTAGAATTTTTATTTCAGCTTAAATTTGTAACTTTGCAGTGGGAATTTCTGTTTATAAAACAATCTTGTTGGCCCTTCAGTGTTGAGTTTCCACTATATTACAAAAATCGGTCAAATTTTTCACAATTATGGGTATACTGAGAAACCCAGAAAAGGGGACTTTAGGGAAGGACCCCTCTAGAAGCCTATATGTCAAACACAAGAAATCAATCAGTTTTGGGATCAACCAATTTTGCAAATCAGTCATCATTTATCATTGATGAACATCTAAACTAACAGTATCTATTAGACTTAAGCAATTTCAGTCAGTCTTGTGCAAAACATGGCAGATTTGCCTCTCCAAACAAAATATAGAGCGGCAAACACAAAAATGACCAGTAAATTCAACAAATACATGTACCTCTTGGAACTTAATGACAGTAAGATAAACTTTGCCAAAAACATCCCCACTGTAGAGCAGCTCACCATCAGGGGACCATTCCAAGCAGATGACTGGACTGTTATGTGCACCACTGACATGCATCGTCTGAGTCTGGATAGGAGAAAGAAGATCACATTTTACCACTGGCTTCTTATAGGGTCCTTGAAATTAAGCACCAGGTTCTACCAAAACTGTCTCATAGATCAGGGTTGGCTTGCTGCTCAACATCACTAGAAATTACCTTTTGTTTAATAAATTGCACATTATTACAGTGGTATTCAGAAAAGCAAGTTCCTGTGGAACTGCTAGCATGCAATAAATACATGTATCAGTCTTATCAAAAAAAAAAAAAAAAAAACAGATCTATACATGTATGTCCCTCTTTCCTTTTTTTTTGGCTGTGGGATTCTGAATGCTACATGTTCTCTGTCTACTTCGCACTTTAAGGTGAACCCTGTACTCATCATTCAGGCCAGAATTTATTTCAGGCCTTAACTTTGCTACTAATAAGTTGCGTGTATGACTGTGATGATCAATCATAAATTCATATCTTTCTCTGCAGTCCAAACATATGACCTTTTCATACATGTATATTCATTTGCAGTAAATACTGGTAAATATTACATACATTGTAACTAATGAACTAAATACATTCATCATCATGGTAAAAATGTTTATACATGCACAGCCAAGGCAAAACAACTTTATGTGTATGGTTTCATTTTAGCTGCAAAGATTCCATAGAATTAGCAAGTTGTTGCATAAGCTGCAATAAGCAAAGGAACGGGTTTATGCTTTTAGCTGAAGAGTGCATGCACTTGACTTGCGAAGTTTGCAGTCAGAGCACTAAGGAAACTAAAGTTGCCCTCTGCTGCACCTTTAGCAACTCTTACATTGTACGCTTCTCTTGTGCTCTCCAAATTTCCTGCATGCATCCAAAATTAACTCAATATATACACACACTACGCATTAACCAATTCTTATTACTAGTATTTCATTCTCTAGATTTATTTTGCAGAAACATTTCCACCTGATATCTATCCTACCTTGCCAAATCCTTGTGATGCCAGCACAAAGGTAAAGATGGTAACCAAACCACTGTTGAAGCCTACAGCTGCGTAACTATGGGCAGGTAACAAACTTATACACTTGGCTTCCTCATGAGTGACCTGAAGAGTCCCGATAAAAAAGAGAGACAATAGCCTTGTTATAAAATGTACATGACTGTATAAACAAGCAGGGCACAAGACAAAATTTATTATTAACTTTTATCAGTGGTGAGACCAAAATGATGTTTTAAAATTCATGGCATGCATGGCATGCCTGTACAGTGTGGATAACTGAAAAGCTAAATCCCTTTACATCAAACTTGCAAGACAAAAAATATAAAATATTATTATATTAAAACCAATTGTTATAGCATGTAGATAGTTTAAGTATACAAATATTTTTTGGTGAGAAAGTGTACTGGGTTGGGTTGTTCCTAAGCAATTATCATTATTATCAAAGACTACAAGTTACACCTCAATTACAGTTAATGCTCTTCATTATTAATGTTTGGTGAAGTTCTAGATTAGGCAACATCAAGCTGAAAGAAAATGTAAACTGAAAACCTGTGAAAAGTAACAATACTGAAATCAAGATTCACGCTATTAATCCAAGATTTCAACAACTGAACCACTGTTTTCTGTTTCAATAACATTAATGTACATACACTGTACAGTATTGTTTCCATCATGGGAACGTTTTAAAATTGATTAAATGAGTGTTTAATACATATGAATATATCCTCATAATTTAGGTTCCAAATTGTATATACATGTATATATACAAAAAAAAAGTTTGAGCAAACCTCTGATGGCAGCCTTGACAACCTTCCACAAGTTCGATCATACAGGAGGATAACTCCTACATTTGTCCCAAGCACAATAGCATCAAATGACACATCCAAACAAGTGTACTCAATGTTAATGGGTTTGAAATTGTCTTGCGCTCTCTCTCTCAAGGCATGGAAAAGATTCTTCACTCCATGTTCTTTGGTTCTTTCCCACACATGGCCCATTAAAGTTTTGGGGCCAAACTGTACCTTGTGTGGCAGAGAGTCCAGGAGGTCACTCAATGGTTCTAACTCTGCCAAAACAATATCTCTTCCAATGACAAAATCTGCCGAAAAAATATTTACATCAACAAAATAATGGCTTAATTTATATTAAAGGTATAGACAATACAGCCTTGATGGGTCATTATTTTAAAGAACAAGGAAAATATACATTTAAGTGGCTTGATGGCTTGGAAAATTTCCAGTCATAGTGAATGTTTATAGTTCTTTAAGTGGCTTGACAACTGATTGCAACTCTCCTGTTTAAAATGTTGTGGCAGACAGGCATAAATGTATGATTGGAGTTTAGCGGCATGCACATTTTATACATGTATTTGCTGGTGCTGGAATATAAGCTCTTAACAATACAACAACTAGGTATGATAACTATGGGCTCTTTAACTTGGGTACCGTGGGTACCAGAGCGTTTTTGTTTTTTTGTGTGTGTTTTTTTTTTTGCAAGGCAAAGCTGCTAACAGATAATATATCTTGAAATCAATTGACAAGCTGACAAATTGCTTCAACTAGTATACAATATAGATAGAAAAGTGACCCTGTAGGCTGTAGTTAAGTTAGTTAGTTTGGACTGGATGGAATGCTCCAGGGTATAGATCTGACAAAGCTGTGGTCTAAGAAAAATTACAAGGAACCCAAAGGAAGTTTGTCTGTGATGCTTTTAAAATATGCCTGCGTACAAAGTCATTTTTCCATGAACAAGCAAGGAATTGCAAGCTCATTGAATATAAATACTGCTTAGGTAATTAAATGAGGAGAAATTAGGACCAGCTCATTTTGAAAAGCCCCACAACAAAGCAGTTTCTTTACCACTGCTTAAAAAAATGCCTACACTATACATACAGAGCCATTTCTTGCATGGACAACCAAGGAATTGCATAAGCTTTTAATTACAGTGTAATATGCAGATTATACAATGTCTGAGACCGTACAAATTACTGTGAAAAGTAAATATCAAATATTGAACAGGTAATCAAATGAGAAAATATTAAGATCATTTTAACACTAGCAATGAAGTCGGACGAGACAGAACAAAAACATCCGTAGAAACTGAAACCCAAGAATGGAAGATCTTCATGGCTCGTCAAAACATGAAACACTCCGCCCAAAAAAGTGTTACGAAGACTTACCTTGTGCCTTCTCCATTCCTTCAATCGAGAGTTCTTCATTCAAAGCAACATCTCAAGAAACGATTGCAGTAATCATGTGACAATCAAAGTTCGTCATTAACCTCAAAATTTAACGACAAATGCCAGCCGTGTTATGATTCCGCGTTCCCGGGTGCCATGTTTACAACCACTAGTTGTTGAGCCCGCGGTGAAATCTAAAGCGCTCTTACTACAAAGTCACAGTCCCTCTCGGTATATCGTTAATGCATTCACATTCACCCCTTCCTCTGGAATTTATGTTCGTGTTGTTTGTGATATTTCTGAGATTTCGAAAGTGCATTTCTTCCTTTAGATGTAACACTGAAATTGATTTGGGAGCTGTAATCAGTATCACAGAAAAATCGTTCCTTTCCTATGCCCCTATCCCCCAATCTGTGACCACAAAATATAGGTCATCTTCTCAGCTGTTGGTGAGTTTTAGCTGAGGGTTCCCCAAGTTTTGCGTTCTGACGGTAGAAATTGCGTGAGGTTAAGTGTGTGCACGTGACGTCATCAAATTCTCAAATCCAAAACTAAAAAGCCCCTAAAGGTTTAATCCTCATCAGGCATAAGAGGTACTAAATTTATAGCTGTTTGCAACTTTCCAGCTCAATAGCGTCCTTCGTTTGGAAACCAGCGCATTTTGAATTTTGGAGTTACGGTGGTGCGTGACATGAAGCCAAGATCGCGTTTCGAAAAATATACACTCATCTCGTGATTTTTAGCCATTTTAGGAGTTAACATTTCGACGAATAGCTCAACTTTGGGACAGCGCACACCCCTTAAACTTGGTGAACTGCCTTCTTTATTTATCGTCTATAATATTACAATTTCTTGACTTTATCCACTGAATCAAATTTTCGATTTTATTTTTTATTACGTGACAATGAACACACTCTATTGTGCTGGTGTCAGCTAAGATCACATGATGTTGAAACTGTCGCTGGGTGGCCTGTTCGTGTTCTAAAAGTTTAATTAGGTGTAGCCTCTGGTTAAACACAAAAACTATAGGACTATAAATAAGGCTAAGAGTATAAATTTACGATTCTTCTGATCATGCCCACATACGCTTCAACGCAACCAGAAATTTTCACAAGTCCGCCAGAAAAGTCGATCTCCGAAGGAAAGAAGTCAGGGCAACTTTCTGATGAGCAAGTCAAACAGTACTTCGATGAGGTAAAACCCACATGGGGTAAAAAAAAGTTTAGATAAAAAAAAGTTTAGATTCCACTACTGATTTTTGCTGTTCTGTTACGTTGTCACCGCTTTTTTTTTCCCTAGAGACACCGGAAGTCAATTTGCCCATGGTATTAGTTACTGTACCCACTCATGATAGATGTCTGCCTTTCATTCCAGAGATGATATACCCCCGGCCCTCCTCCCTTCTTTCCCCCTTTACTCCTCCTAACCCAGTTTTATAGCGATGGGAAAATAGGCTAAGCAGCATTTTCCAGCAAAGTTAATTGGCAAAGTCCTCTGGGCTTCACTTAATCAAGCACAATTTTAAAATTTATAAATTAATGTTAACTAATTTCCCATTTCTGAACTAAAGTATGTGGTAATACTTATACAACCTGTGCAAAACGAGAGTGAATATTACAAAACAATAGCCTTTTTTCATGTTTTGGACCTAAGATACCCTAAATACAAGTAATTAACTAGACTTAATGCCTAATTTTGATTTATGATGTAATTATCAAAATATATCCAGGGATTCCTCTTGGTACCAGACTTCTTTGAAAAGATTGAATTGGAGCCTGTTATTGCAGCTATATGTGAGCTGGTACACCAACTGGCAGAAAAGCTCTATAATGCTGGAAAAATTAGAGGTAAATAAAAATACCTTGAATTCCTGTAGAATGTCTAGGATCTCATTTTATTATCCAACACTGCTTCGTAGAGTACAAATAATGTGCGAAACGAGTACAAATATCACACGATATTTGTACTCGTCTTATTCCTCCGACCGCACGAAAGATCAAAAATCTTGGCAAGTCAGAATTTTGGGTGAACGAAAACGTTGGATAATAAATCTCTTATTAGACATTTTAGTGTGTAGTATCGCTGTAAATTTTTACTCATCATTTGTATTTTGACTCGCCCTTCGGGCTCACCAAAATACTGCATGACTCGTAAAAATATACAGCGATACTACACACTAAAATGTCTAATAAGATATATGTATTTAAATCTAAAAGCAGCTATATACCTAAACGCACTCTGATCTAGGCTTCTCTCTTCTCCTTATCCACAACTTTTAAATACAAATGATAGTAGCCTACTCAATAGCTTGCACTTAGGTCTAGATCCTAATGACATATTTCATTATCTTAATCTATTCATGTTATTATTTATTTTAAGTTTTTGTTTCAATTGCACAAAGATAAATATGCAGATGCTTCATTTTACACAAGATTGACATTGATTGAGAAAGAATTTCCAGGAGCTGCCATTCTGCTACACAAGCATGGAGTGGTGCCAAAGGTAAAAATGAATCCAACAAATTATATTTGTAGGACCATGGATTTATACCTGGAATCGTGCCTGTGAGTCAAAAACGTTGATCTCAGACCTATACCTTTATATAGCCATTCACATATCTTTTGAAAGTGTGCCAGTCCCAGAGATGATGAAGAACGTCCATGTAAGGTATTATGGAAAACACATCCCAGGACTCAGGTCAACGAACTTTCATTATTTATATCCTACAAGAGATCATTGATATATTGTCCCCGAAAATCGTTAGATATCTGGTACACATCACAATCATCTTCAAAAATTCCAGTACTCCTGACATGGAAATCTCCAGTTTTTAATTGTCTTTCTCATTCTTACTTTAAGGCTTTTCAAGACCTGTGGACAAATGAACGGCTTTTAAATGTCATAGAGCAGTTTATTGGACCTGAAATAGCTGGTCACCCTGTGTGGAACTTGAGAACAAAGGTGAGTAGGAATCAACTACAATGTACAACCTCAATTTAGCAATTTTGTTTTGTTTGTTTTTTTTCCCATTGGTATTTTAAGGATTTTTTAATTTTTAGTATTTTTAGGATTTGTAAGGTTTGGTTCGATTGAGGTCAAATATTTGTCTCTGACAGCTAGGCTTTAACTATTGTATTACTTACTGGAGTTAGTGTTTCCAAAACATGCAGGTCGTAACAACTAGTACATTTTCGTTTCAGTTCAAATTATATATCTCATGATTTTACTAACACTGTTAATATTTATTTAATACTATTCAAAATATAAGGGCAGCTTGGTGAGATAATTGAAACTTTGTCCTTAACTGAATTAAGCTTTTTTTTTAGTTTCCAATATTTTAATAATAATTGAATTAGGCTTGCAACAAGTGGGTGTAAATTGTTTAAACAAGCCAATATCAAATCTTTAACCTGTATTCAAAGTATTGTGAAGTTGTAGGTAAATGCTGGGTAAATGAAACATTTTTGTCACACAATGTCATGAGCTTGTAAGATGCGGCAAGCTTGCACTGTCCACATCAGTCCTACAAGAAATAAGGAGCCAGAGCAGGACTAGGCTCGATTTCCGCCGCTCTCTCGTGTCCAGTCTACGTTTCTCCCCAAAAAGAAGGTAAAAAACAGCGGCTGGTAATCAAGCCTAGTGCAAAAAGTGCAATGAAAATAAGAAATGTTGCATTACAAGCCATAGTAAAGTCTGCAAGACATAATGGAGCCCAGGTCCCTCTGAAAGTTGTTTGCTGAGTGACTTTCATAGAGGAGTTTTGTGCAGTGTGCACCCCCATGGAAGAAGGCAATCGAGAGATCATTTCATCAATCAGTTATTGTTTCTCTTTTTTGTATCTATCACCTCATTTGCTACTTTTCCTTTATGGCTGGGTTACAGTGTCATGCCATCAAAAATAAAAATAGTAACCATTCAATAAATTAAATCAAGAAGCTGAGATATGAAAGATGATATGTAAACAACCCCGGGGGGAAATACCACATGGAGTGGATGGGAATGCTTGTTGGAAATTTTGAATTTAACCCCTAAAAGAGACTGTCTGGGCGCGGCCAAAGCTTATGCAGACCCATAAAAGAGACCAGTTTCGTTGAGTTTCATATTACATTCTTGTAAAACAATAGAAAAAGACATTTTGTTACAGTGGACTTTAATATTAATGGTGTGGAAAACTTTGTTTGTATCAATTGAGTAAAAATAAAGAATCAAAGTTCTTTCTGTTTTGTTATTTTTTCACGTGCAACCCTTAACCAGACTTTCACGGCTAAAAATAATGACATTTTCCCAAGAACACCCTAAGCGAGACCAAAATCCAAAATTTTACACCCCTTAGCGAGACAACGAGCATCCCTGTCCATTCCATATGGGAGTCCCCTCCCCTCCCCCGGGAAACAACCTTGCCACGATTTAGATCTATGCACTTATTCATGCACGTAAAAATGAAAAGTTACAGCTCTCAAGTTTTGAGACATTGAAATTAATACTTGTCCTAGATAATGAACTGTTTAGTAGGCCAAAACTTGAGCAATAACTCATTTTTTGACCTATTCAAGAAACTTATCAGGCCGCCATTTGAATGTCACGTGATGCGCAAACTTGGAAATTCAAACATGCTCTATTACATAATGAGGAACCTTGTTGAGCTTAAACGTCGCAAAAAGTCAAGTTATTAAGGGTTCTCAGTTCTGTTGAAACTAAAAATTTAACTAGGATGGATAATTTTTATTTTTATTTTGGAAAATGATGACATCATATCAATACCAAGAATTCAGTATCATTGAATACCATTGAAGAGGCGAAAAATGAGGTGAAGAGTAAGATTTTTAGATACCGGTACGATCACTGCTGAAGTGCATGTAGTCCATTTATATAGTCCATGTCGTAAACATTAATACTACTGAGTTTCCTCTATGAACTTGTTTTACACTAAGCGATCTACATTCCACCAGCATATTGAACTAACGAGCAAAGTGATCACACAAGTTTCTGGCAGAACAGTCTAGATCTGAAATCATCATGTATCTTATTCTAATATTCTAAATTTTTAAAAATATTCCTTATTTAAGCAATAGACCACTTTTCATAGGATTTACTGGTGCAATAAACCATACGGGACGTTGGGAGAACATGTGAAAAGCTTTTAAAAGCCATTAGGGAGGAACACGTGACAAGCCCAAAAACGTCTGCGTGGAAGGCTAGCTTGCAATGCAACATTTCTTATTATCATTTGACATATTTTAGTTTTCCACTTTTATTTATTTTTTTGTTTATTGTTATCTTATAAACGATTTGATGTTTTTGGATTTCTTTTTCTTTTTCTTTTTTTCTTTGATCCAATCCGTGATCCGGTCCATGATCCGGTCCAAATTTTGTCGACGCCAGACAAATTTATTCACATTGTCAAATTGGATGCATGCAAGATGAATGAGATTTACCCTCACACTAGTTCCCAGTGCTTCTTTAAGTGCAAGAACAAACTTCTTTAACTAGACATAACACTAGTGCATAAATTCACTTGGACATAATGATGTGGGAGCAAAGAGGAGGTAGCTGTGTGCTTCTCCACTTTGTACTGTGCTAGTCAGATAACAGAGTACACTAACACATGATCAGAATCCTGTTTTAAGCCTGTTTTGTATTGCATCATGATAACATTACTAATGTATCCATCCAATTTCTCGGCCCAAATTTGTAGCCTTTTTTTACCTTTTTTCCCTTCTTTATGTGATTCCCAGTCCTGAAGTAAGCTAATCCTATTTTCCTAGTGAAAAAATAAACAAATTCCAATTAAATTTTACTTTTCAGGCCACTCTCACTAATTACTTTTAAACAGATTTGGAACAGAAGGAAGTATTTATTTGTAACAAATATTCCTTCCCTTTCTGCTGAGTAATGTGTAACGTTTTCTTTTCTTTTTGCTGTTGTTGTTTGGCAGACTCCAAAAAATTCTCAAGTAACAGTTCCATGGCATCAAGGTTAGAAGTTTAACTTTAATCGTTAATCCGCAAAGTTCAGGTTTCCAAATACAAGGCATGATATACTAATATTAAATAAGCTAGCAAACATCCTGTAAGGAAGCGTGCTTACTACATAAGTCGTTTTGTTTAGAGACACAAGTGCTTTACTGAAATATATGATATATACCACTGATAAAATTCATGCAAAACCATATCCAGGACTCGGGTGGCATATTTTCCATATCATCATCACTATGTTATGGGAAAATCTTCGGATCTTGTTCGAAAGTCTTCGGTAATCTCCGGTTTTCATCGGACATTTTCGGAACTTTTCGGTATTCGTCGGACATTTTCGGGAGATGTTCACAAACGATCGTGTGGCCTTTGGACAATTTTTGACAATATAATATCTTCTGGCAAGATATTATATATGGAGCTGCAGGGTCAACAAGAAGATCCCGATTTTAACAACTTTTTTTATGTCCCTAAAATCACAGTTTCGCATAGAGTCCAACAACCTCGACGCAGTTTCTAAGAAATGGAATCCCTTACTTCCACTTCTCAACATCACGGTACCATAAAAGCCATCCATCTATTTTTTGCAAGCGAACCAAGGCCAAAGTGCAATTGAGAGTTAGACATACCACCAACATTTTTAATTTAAATTACTTATCTCGGAAATTTTTCTGTACTGCTTACTTCTTAATTGTATCTATAACTAATTATTAATTATAAGTAAGTGTTGTTCATAAAATTACTATATCAAGTGCGTAGTTATTGGATAATAATATAAAAAAACAAAAACGAAAAACCGGACAGAGGAGTCGCCTTTTTTATTTTCTTTTTATTTACGTATTCACTATTGTTACCACTAGTTTTATTGTGTATCGTTTGTTGTTAAACTTGTTTTAGGTATGTTAATGTAAGTAATTATGTAGCTTTTTTTGTATGCTTATTTTGTATGTTATTCTGTATGTAAACAAATAAAAAACTATAAAACGTCTAAAAAAATAAATAAATAACTTCGGAAACCTTTGGAAAGCGGTCGGAAATCCTGGAAAAATCGTCAGAGATGAATAATGCACGGGTGCTTTTACATATGGAATATCTCCTCTCGTGTACAACTTTATACGTGTACCTCACACGTTCTCTGCGCTCACTCGTGAGATATTGTGTTGAACACTCGAAGAAATATTCCATATTTACGCTTGCCTATGCATTATCCTCTCTATAAAGATGGCACAAGCAAAGAAAAGTCACGTTTTGTTAAGTAAAGAATGTCGTGACTTTTCCCGCAAATGCTGTGTATTTCTCAGTGATTTGAAAGTTGTTGATGACTTATATATAGTACCTAAAAATGTGCATCTATAAACTCGTAACAACTTAACAATTGTTGTTTTTCAATAAATTTTCCATCTTACTTACTTAAAGTTTTTTTTGTAGATTCTGCCTATCTTTCATCAGCCGCCTGCGAGGTTCTTCAACCCACGGCATGGATCCCACTGATAGATGCAAACAAGATAAACGGATGTATGCAGGTAATAGCTCTGTCAATTTCAAGGTTAATCATCCCTTCTACTCATCAACGGAATCTTGTACATAACATTTGTGAAGTTACTTTTATGTCACGATCTTTTAGGGGCTTTCTATCCTCTTTTGATGATGATTATTCCTTGGTAAAATTTTCCGTCTGGCTACGTCCCTGACCCTTCATGTATACAATGGACATGTACTTTGGTAAACGGCTTTTCTGTCTGGAATATCATTCTATTTGATTCAGCACTTGTGCTACTTCGTTCAATGCATTCAGTGTATCGTTTTTCTAACATTTGGACCGAAACTTGAATATGAAATGTAAGACGCAACGCTTTTAATACTGGGGGCTACTCATGGCGTGTAGAAAATCATTAAAAGATCATCGATGATACTCCAGTTTTGGCTGAACTCCGTAACGAAGTTTAGACTAATTACTGCGGGCGGGGAAAAATAACTTCCGTCAGACCAAGTAACGCGTTGTCACCAATCATATGAGAGAACGACAATTTATTTAATGACTGAATTATTATTATCAAAATAATCTTCGATCACCCAGGTAGCACGTGGAGGTCACAGGAAAGGTATCCTAGCAACCCACACTTGCTGTGCTGGAGGTACTTGGTACGTGGACTTGGCTGAAGAAGAAATGAAAAATACCTTGGGTAAACGCTAACTCTAGCTGTTTGCTTAATGTTTAAGGGGTTTGTACGCGTACATAATAATATGATTTAGTGGGTACAAGTTGTTGCTTGTTCTTTTGTTGCATGTAAGCTTAATAAAAACATCGGTGTACTTCTTCCTCCTGTGTACTTAGATGTTGACTTTGAAAAAGACATCGTTCTTTGTGAAGTTCCGTTTGGAGGGGTTTTGTTTATCAACAATCTGGTTCCTCATAGAAGGTATGTCTGTTGTTGTGTTTTAAAACTTATTTATTTCTGTACAGTTTACTGTTTTTTATGGACTAGAAGAGTCTTCTGATGTCGGCTTTGTAAACGCCTGTCAACCAGTTAGTTCGTGGGCTGATGCACTGGTATCCGAATTGAGCCCAGGCATCTTAACACAATATATCGACAAGTTGGGCCCGTTTGTCCAACGTGTTACGACATGTTGGGTATTGTTGGTGTAATTTTTCATATAACATTTGTAGCGCAGCTCCGGCGGCCTGAAAGGTCGCAAGGACAGAGCCCCATACCCATATAGGAAAGCAAAGAAAACCCATAAATTGATTTTCTCGTGGTTATCATGGCTAGCGGTATTGCTCGTGGGGGCGTAAGCACGGCTACGGCGACGGCGACGGAGTCGCGCAAGATGGCGGCCATACTCAAGCTAATAGGCTAACAGAGACATACAGCCTTGGTTTATAACGCCCTTTTTTGATATTGGACATCCATGTTATGGTCAATTGACACCTGTCAAAACAAAGTATCCGCTGACTGGTATCTGTTAAATGTATCACGTGCTCAAGTTTATAGCTTATAAAGAGTGTTGACCTAAAGCTGGTTTTCGATTGCATCGCGGGCTTGTTGTTAGGTTAATTTGTTTTTAATAGCGCCGGGCTCTTCGGAAGCGGGTTAACGCTAACCCAAAATAAAACTTATCAGAAGAATATTTTTCCTTTTATGCAAGTGTTTTTCACTGTTTTTGTCTTGTGTATTTTGAGATTATTCAAACTCAGAACAGAAGACCTAACAATATTGCAAAGTTCCAAATCAAAATCAAAATTCTCGCTTACCATGGGTTAGCTTTTTCAGGCTTTGAGCAACCCGGCCCAGGAGATCCGCTTTTAGGCTTGGCTTAATCTATATATTAGATGTTGCATGATGTTGAATTCGTTTGGTCAGGTTCGCGAAACAATGTTGCACCCGGGCATGCGCAGTAGTTCAATTTGCAATACGCAGCATATAGTAACACATGTTGCACCCAACATTGTTGCAATATGTGGTGTTGAAATGTTCCGATCGTTTGGCCGGGGCTTTACCGATTGCTGGTACAGAGTTAACGCAACCACGAGGGATATGCGCTGAACAGCGTCGATTGAAAAGTCAAATCATTCGCTACTTAAGATTTCACAAATCTCTGGTTCCATTTAGGATGCCTCAACATCTCGGCCGGTATTTGACTTTCGTGGCTCACGTTGCTCTCCAGAAGACGCAATAACTGGTACTTTTATAATTATGTTTCTTTTCTCAGTTTGGAGAACGTCTCGGACAAGATTCGATGGAGCATGGATCTGAGGTGGCAAAGACCCGACAAACCTAATGGGTTTTATGGGTTGAAGGTCAGTACAGACATGATATTAAATGACAATACAGTTCCAGAGATATTGATATTACTAACGCTTAGAAAACCGATGCAATGACGTAACTGACCTTTAACTATCAGTAGTATTATGGGCTATCCGCTAATATTTTTTTTAGCTTAATTAGTTTTAATCTTCATAGGAATTTGTTTTTGAGTACCCTTCACATTTCCTTCGTTAATCTGCCTTTTACCGTTTTTTGGTATTATTCTATAGCACAACATCTTACTGCGTACTTCAAAGGACCCAACCTATGCAGTAAACTGGGCTGAGTTTGCATCGCGTGACAGACACATATTACAGCAAGCTCATGAGGACGTGCAATCTAAAATGGACAAGGTAACAAGTAACACGTATACGTAATAACAAGTAATACTAGGATGTTTAGTTTAAACGGATTGTAAGACCGAAGATTCAGGACCATTTCACGAATGAGCAGATACAGTCGAACCCCTCCCAAGCGAACATTTTTTTATTAAACGACCACCCCCATTAGTAGACTGTTCACAGTTCTCTATTTTCCCATAGGATCGTAAATGTCGATCGCTGAGTTCGAAGGGCCGCCATCTTGGTTTCTTGATGCGAGCGGAACTAGGGAGAGTACAAAATGCGCGTGGGTAGAGGCCCCTACATCCCCTACCCACGGTTTTTCGCACGACGTTACATGATAAAAATTGTATAAAAAGTTCTGCGGAAGGCAAAAGCTGCAAAAGTCGCGTGCGACAAAGTTCCATATCGTTCAAATCAGTCCTAACTTGGAGAGCGCCCTAACAAGGTCCTCTTTTTGTTTTGCTATGTATTCACGACAGGAGGAAGTCGCACTCAACCAAGATTCTGAATTCGACACCACCATTGCGGGTCCCTGGATGGGCCAATGGGAAATAGTTCATCACAACAGGCACACAGCACAATACACCCACCCAGGAGATGGAGTATCCTGGACCAATTATCACTCAAAATGGACCAAAGCATGACGTGACCAGAAATGAGCTGGAGTTTAGCTATGACATATTCATTACTGGCTTACTGCTTGTCGCTGTTAGAAAAAAGTCATTCACTGGTTATTCTCAAACTCATTAATAATTCATCATTTTAGAGGAAAATTTAAAGGAAATTATAACCGTGACAGGTTTTGGATTATTATCTGATCTTAACAAGCATACATTTGAATGATGTCATATCCTCGTTTTAGTCATATCAAACACTCAAGACCACATTGCCGAACGCCTCGAGATTCCTCAAAAACTCTGCTACTCGTCGTAATTTCAACTCCCTTTTAGTGTTTGGTGATGTGTTCAAACATGCTTGGTCTTCATATTTGATATATTAAACAGAAATTTAAAAGTATATAAAAAAAAAGCATTTAAAATCAATGACAGTCCAGTATGGATAATATGAACACGGGTATTTCCTTTCTACAACTTGTAACGACAATCCATTGAAGGCTAAACTAGTTAGTGAGTATAGTAATTTACAAAGGAATTCTTTTTTTCAAAATAGGAAAAATATTATTTAGTTTGAGAAATTATCATTTAACGACTAGCAGGAAAGAACCATGCGCATAAACCTGCTCACAATTGGCTCAGTGCCTGACAATCAATATAAGAAAATAGGGGAAAAAAAGACCATGAAGAGTTTTACTGACTTCAAATCGAATCTAATCATAAACTTAACCTTGCCAACCTTTCTCTGTGAAAGATAAGAAATTGTAGTGGCGATACCCAGAACTAAGCTGTCTGCTTCGGCCATTGACATCGTTCACCCTATATAGAGGAAACATAAGCTACCAGGATGGATCCATGATTTCTAATTATTGGTCATTGGTAAAAGTTCTTGTCAGTAAGGGTTTTTTAAAACATTTGACAATAAAAATAAACGGTTAAAGTTCGCGACGTTTCGACCGCTCTTAGGTCATTATCAAGCTAAATGTAACAAGTAGAATTTGCATAGATATATATAGCTATAAAGAGGTAAGGATGTGTGAAAAATATTAATAAAGTAAAAATATGTAAAAAAGGATGTAAAAAGAATTTACAAAATAGTTGCTTAAAACAATAAAAAGCATGCAAAACTAATTAATAAAAATTATTTAAAAACTTTCGCACGAATAGAGTCA